>JAABUQ010002828.1_pt1 | contig 33347 bp, 30 predicted proteins | sample 5560001 | NCBI WGS metagenome assembly JAABUQ01 (sample SAMN10711888, study PRJNA513371) | rock metagenome | isolation source: Antarctica rocks | place: Antarctica: Victoria Land, Finger Mt nord | collected 2015-12-18
AGACGCCAGCCGAAGTGTATTTTCACAAGGTCTGATCCAACGGTGTTGAGAATACAAGAGTGAAAAGGAGAAAAGTAGCTCTTATCGAAACCTATTTCTGTGTCTTGACAGAGTGGGCCACCATATACCCTCCGAAACCTTTTCCTCAAAGCCTTTTCTTTCTTAAGAATAGAGATGCGGTTTTTATACTCCTGCTTCTATCCTAACGGAGACTTATCAGGAAAAAAACACAGAATTGTAAAATCTTTGTGAGTGAAGCTAGAAGTCCATTGCTACCTGCATTCTCTTTACAAATACTTTACTTTTTTACTGTAGCTTCTTGATCTCTTTCCGCTATGCTTCATAAGAGATGCGGTTATCAACGTGTTCTGTATGATATATGAGAGTAAAATGTACACATCTATTGAAGGACAAGAGTAACTAGGAGAGTGTAGACGTGGCGGATACAACAGAGAAAATTGTTCAGACGGAACCTGAATACGTTTCAAAACAAACAATCACACAGCGTTCTTCCCTGTGGCAACAATTGGCACTGGGGGGAATCCTGCTTGTTTCTATCTTCATGAACTTCTTTCAGTTGGGCAAGAACGGCTTTGGCTCATTTTATCCCCCTGCTGTTAGAAGCATGATGGACAACTGGCATAATTTCTTTTTTTCCTCCTATGATCCAGGAGGCTTCGTAACCATCGACAAACCGCCTGTGGGCTTCTGGCTACAGGTGCTTAGTGCCAAGATTTTTGGTTTTACACCTTTTAGCGTGCTCTTGCCGCAAGCTCTAGCCGGTGTGCTCGCGGTGCTTTTGCTGTACCATCTGGTACAGAGACACTTTGGAAAAGTTGCTGGTTTGCTTGCGGCTCTTGGACTGGCACTAAGTCCAATCAGCATTGTAACTAATCGAAATGTGACGATTGACAGTACGCTAGCTCTGGTCCTTCTGCTGGGAGCGTGGGCGGTACTGCGTGCAGCTGAGACGGGACGGTTGCGCTGGTTACTCTTGGCGGCGGCACTTGTTGGCCTCGGCTTCAATATCAAGATGCTAGAAGCGTATCTGGTGGTGCCTGCGTTCGGACTTCTCTATCTTCTAGCAGCTCCCAAGCGTATCTGGGTGCGTATAGTCCATCTCGTATTGGCGACGATGGTTCTGCTCGTCATCTCGCTCTCCTGGGCGGTAGCCGTCGACCTTACTCCTGCCTCGCAGCGTCCATATGTCGGTTCGACGCAGGATAACTCGGAGCTTAGTCTTGCCTTTGGCTACAATGGTATTGATCGCCTTCTTGGACGATCTAGAGGCGGTCCTCGGCCAAACGGGTCAACTTCCACTACGCGTTCCGGCAACGCAGGTACAAATGCAGTTCCACCTACTAATGGCAATGGTGGTGCTGGTGCCACGAATCGAGGTGGCACGAACAATTCAGGAAGCGGCAATACGGCCAGCCAGGGAAGTGGAGCAGCAAATCAACAACAGGCTCCGCGAGGCGGTGGTGGTGGATTGTTTGATATTGGAAATCCTGGACCATTGCGTCTCTTCACAGCACCACTAGCAGGGCAAATTGTTTGGATACTCCCACTGGCACTGCTTGGGCTCGTTGCTCTTGCGTGGCAGCGACGACCACGCTTCCAAACCGATCTGCAACAGAAGTCGATGATCCTGTGGGGAACATGGTTACTCACAACGGCGATCTTCTTTAGTGTGGCGGGTTTTTTCCATCAGTATTATATGACAGAGATGGCTCCAGCTATCGCGGCATTGTTTGGTATCGGTCTGGTAGTGATGTGGCAGGACTATAGACACGGCGGCTGGAAAAGCTGGCTGCTACCACTCGCACTGGCGGTTACGATTGCTGAACAGATCTATGTTCTCACCGCTTATCCCACGTGGGGTCGCGTACTCATCCCGATTCTGGCCGTCCTGGGCGCAGTTGCAGTACTCGCACTAGTTGGTGCTAAAATCGCACCACGTTTGAATGTCAACGCTTCAAAGATACGCCCACGCTTGCTCTTGTCTGCGCTCAGTATTGGCGTGTTAGCGCTAATGATTACGCCTGTTGTGTGGGCCGCCATTCCTATCCTTCAGAGTACACAGGGTGATCAACTGACAGCGGGACCAGTTCAGACAGAAGGTTTTGGTGGTGGGAACGCGGGTGGAAGAAATCAGGCGAACAACGCGAATACAAAGCTAGTGAGGTACCTGGAGGCCAATCAGGGCAACGCAAAATTCCTGGTGGCTGTCCCTAGCTCGATGTCGGCGGATAGCATCATTCTTGCAACGAATAAGCCAGTCATGGCAATGGGCGGCTTCTCCGGAGGCGACCCAATCCTGACAACCAACCAGCTTGCAACACTGATTAAGAACGGCACGGTACGCTTCTTCCTGCTCAACGCGCCTCGAACAGGGCAACAGATTCCAGCACAAGCTATCAACCAGATTCCTCAGCAGTTCAGGAATGCCGCGCGGAATGGTGGATTTGGTGGTCAGCAAAGCGAGCTTACAACGTATGTAACGAAGCACTGCACTCCAGTACCAGCAAAGGAGTGGCAAACATCCTCTTCCAGTAGTACTACGACTCCTGGCAACTTCTTCGGTCGAGGTGGTGCGAGCCTGCTATATGATTGTGCTGCGGCGCATTGATTGATGATTCGTTCGTCACTACGTAGAGAGTCAGCAGAAAGATCCTTACAGTCTTTCTGCTGACTCTCTTATATAACCAAGCTGATTGTATTTTTTAGTGCTTGAAAGTAAATATAATAAATGAAATAATCGTAAATGCAGTGGATCTGCTTGTTCACATACGGCTAGCTCAGCATTCGAAAGATAACAATCTTCGCTTTTCATACAGACAATCTGTTTGTTAGGAAGGCGAACGAGTGCCGCATAATCTTGTATCATGTTTATCTCTGATAAAGGCAACTACGTAGCCACTCATTATAAGTAACAGCCTCATTTAATTCAAGCATTAACCTGCAACCTCTGATTTTTCTCCAGCCGGGGCATGCCTTTATTGGTTGGCATGTCTTTAAAGATGATCCTTTTTGTGAGTTTTTAGAGACGACAATGATTAACACAGGGGATTTTCATCGTGCACTAGAGCGGGGACAAGAGCAATATGAACAGGCATTTTCACGTGGTGCTCTAGGAAGGACCATCATCGATCCTCATGATTATGCTTTTCTGATAGATATTGCGGATTGCCGCCGTGAAAATATTCAGCCGATGGACTGGTAAATCGTTGAGATTCACATACATAAAAGGATACAGTGAAGAGTATGGAATATCATCTTTATCCACCTTTTTTCATAATTGACCCACAAACCTCCTTTAGTAAAGCATGGGAAGACTTTTGCCGTCGATTGCTTAATTTAGAGTGGAGAACAACCGCTATTCATCGCTGTACCCCTCCAGATCGAGGCGTAGATTTGTTCTGGCAAACTGAAGGTATCGCTTATCAATGTAAAGCAGTAGAAAGTGGATTTGCAGGAAGTTTCCAGACTGCACATGTCAAAACGTCTATCAAGAAAGCCTTGCAATATCAAACTCAGATCGGTTGGCAAAAATATGTTCTTTGTACTAACGTCGATCTGACAGCGTTACAGACTGAAACTTTGCAGCAAATGTTTCCTGAAATAGAGATACTTCCAGGCGAATATTGGACTGACCTCTGCCATCGCTTTCATGAGCAGATCGCGGACCGATTTCGACTGTTAATTCCAGTAGCTTCCAAATATGTGCGTCGGGCAATTCAGAACATTAATCAGACCTATCTTCGTAGCTATTTTCCGCAACTACAAGAGTATACACAGACGCCTTTGCTAAATATGCTACTCTATTTGGATAGCTATAAGCATATCTTCGATATCCCGATTCCATCGACTTTCACTGCTCATGAGGTGATGCTTATGCTAAGAGAACTATTTGAGTTGCCTGGTCCAAAACACATTCGCGAATATGACACTACAGTCTCCTTAGAATATTCATTACATGTCGATAACAAAGAAGTTTCTCCTCAGCAGAAATTAGGTGAGTTGCAGGTCGGAGATCGTCCACTTGTTACACTTTGTAAAACCATCATCTGGTCTGATGGTGATCGGAAAACACAGACTATCGACTTAGAGTCATCGTATAGAGCATCAGTTTCGAAGCTGAAAAAGTCTCTTTATGGTTCTGAGAAGTTAGCGGTAGAACAATATACCCAGGGTATAGACAGGGCTATAAATCAAGCCATTGCGCGGTTTAGTCAGCAATAAGTTTTGATTATCCACTTTCAACATTTGAAGTACTTGAACGTATGAAGATGCAAGAATATGTCTTTGGTAAAGTAGATAAGGATGATTTGGTAAAGGGGATAGAGCAAATCGCTTACAACAGGCATTTTTATCAGCACTATGATAAAAGAGGGTTATAGGTCTGGGCGGAGGAGGTGGGATTCGAACCCACGGAGGCTATGCACCTCACACGATTTCCAGTCGTGCTCACTAGACCACTATGAGACTCCTCCAGGTTGGGGCGGAGAGAGGGGGATTCGAACCCCCGAGGGCTATTAACCCTACCGCTTTTCGAGAGCGGCACATTCGACCACTCTGACATCTCTCCGCGAAGCAGTATAACACATCTCTCCATCCCTGACAAGCACCTATTTTCCCTTTTTTCTAACTTCGAATTTCTTATAGCCTTGAAATGAAGCGTGACACTTATTCACTGTCCTCTACCTCCATCGTCATCTCTTCTTCCGCAAAGAGGCCGAACAACGCTCCCACCGGCGCAAAGCTTCGCCTATGTATAGGTGTCGCGCCATACTTTCTCAACGCGGCCAGGTGGGTAGGAGTTCCATACCCCTTATTCCGGTCGAAGCCGTATGTGGGATACTGTTTATGCAGCTCAAGCATCAGGCGATCGCGCGTGACCTTTGCGATAATCGAGGCGGCGGCTATCGAAAGGCAACGCGCGTCACCCTTAATGATAGAACGTTGTGGTAGAGAGACTTTGGGTAGCAGGATAGCGTCGAGTAAGAGGGCGTGAGGGGCGGGCGAGAGCTGTCCTATGGCCTGCTCCATTGCGTATTTAGTGGCTTGTAAAATATTGCGTTCATCGATAATCTCTACGGAGCCATACCCGATGCCAGTAGCGATAGCGTGCTGCATAATCTGATCGTAGAGCCGTTCGCGGGCGGGCTGAGCTACCTGCTTGGAATCGTTCACCCCTGCGAGATGGACGAGCGTCGCGTCTTCTGGTGACAGAATAGCGGCGGCAGCCACTACTGGTCCCGCAAGGCAACCTCGACCTACTTCGTCGAGTCCGGCGATAAAGAGATAGCCCTGTTCGAACAGGGCTATCTCTTCTATCAGCGTAGGAAATTGCTTCTTACTCGTTTGTGCCATTAGTGCTTTGTACGGCTGGAACTGTTTGTGCGGCTGGAACCGTTTGTATTGGTACGCTATTGTTACTTTTTGCGGCCGCGATCTGTTGCGCTTGCAATGCTTTTGCGGCTATCTGCTTCGCGCTCTGAGGGCGAATCTCTTTCAGGCGAGCAGCCTTACCAGTGAGGCCGCGCAGATAGTAGAGCTGCTTGCGGCGCACGCGTGCATGGCGGAGTACCTCGATCTTGTCAATGCGGGGAGAGTTGACCAGAAAGGTACGTTCAACTCCTACGCCATTTGTAATACGGCGGACCGTGAAATTACGGTTGACGCTGCTACCGCGCAGGCGCATAACAACACCCTCGAAGGGCTGCAGGCGCTCGCGATTTCCTTCGACAACTTTCACTTGCAGGCGAACTGTATCGCCCGACTTCAATTCAGGTACATCTTTGCGTAACTGAGCACTTTCGACAGCGGTAAGTAACGCCCGCCCTGCTGGCTTGGTTACAGCTTGATTGTCGGCCATCCCTATATCCTCCTAATGCGCCAAGTGCTCAACTTGTTAAATGGGTGGCAGAGCATTGGGCGCGTAAAATTACTTTTCTGCTGAGGCTGCGTTGAGCTGTTTCATCAGGCGCGATTTACGGCGTGCAGCATTATTCCGATGGATGACCCCTTTTTTGGCGGCCTTATCCAATTCACTGACTGCCAGGCGTACGGCTTCAACGGCCGGCTCTGCGTTCGTGTCTGCGGTTGTAATAGCCTGACGAGCTTTGGTTATCTGTGTCTTTACGACTGATTTGGTGCTGCGGTTGAATGAGCGGCGCCTGTGTTCCTGGCGCATGCGCTTCTCTGCAGCGGCATTATTGGGCATGTGGTGTCAATCCTCCCCGAAACGTGTGCCCTTCACATGGGCTTTTTCATAAAAAATTACCGACACAATTGTCGGACTGGTGCTCGTAGATTATAACAGAAGTCTTTGAACTCTGTCAAACAGCAAAGACTTTGCAAATCAAACGTCACACACCTCGTAGGGACGACCCTTGTGGTTGTCGTGGGAGCTAGCTTGAGAACGCTACTATTACGACAACCACAAGGGTCGTCTCTACGCAAGTTTAATAGACGATGGCGGCTGTGTTGTAGTCGGTGTTTGCGTACAACCAGGCAGCATCATCTTTTGAAAGGTTAATGCAGCCATGACTGCCAGTGTTTTCCGCGCCTGGGTCACTGTGAGGAAACTCGGTACGTGGGCCGTACTGTGTTCTCCACCAGCTATCGTGGAAGTAGTACTCGCCAGCATGGTATTCCATTGCATAGTTGATATGCGTATCAGGAAAATAGAACGGCGAGTTCTTGTCTTGATCGAAGGCGTGGAAGGTCGCGGGCGCCTCACGTTTGAAAATGTGCGTAAATCCAGGAGGGCTTGGCTTCGTAAATTGTCCCGAGGTGATCAGGAAGGATTTGATAAGCTGACCGTTCTGGTAGACGTGCATGCTTTCGTTGACGAGCGAGGCGACGATGACCATGCCCGATGTGACGCCATGATACTTCATCAACGTCATATCAGCGGCATGCGCCGATGTATAAGGGGTCTGGTCAGTGTAGTCAGCCTGCATGGCGTTAAAGTGCACCTGTTCATCTTTGGTTTCGTCGAGGACGGCCTGATAGTCATCGGCAGACTGCGCCGCACTCAGATCATCCTGTATAGCGGGGACGGTACGCTGCAGATATTCATAGCCGAGCGTGTAGTCCTTGCCGTCGAAGGCATCATGATAGGGATGGCTGTTATTAAACGCGGTGACTGCCTGGGAGAACTGTCCTAGCTCAAATTGAGCGTGGCTCTGCATCAACGGGAGGTGAATATCGTTCAGGTCTTTATTCATCTGCGTCGAAAATTTCAGGAAATCATTGACGGTCTTCGCGTTGTCAAGCGAGGCTTTATCTGTGTTGTACTGGTTTTGATATTTGGTGATATCGCTACCATACTTCTTCATATCACTGATCGATGCACTGAATTGGCGCAGTTTGTCCGCACCTACATATGGAATGGCTTGCAGTGAAAGAGTCGATACCTGCTGATTTTGAGCGTCGACCATACTCATAACTTGCGAGAAGTCGGTTGGCTTCGTTGCTTTGCGTAGCAGTGTTTTGTCGCCTTCAAGCTGCTGGTCTAAAGATGTAGTGTCAAGCTTGGAGTCCTTTAATTGCTTGACGAGACTCTGCAATGATGTAAGCTGATCGCTTGCTGTACCCAGCATCTGCAATGATTCTGTTGCCTGTTGCGAATTGCTGCTGATCTGAAAGTACTGCTTCGGATACTGAGCTTGGCTCATCTGCTTCTGTGACTGCGTAAGCTGATCATTGAAGGTCTTCACTTCAACAAAGCCTTGTGCTTGACGCTGCGATAATAGGGTCGCAAATTGTTTTAAATCTTTTGATGCTTGATAGCCACTCTGTTGCGTCGTTTGGATCTCTAAACCACGAACTTGCACCGTCAATATGCGATAATTTTGTGCGAGATTTGAGTAGTAATCGGTCACAGGTTGATTTGAGAAGAGCGTCATAGGAGCATTGGTCTGAGACAGCTTTTTCTCCTGTTGAATGATTGTATTCAGTTGGGGCGTGGGAACACCAATACTCTGGGCGTGTGTAATCAACGAGTCCAGATCTGCCTTATTTTTGTTTGCCTGTTGCTGCTGCTGCGGATCACCACACGCGCTTAACAGTAGTGCCAAAATAAAGGCAGCGCTCACAAACGCGAGCAACTTGCGGGACCGTTGACGCGGAAGCGTGGGATACTTCATTATACAGAGTGCCTCCGTCTGCTAGACATAAAGAAAACGAATACGCTTACTTGACTATAGTAAAGAATTCAAAGAAAGATAGGTATATATGTTTGTATATACTATACAGCGTTCTATGTCTTCTAAAGGTAACATTCACACCGTAAAAGGACAAATAGGCAACTCTTCTGGTCTAGCAAAACGAGTTGCCTATCTTCATACACCTGGCTACTCCTGGATTTCTTTCTGAATTTTCTTTACTGAATCAACGACTACAAGGCCAGCGCCTGATGCAGATCGGCAATCAAGTCTTCTACATCTTCAATACCAACGGAGAGACGGAGCAGCGTATCAGTCAGTCCGCGTGCCTCGCGTATCTCGCGTGGAATAGATCCATGCGTCATGCTAGCGGGATGGCAGACCAGTGATTCGATGCCGCCCAGGCTCTCTGCAAAGGTAAAGACCTCGAGGCGACGTACGACCTGGTCTACATCCTCAAGCGTGCCCTTGAACTGGAAGGAGACCATGCCTCCAAAACCGCTCATCTGTCGTTTGGCCAACTCGTGATCAGGGTGTGAGGCAAGTCCCGGATAATATACTTTCTCGACACGAGGATGCTCAGTCAAGAATTTCGCGACCGTGAACGCGTTCTCTTCATGCTGTTTCATGCGTAAAGCGAGTGTTTTGACGCCGCGCAATGTCAGCCATGCATCGAAGGGCCCAGGAACCGCTCCGGCTGCATTTTGATGAAACTTGATGGCCTGATAGATCTCGTCGTTGTTGGTAATCACCGCGCCGCCGATGACATCACTATGCCCATTGATGTACTTGGTCGTGCTATGTAAGACGATGTCCGCACCCAGCTCAAGGGGCTGCTGGAAGTATGGACTTGAGAATGTGTTATCGACGACAAGCAGGATATTGTGTTTATGAGCAATTTCGGCGACGGCTCGGATGTCTGCCAGTTGCAGCAGCGGATTGGTCGGCGTCTCCAGCCAGATCAGCCGAGTATTTGGCTGGATAGCTTGCTCATATTCTTGAACGGCGTTTGCTGTCACATAGCTTGTCTCAACATTGTAACGTCGCATGATGCGCTCGAAGATACGATATGTACCGCCATAGAGATCGTCGCAGGAGACCATGTGCTCGCCAGCGTTTAATAGACTCAGGACTGCTTGCTCAGCCGCCAGTCCAGACGCGAAGGCAAGACCATGCTTCCCGTTTTCGAGCGATGCCAGACAGTCCTCTAATGCTGTACGCGTAGGGTTGCCGGTACGCGCATACTCGTATCCTTTATGTCCACCCAGCCCGGTCTGAGCATAGGTTGATGTTTGAAAGATGGGGGTCATAAGTGCACCCGTAGATGGGTCGGGCTCTTGCCCCGCGTGAATAGCTCTGGTTGAAAATTTCATAGTTGCTCCAATCAAAAATCGTCCTCACCACACTCTTTGGAATAAGATTATGTTGTAATTGCAAGAGAGTATAGCATGAGTGTGCTGAGGGTGTATAGAAAATGGTTCACAAATTCCATATGTCTTTCTTCACAAATCCTGGCAGGTTTTTGAGAACGAGAGCCTGTGATGGTAATATCGGGAAGTCTTCTCTGAGAAAAGAGATTCTCTGTTAAATATACACACATCCCTCTTAAGATACATACACGAAGCCTTGCTGAAATATTCCCTGTTCTTTGCATCCGCTTCGAGGGGTACTACGTTGTAACATAAATACTGTTCTGTTTTGATAGATGTTTGCCAGGATTGAGTATGAATTCTCTAGTACCTATAAGGCTGAAGCATATGGCTGATTCTCCGCTGACATCTGAGACGAAACAAGTGTCATCGCTATCGCCGAAACCGGTGGGCGTGTTGCTGATCCACGGCTTGAATGGTGGTATTCATGATATGGAGGAATTGACAGCTTTTCTTTCCTCGTTTGGTATGGTGGCTGAGACTATTTTACTGCCCGGCCACGGAACGCATGTGCGCGATATGCTCCCGCTTGGCTGGGAGGATTGGGCTGATGCTGTAAGAATTGCTCTACAGGATCTGAGGCGGCGCTGTGAGCGAGTGTTTCTGGTTGGACACTCGCTGGGTGGTGCGCTCTGCCTGCATATAGCGGCGCACGAAGAGATTGCGGGCCTGGTGACGATGTGTGCTCCGATTAATATGTATCCGGGTATGTTGACGGCTGTGCGGATGGTAAAGCGGGTTACACCCTGGCTGCCAACAGTTCGCGAGGATGTGCGCGATCCTGTGGCCCGCCGTGCGCACACGCGCGGTGTCTATCGCTGGACACCTATGGCTCCTGTGGAAAGTATGCTACAATACTTACCGTTGTTACGTGCAGAACTGCCTTCGGTAAAGGTTCCGATCCTTATTATGACCGCTATTCATGACCATGTAGTCCCAGCACGCGATGGACGAGCAATCTATCGGCTGGTTGGCTCGCAGGAAAAACACCTGCTTACACTGCATAACTCATATCACGTCATTATGAAGGATCATGATCGTGAAGAGGTTTTCGCTCGTACCCTCGCCTTTATTCAGCGTCACGCCTCGAAAGGCACTCAAGTCTAGATTTAGTCAGGGCATTGTTATGAGAGAGACAAAGCAACCAGAGCGAACGAAAAAACTTCCTATAGTCCGAAGTGGTGTCTTTCCTATTCTGGTTGCGCTTATTCTTGTTATGCTCGCCAGTTCTTATCTTATTGTGCGGCATTGGCCTCAGCCCACATCAAGCGTGGCTACAGGCTCAGCTCAGCCTCTTCAGAGACCAGGAGGTGGAGGCTTAGCTCCTCTACACCTTCCCGCTAACTATTCGGTTATCTACGAACAATCGCAGGGTATCTCTCTCCTCTCTCCTCCAAACAGTGCTTCTCGCACTTTGCAGACTCCTGGCTATATCTACAACCGTGCTGTAACTCCCATCGTCACATCCGCTCACGAACTTATCTACAGTGGCGATGGCGTCTGGATCACGAGCCTCGCTTCTGATCATCCCAGGCGGCTGGCAACTTTACCGTCCGGTCAAGTGATTACCTCTCTTGCGCTGAGTGCCGATGGCACGACAATTGCCTGGAGTAGCGCGCCAAAGACTGGAAATGGTAATGTCGTTATTTATTCAGGCCCGCTGGCTTCTCCTGATCGTATCGTCCAGGTCTATCAGCACTCGGCCACTCAATGTCCCTGCTTCCGCTTGTTCTCTTTTCTTCAATCTCACTCTTTGTTGTTAACGAATGATCGTGGAGACCACCGTCAGGCCCAATATGGTCTATGGCGTTTTGATCTGCCTGAAAATGCCGGTAGCCCGGCTGCGCAACCTCAGTCTCTATTACCTTCCGATGTCCAGCAGGGACCGCTACTCTTTTCACCACAGACGAATACACTGCTTTATTCATCCTATGAAGGCTTCGTGCCGATGCCTGATAGCGGGGTGCCTGCTGACATTACATCGCTCAATTACGCGAATAGCTTACTGGTAGCGTCTATGAATCAAGGAAAGAGCGATCTGGGGGGACAGCGTGTGATCTTGCCTGAGCAGCAAGCGTTGAGCGGCCCGACATCCTATCGCTGGGTGGCAACGCCACAGCTCTCGCCGGATGGACGGACGCTTGCCTATGCGGAGTTTTCTAGTGGCGATCGTTTGCCGTTTGCTCGCCACTATGCACTCTATAGCGCGTCTCTCGATAGTGCGGGCAAGGAGAATCCGCGACTGCTGGCGACGGCGAATGCGCAATATGTTGAATTGGGACCGTGGCTCACTGCTCATATTCTGACGTTCTACGCCGACAATGCCCTTTATGCTCTGGATATGCAACATGGGGCATTGACGACCCTGGCGCAAACAGGAGCTTATGCCCGTATTATTTCTGTAGTTGAATAGAGACAGAGAAAAGCTTTATGCGGATGTTCTTGCGTTACCTCTTCCTGGCCCTCTTTGGCCTGTTCTGTTTTGCCTATCCCTTCGCCGTCATCGGAGTTGCCTTTGACGTGAAGCCTCCTTTCTCGCTGGACTGGGCTGGTAGTGCCCTGCTCTTTCTGGAAGGTACTCTTCTGATCGTGGATGCTATGCTGCTCTACAATCGCTGGCGAGCGTTGCTAGCTGGTCTCTGCGTCATTCTGCTCTCTTATGGCGTAGAGACGCTGGGCGTGACGACAGGCTTCCCCTTTGGGCGCTATCACTACACTGGAATACTCTTTCCCGCCCTGCCGGGCGGTGTACCACTCGCCGTCATGTTCGCCTGGATCTTAGTCGTGTTCGGTAGTTATGGGGTAGTGATGAAACGCAGAACTGTTTTTCGTCTTGGAGATGCTCTGATCGCTGCTGCGCTGGCCGCCCTGCTAGATCTAGCTATAGAGCCTGTGGCCGCTTATATTGAGCATTATTGGCTGTGGTCGAGACCAGCTTCCTTGAATTATTATGGGGTCCCACTGGCGAACTTTGTGTCCTGGTTCGTCGTGGCATTTGTTTTTCTGTTACTAGTTGGATGGTTGCTTACTCAAGGCCGCACTTCCGAAGCCTTGCAACGTGAGGAGGTCGAGCGGAAATATATTCAGAAAAGGAGAAGCGTCTGGCTTCTTGTGTTGCTTACTCCTCGTATCCTCTTTTCCTGTAGTCTCTTTATGTTTGGACTCGTAGACCTCACTCACGGCTACTATTGGGCGACACTACTCGCTCTACTAGCGGGCGCTATTATCTACTTGCGTCTTAAACATACTGCCGCCCCTTCCACGTTGTCCCGCTCCTACGATAGCGCCAGCGTATAGCATTCACTAAAATCGAACATTCTAGCACAATCGAAACGGGATGTAAGAAGCTATAGAGTAGCATCAATCCCTTCTGAGTTCGTACAAAACGCAGCGTTAAAAGGATGCGCATCGTTACTGCCAGCGCATATGCGACAAGGGCATAGAGAACAACGTGCTGTGACATTGCGAGGAATGGAACAATCAGTAGGAGCAGGGCGGGTAGAACAAAGAGCAGGAAATTGAGTACGAGGGCGAAGATTGCGAAGGGGAGCGAGTAGTTATAAAAAGCGAAGAGGTTTTTTGAGAAACCTGTCCACACTTCGCGCCAGGAATGATACATGCGGCACTGAACCAGTTCCAATGCATCAATGAAAGTCATACGATATCCTGTGGCTTTTATCTTACGCGCAAGCAAAACGTCCTCTAAGATACGATCTTTTACTGCCGCATGCCCGCCGATCCCCTCATAAGCGGCGCATTCAAAGCAGAACAATTGGCCGTTGCCAGTGGCGAGGCTGGGTTCGGGTCGTCTTCCAATCAGAGCGACGGGCAGCAGGGTCAATATGGTGAAGTTGAGTAGGGGCACGATGAGCCGCTCGCCAGGACTACCCAATATGTGTTCGGGCTGCCCTGTAAGCAGTTGAACTCGCTCTTGCCGCATATAATCTAAGACTGTTTGTATCATCTCAGGAGCGTGAATAGTATCAGCATCGGTAAAAAGCAGATACTCACCCTGTGCCTGCTCTGCCAGTTGTTGACAAGCAAAGTTCTTGCCAATCCACCCCAGTGGAAGTTCACCCCCTCTCAGCAAGCGCAAACGTCCTCTTTGTGCCTCTGGCAGCTCGTCTATCAACGACTGAATAATCAGCGCAGTCCCATCGCTACTCTGATCGTCGAGTACCAGCACCTCCAACGGCCCATATTTTTGCCCCACCAGCGAGCGGATGCAAGCCTCAATGCAACCCTCTTCATTGCGCGCCGGAACCAGAATAGAGACAAATGGCTCTCCATCTTCCCCTCCCCGTGTAACGACAATCCCTTGCGGTTGTCGTTGTGCCTCTATCTCCATCGCATCATCAAAGCTCGCCACAGGACTTTGCCTTCGTCCTGCCATTCCCAAAAATGTAGCATGCAAGCGCTTAAACGTGCACAAATTAATCACTAGTATAAGCAAGAGCACACAGAGAACGCTTACGCTGCCGCCCAATGTGAATGTAAGCGTCTGCCACACATATGCCATATATATACCTTTATTTATTGATGGTTGATCTGTTTTCTTAGCAGGGCTGCATCGAAGAGCCGATTCGTTGACGCCGTGCCGCGCATAATTTGGGTAAAGCCGGAATAGTCGCTGGCAATAACGTCTGCCCGCAGTTGATCAAGCTCCTGAGTCACGCACTCTTGCAGTCGCTTCGTATAGCTTTTAAGAAAGCCGGGCGTTTGCAACTCTTGTTCGCCGACCAGCAAAGGTTCCCCCAGGCTGATATAGAGATCTGGCCTCTGCTCCGCCAGATACTCGATACGCGATGCCACAGGATAGAGCAGGACGGGCGCGCTCAGCTTGGCAAGATGGGCGGCACCGCTAAAAAACTCAAGTGGTCGGCGGTCGTTGGGTGCAATCTCCCCTTGTGGAAATAGCCAGATCATTCTGCGTGTATGATCTCGCGGACGCCCCTTCAGCAAATGCGCCGCGTATTGCACAGACTTTATCGCCGAGCGCGCGTTCTGGCGATCGACCGAGAAGCAGCCGATCCAGGAAAAGAAAAAATAGCGTCTCAATTGTGCCTCTTCCATCATCAGATAGCCATCAAGCTTCAAGCGACGTGCTATCAAAGCGGCAATATAGCCATCCCACCAGCTCGAATGGTTAGCGCAAATAATCATCGGCAGAGTACACTGCTCATCGGTGAACTCCGTTCGCATGCGAAAGAAAACACGATCAAAATGCCGACGCAACGATGTATGTACGAGCAGCCAGACAAGCTGTTCCCCTGGTGGAAACTTCCGTGCTGGAATCATGATTTTTCATTACCCACCTTTCAGTATGATACCATCTTCATAAAGAATACTATAACGAGGAAAGAGCGTGTCTGCTACAAAATCTATCATCATTATCGGCGCGGGCATCGGAGGTCTCTCGGCAGCCATTCGCCTGGCTGCACAGGGGCATTCTGTTCGCGTCCTGGAACGTCAATCGCAGGTAGGCGGGAAGCTTAACCAGATGATTATGAACGGCTTCAGCTTTGATACTGGCCCGTCCCTGATTACAATGCCCTATGTCTTGCATGATCTTTTTCATAGAGCCGAAAAACGTGTTGAGGACTACCTGGACCTGGTGCCACTGGATACTACCTGTCGCTATTTCTATCGTGATGGTCAGGTGCTGAATGCCTGGCGAGATCACGAGCGGCTGGCGGCCGAGTTTGCGCGTTTTAATCCGCATGATGGCGCGGCATTGACAGAGTTTATACGCTATGCACGGACGATCTTTGAGGCGGCCGCCGATCCGTTTCTCTACAATAGTCTGGGAGGTCCACTCGATGTGCTAGGGACGTTTATGCGCTATGTTCAGCAGGGACATGCCTCGCTTGCAGGGACCGACCAGGGCACTCGCTACGAGCGTTTGCGGGCAGTATTGGCAGCGCTCTCTCCCGCGACCCTGGATCGCTGTGTCCGTGGTTTTTTTGAGGATGAGCATCTGCGTCAATTGTTTGATCGCTATGCGACGTATAATGGTTCCTCGCCCTATCAGGTTGGCGCGGTCTATAGCATTATTCCATATGTGGAGCTGGCTGACGGCGGGTGGTATCCCTGTGGCGGCATCTATACGCTGGCTCAGGCTCTAGAAAGAGTTGCGCGCGAACTTGGTGTAGAGTTTGAGATGAATTGTGATGTGCGGCGTATCCTTGTTAAGCGGAGCAAGGCTCGTGGCGTAGTTGTGGCTGATGGACGTGTGTTGCATAGCGATAGCGTAGTCGCTAATAGTGATGTTGTCACGACGCACCGCGAGCTCTTATCACCAGCAGTAGTCGATAAGCGTCAGGTCCGTCATTTAGAGCGGCTAGAACCCTCTTGCTCCGGCTTTGTGATCTTGCTTGGAACTGCGAAACAGTATCCACAGCTAGAACATCACAACATCTTCTTTTCCGATAACTATCGCGAGGAATTTGTGGATCTGTTTGAGCATAAGATTCCTCTGCGCAACCCGACAATCTATGTTTGTGCCACAACTCGCACCGATCCAAGTCAGGCACCAGAGGGCCATGAGAATCTCTTTATCCTGGTCAATGCCCCCTATCTCACCGAAAAGAGCGACTGGAAGCGGAATGCTGCGGCGTATCGGAATCAGGTACTGGATCAGCTTTCCAGCTATAGTCAGATCGATCTTTCGGATGTGCGTGAGCAGGCGGTATGCGAGGCGATCATTACACCACAGGATTTTCAGCAGCGGTATGGTGCAAATGCTGGCTCAATCTATGGGCTCTCCTCGAATTCCCGCATGGCACCGTTTCAGCGTCCGGGCAACCGTTCGCAAAGCATTCGTGGGCTCTATTTTGTTGGTGGCAGTACTCATCCGGGTGGAGGAGTGCCGCTGGTTCTGCTCTCTGGTAAAATCGTGGCAGATCTGGTGGAGGAAGATTCGCTCTAGACCGAGTCGATGGGGATATAATATGCATACAAACACTTGCCCTTTTGATTTACTGTTGTGTAGGTAGAGAGGAGTCTCCAGTGGCATATAATTCTGGGCGCGCCAGATGGTACCTGGCAGAGATTGTAACCGAGACGCGAATGACCGGCGAGCACGAAAACATTGTGCATAATAACCTGATCTTGATCCGAGCCAGTTCGGCTGAAGAGTCTTATGAGAAGACGATGGCTCGTGGTCATGAGATGGAAGATACTTATCAGAGCCCCGAAGGCGAAACCGTCACTATCCTCTTCCGAGGCATCAGTGATATCAACCTGATTCAAGACGAGCTAGAAGACGGAGCAGAGATCGCCTACGAAGAGATACCGGATATGTCCGAAGAAGAGATCCAGGAGATGCTACAGCCTAAAGAAGATCTCGGTGTCTTCCAATCTGACGAACCTGATACTCATGAAACCGAGTATACATCAAAAGACATCGTAGACGAAGTGTTACGTATTATCAATCACAAACCGGACGAAAAATAAAAGGGGCTGATTATGAGTGTGACTAACGGTATTGCCGTTAGTCACATATGTTTCTTTACTGGATGTTCGATATCAAGTACGTATTTTAATCTAGAAGAGATTTGATCGTCACTCCGCTAGCTAAACTCTTGCAGAATCCTATTATTTGTTGGATACCTTCCCCCCATCTGAAAATGTTGATCTCTGTCGCGCTTTATTGTCGATAAAATTCTGTGAATTTAACCGGAAATAGGCAGCTTTGCTACTCCATTATGTCTCTTTTGAAAGGATTGTGCTATAGTTAGGCTATTAAGAGCAGCCGGCGATGAGAGCTAAACCTTCATAGAGCTTTCTCTTTTGATTGCCCTCGCCTCTTGACAAACGAAGAAATTTCGGGAATACTATAGTATATTTTAACGTGAAAAAGGCAGAATATTTTTCGAACATGGATCAATCTTTGTCGAAGCGTGGAACGATCGCTTCCGTCGCGTCAATAGCGGGAGTTTCTATTCCCACTGTCTCACGCGTCTTGCATAATCGACCAGATGTGGCACCGGAGACACGTAAGCGTGTGGAGGAGGCGATCAAAGAAAGCGGTTTTGTCCGTAACCAGGTGAAGCATCCCTTGCGAAGGAAGAGCAGCAACATCGTTGATATGTTGGTACCGGGCTTCGATAGTCTCTACGCGCTTGAAATTATGCGAGGTGTTGAGGAGGTGCTGGCGCGTACAGAGTTTCGCATGGCGATTTCCGCAACGCATGATTCTTTTCAGCTTGAACAACGCTGGTTGACCAAGGCTCTCAACGGTGGTGCGACTGATGGAGCCCTTCTCGTACTCTCTCAAGGACAGCAGCAATACTTTGATACGTTGCGCCATCACAACATCCCGTTTGTCGTTGTTGATCAACGGGGTGAACTTGGGCCGAATATTCCCTCTGTGGGAGCAACGAACTGGTTGGGTGGTCGGATTGCGACTGAGTATCTTGTCTCGCTTGGGCATCACAGGATAGCGGTAATTTCAGGCCCTCCACTTTTGCGTTGTAGTCAAGATCGCCTCGCAGGCTATCGTGTTGCTCTGGAGGATGCAGGCATAGCTTTTGAGCCCGAACTCGTGCGCTCTGGAGCATTCCAGCAACAAGATGGTTACGATCAAGCATGTATCTTGATGGATTTACCCGAACCACCGACCGCTATCTTTGCAGGAAACGATGTGCAGGCAATGGGAGTCTATGGTGCGCTCCGCGCCCGTGGCCTGCATGTTCCCGACGACGTAAGTGTGATTGGCTTCGATGATGTTGCTATTTCATCAGTTTCCACTCCTGCACTTACGACTGTACGCCAACCACTGATTGAGATGGGCCGCGTCGCTACAACGATGCTTCTTCATCTCATCGCAGGTGATCCACTCGATAGTACACGTGTCGAGTTGACGACAACTCTGACTGTGCGTGATTCGTGCGCACCCAATCACGCTCGTCTCTAGAGAAGGCAGGAGTGCTCTTCGTCAGGCTCTATCATCTAATGGAAAGGAGGTCCATCTGCATTTCCAATGAATTCCAGGCGAACTATCAATCGATACTGTTCGTCGGATGGCGACCCTCAGAAACACATACAGAGACGTTCTACTGACATTATTATTTTAGATAATACCGGTCCTCTGTAATAAGGGGCAGGGAGGCAGCGATGCCAGGAGATAGAGCAATGCAAGCAAAAATGTCACGTCGTAATTTTCTAGAGGTTGCAGGTGGGGTAACACTAACAACAACAATGGCCGGTTGTTTTGGTGTTGGTGGCAGTCAGTCAACTACCACAGGAAGCAGTAGCAGTACAGGAACTGTCGGAGTGTGGGATATCCGTACGGGGAATGAACAGAAAGTGGTTCAGGCTGCGGCTGCTGCCTACAATAACGCGCAGAAGGCGGCTAAGGTCCATGTTGACTTCTTTGAGAACGACCCCTACAAACAAAAGCTCCAGGTAGCAATGGGTGCTAAAAATCCGCCCGATGTTTTCTTTGGTTGGGGTGGCGGTATCCTTAAATCCTACGTCGATGCAGGTGACGTGTATGATTTGACCCCCGATTTGAACGCTGATCCTACCTGGAAAAACAAATTTTTCCCATCTGTCCTCTCCAACGCAGCATTCGATGGCAAAAACTACGGCGTTCCTAACGCCGGAATGCAGACGGAACTCTTCTTCTATAACAAGGATATCTTCTCTAAGTACAAATTGAACCCCCCCACCACGTGGTCAGAACTGCTCAACGTCATCAATGTGTTGAAGAAGAATAGCGTCATCCCGATTGCGCTTGCCGGAGGGAGCCAGTGGCCATACCTGATGTATGCCGAGTTCCTTGTAGATCGTATCGGTGGAGCAGACGTCTTTAAGGCCGTCTTTGCTGGCCAGCCCAATGCATGGTCGAACCCCGCTTTTATCAAGGCAAACACGATGATTCAGGACCTTGTTAAGATGGGAGCTTTTGGTACTTCCTACACGTCAACCAATGCTGACTCCAATCAGGATGCCGCCCTGGTTTATACAGGGAAAGCTGGAATGATGCTACAAGGAAACTGGAACTTCTCAGTGATTCAGACTAATAGTCCTAACTTTATTAGCGGCGGCAAACTCGGCTGGTTCCCCTTTCCTGCGGTAGAGGGAGGCAAAGGGGACGAGAAAAATGTCTATGGAAACCCATGCAATTTTTACTCGGTCTCCAAGACCTCAAAATCGACCAAGGACGCAGTCGATTACCTTAAGAATGGCGTTTTAACTGATGCTATGGTTAAGGGCTTCATCAATGTGGGTGATGTGCCACCGGTCCAGGGTCTTGAGTCACAGCTCGCTTCCGCTCCGAATGGCGAGTGGCTGACGTACAACTACAACATGGCGAAGAATGCACCGAACTTTCAGTTGTCCTGGGATCAGATCTTGTCACCAACGCAAGCGCAAGCGAGCTTGACCAACCTGAGCCAGGTGTTCTTGAACCAGATTCCTCCTGAGACGTTCTCCAACAATATGAACAAAACCATCGGTTCTAAATAAGCATGTGGAGGTTCGTTCTCTTACGTACTGGTTCGCTCGAAAAGCTGACTATCCCTCGATAGCTTTGCCTCGTACAACCAGAACACATAGTGGTCTCCTCTTTAACGCTGAAGAGGAGACATCCTCCATTCAGGGACGCAATGCGTCTGCTGTAGTGAAATCTCAGATAGGAGAGCGCTATGAGCGCATCAATGAAGATACCAAAGACCGCACAGCAATCCAACTTGTTCGTTGTGCTCTGGACCATGCCAGCGCTAATATTTTACGTTGCATTTGCCATCATTCCTCTTTTTATTGCCCTCTATTACAGCTTTACAAGCTGGAATGGACTGTCACCCGCTGAATGGATTGGCTTAGGCAATTGGCGTGCTCTGTTTTCCGATCAAGTCACCCTCACTTCTCTTTTCCTCACAATTCAGGTCATGGTGATCAGTTGGATCGTACAGACACCAATTAGCATTTTGCTCGGCGTCTTTATGGCTGGGAAACAAGCGTATCGGAGTGTCTTTGGCGTCCTCTATTTCCTGCCATTACTCTTTTCCGCCGTCGCCATCGCTCTCACCTGGCAGAATATGCTGGACCCGAACTTTGGCGTGGTCAATCTCTTGCTGACTTCAATAGGTCTCTCAGGATTAGCAAGAGTCTGGCTTGGAGACCCCCACCTGGCCTTTTACGTCGTGATGGTCATCGTGAGCTGGCAGTTCATCCCGTTTCACGCGCTCCTCTACCTCGGTGGTGCTCGACAGATCCCCAAAGAGCTCTACGAGGCCGCCAATATTGATGGGGGTGGACGCATCCAGAACTTTTTCGCCATCACCTTGCCGCAATTGAAATATACAGTAATCACCTCTACCACCTTGATATTTACTGGCTCACTCACCTACTTCGACCTCTTCTGGGTGACGACGCAGGGAGGGCCCGGTTACGCTACACGTGTACTCCCCCTCCAGATGTACATCACGGCCTTTCAAAATGAGCAAGTAGGCTACGGCAGCATGATTGCGGTTGTCCTGGCCGCCTTTGGTATCGTCCTCTCGTTTATTCTGCTGCGTTTTACTGGCTTTAGTAAAATGTCGAGTCAGTTGGAGGGATTATAGGTATGGCAATCCATTCTCAGGCACCAAACACGATAGGCACTAATCGATCACGCAGAAGGGCACTTGCCGCATCACAGCCAAACCGTCAGTTCAGGCAAAACGACCTCTGGGAGATTGTCCCGGTAGCGTTCGCTGTGCTCTGGCTCGTGTTTTCTTTTTACCCGATCCTCTATATGTTGTTCACAAGTCTACGGTCACAACAAGACCTGTTCACGGACGTTCCCTGGTCGTTTCCATCGCGCCCAACGCTGGAGAACTACGCCACAGTGTTGGAGAACGGCTTCTTTACCTACTTTGCCAACACCGTTTTCGTCACGGTTGTGAGCGTCTTCATGATTCTGGTCGTCTCTCTGCTGGCGGCCTACGCGATTTCGCAGGTACGAAGCCGCTATACGCGGAACATTTTCAATCTTTTCCTGCTTGGACTCGCGATTCCACTACAGGCAACGATCATTCCGATTTATGCCATCGTCACCAGCTTGCATCTCTATGATACTCTGTTCGCGCTGATCCTGCCCTCGATCGCCTTTGGCATTCCGCTGTCGATTCTTGTGCTCGTCACCTACATCAGGGACATCCCCAATGAACTACACGAGTCGATGCTGCTTGATGGAGCGACTCATTGGCGCATTTTGTCGAATCTGGTCCTGCCACTCTCAAGGCCAGCGATCATTACGGTCATCATTTACGAGACGATCCAGGTCTGGAACAGCTATCTGTTCCCGCTGGTTCTCACTCAGAGTCAGAGTGTTGCCGTGCTTCCACTCTCGCTCGCGAATTTCAGGGGACAATTTACGACGAATGTTCCGGCCATTCTGGCAGCGGTCTTCCTGTCAGCTGCCCCGATTATCCTGCTCTACGTCTTTGGCAGACGCCAATTGCTGGGCGGCCTGGTTGCAGGCTTCTCTAAGTAACAATGGCAGAAGAACGACAATGAAACGCCGAAAGTATAAGGAGTTCCTTGCCGCCCGCCTGAGCGGAGCTAGCCGAGAGGGGTTGGCGAGCGGAATAAGGATCATGTCGGCGGGTGGAATCAGAAGGGAGTTACGCTTTGTCCACTATGTTTTATCGCGACCCGCGAGCCTCGATTGAGGAACGGGTCGAAAATTTGCTGAGCCTTATGACGCTGGATGAGAAGGTAGCTCAGTTGAGCTGCATCTGGAGTACATCCTTTGTCAGCAAGGGTACGTTTGACGCTGAAGTGGTGGCACAGATGATGCCAAATGGTATCGGGCAGGTGACACGCATAGGTGCCTCGACCGGGCTGCATCCACGCGAGAGTGCTGCGTATATGAACGCAGTACAAAAGGTAGCAGTTGAACGCACCCGGCTGGGTATTCCCGTAATTGTGCACGAAGAGTCCACGGGCGGCTTCAGCCATCGTGATGCAACTGTCTTTCCGCAAGGGATCGGGCTGGCTGCAACCTGGAATCCGACTCTTGTGAAGCAGGCGGCGGACGTGATACGGGAGCAGATGCTGGCCGTGGGAGCACGACAGGCACTGGCACCTGTACTGGATATTGCGCGCGATCCACGCTGGGGGCGGGTGGAAGAGACATATGGTGAGGACCCGGTGCTGACCGGAACGATCGGAACCGCGTATGTGCAGGGCTTACAGGGGGATAATCTTGCTCATGGTGTGGCTGCTACAGGCAAGCATTTTCTGGGCTACGCATTGTCAGAGGGTGGACGAAACTGGGCACCAGTTCAATTGGGACCTCGCGAGCTACGTGAAGTCTATGCTGAACCCTTCGCGGCAGTTATCCGTGATGCCGGGCTGGCGACGATCATGAACTCATACGCGTCCATCGATGGCGTGCCTTGCGCTGGTAGTTCTGCTATTTTAAACGATCTGCTGCGTGATGAGCTGGGCTTCAATGGGGCTGTCGTCGCGGATTACACAGCAGTTCTTATGCTGATGGCATATCATCATGTCGCGGCGGATCGAGGCGAGGCGGCTCGGCTGGCCCTGCTAGCTGGTCTGGATGTGGAGTTGCCCGCTATCGATTGTTATGGTCCACCTCTACTAGCCGAGATTGAGGCGGGTCGGCTCTCCGTGGATGTGATTGATACCTCGGTGCGCCGGATGCTGCGCCTCAAGTTCCAGCTCGGCCTCTTCGAGAAGCCTTATGTTGATGCAGAGCGCGCCAGTGCCGTCTTTCAGACCGAAGAACAGCGTACGCTGGCAAGGAAGGCTGTGGCTCAATCGACTATCTTGCTGACAAATAACGGAATACTCCCACTTGCTCCTACCGTAAAGCGGATCGCAGTCATCGGCCCCGGCGCGGACGACCAACGACTTCTACAAGGCGACTATCACTATCCCTCGCACCAGGAAATAGTTTACGCCTCTCCACAGGATGTTGAATTCGCCGAGCTTGCCGTGCCCACAGCCGGTGGAGAGTATGCACTTGGCCCCTATTTTACTCCACATGTGACGCCTCTGGCAGGGCTGCGTGCCGTGCTTGGAGAAGGCGTAGAGATACAGTATGCGCAGGGCTGTGAAGTTCTGGGCGATGATCGTTCTGGCTTCGAGGCCGCGGAAAAGGCGATCAGCGGCGCGGACGTTGCTCTCGTTGTGGTTGCTGGCAAAAGCGGCCTGCTGCGTCCGGTCACGGTGGGCGAAGCGAACGATGCGACCAACCTTGATCTCACTGGCGTGCAGCAGGAACTCATCGATCTTCTTGCGACCAAAGGAGTGCCGCTGGTGATAGTCGTGATGAGTGGTCGTGTCCATACTCTGGCTTCGGTTACTGAGAAAGCTAGCGCCCTTCTGCAGCTCTTTCCTCCCGGAGAGGAGGGCGGCAATGGTCTGGCTGATGTGTTGACCGGCAAGGTAAATCCAGGCGGTCGCCTGCCTGTAACACTACCACGCTCAGTAGGGCAGATTCCGAACTATGCTGGAACGCGGGCGGGCGGTGATCGTGCCATGTTCTTTAACGACTATGTTGACTCGCCCACCACGCCGCTCTTCCCCTTTGGGCACGGCCTGAGCTACACCAGCTTTGCCTATGAGAACTTTATAGTGCAGGGCGAGAGCACCAGTAAACCAATCGAATTGTCCGTTGAAGTACGCAACACGGGAGAGCGCGCTGGAGACGAGGTTGTACAGCTTTACTGCCGCGATCACATCGCCTCCGTCGCCCGTCCACAGCGCATCCTGCTCGGCTTCGCTCGTATCTCAGTGGAACCTGGGCAGGCACGCAAGATTACTTTTACCGTGCATCCCTCCCGCCTCGCCTTCTACGATCCACACATGCGCTTTGTCACTGAGCCGGGAGAGTTCACTTTTAGCGTGGGTGCGTCGGCGGGCGATATCCGAACTGAGAAGAGTATAACACTCGCCGGTGAAGTTGCCGATACTCGGCAACGCGAAATAGTAGCCACCTCTATAGTGGTGGAATAATAAAATTATTACGATAACCAGATTGTGTTGGGGGAGGGTCTCAGCAATATACTATGACCTTCCTCAGCATCTAAGTGTTATTCAAAACTTATAAGAGATGTAACATTTTTCTCTGTAAACTATCGCTATAGCATCATCTACTGGAAGATCTCTCCTTGTAGACATATCCAGATCCTTTTGTTCTGTTCTCCTTCCCCAAGAATTAAATAGCCCTGAGACGTATCATGAACAGTAGAAAAAGGCCACCAAAAGCGGTATAATCTAGTCACATACATAAACTTCTATATACAAACTTCTGTTACAGGATTGCTCTTGTAAAAATTTCTTAACCGAAAGTGCTCAAATCAAGCATCATTTGGTTGAAAGAGCTCTTTGTGATACGCTTTGATCGAAGAATAAGAATATCTTGTGCATTCACTCAACTGTTTGGCTTGCCGACAAGTACCGTGGAGAATTGGTAGCAAAGCGAAAGGATGCCAGGAATGGATATGCTCTTACAGCCTTACTATCGACTGGATCTCTCTTTATATTCTATAGTATCGCTTTGGCTATCACACGGTAGAAGTGTCCCTCTCCACTGATTCGCTCAGCCTGTGAAATATAAATTTAAATATAACGATGCTTTGTACTCGAGAGACTAAGCAGGGTCTACAATGAGACGTGAAGAAAAGCGCTTGGAGATAGAAAAAATAAAAGGTGAGTAATGGAAAAGCCGCTACTAGTATTTTGCTATTATGCACGCAAAGATCAACAACTTTTGGATATGCTAAAGAGCCATCTGAAGTCACTAGAGCGCAGAGGATTGATCACTGTACAAGCCGAAACCGAACTTGCCAAGTAATTATGCAAATTTAATTTTTTCATCGTTTGCATTTCCGGACGAACAATCTCCATCTGCTGAAACATTCCAGCATGCATATGCTAGTGTGTTTGACCCATTTCATGAATCTCCTGGAGTTTATGGCAAAGGACGTGGAGGGCCCTATGCAGCCCTTGCTCACGATGCAATACTTGCTATACAGCATGCAGTAGACAATCTCTCTGGAAGCGGAACGATTTCATCTATGGCAGGGGTGAGCAATGAGCTTAATACACTGCCTGTCTTTACCGGTGCAACTGGCAACATACAGTTCTTGTCTGGTAGTTCGGACCCAGACCCTGCAACTCGTCCATTGGATATCCTTTGCACTAATCATCTAGCGCAAGCCCAACTACTCACAAAATACTATAGCAGCAGTAATACACAAAAAGTGGATCTGTCTCTCTGTGAATAAATGATCATGTTTCATAGCTGGAATCTGTTCACGAAGAAAAATCCTTTTTATGCTTTGTGTTACGTTGACGTAATAAGAAAGGGAGTCGAGAGGGGGGTAAAGGGCATGGATAGGATCACCCTGTCTATGTGCCGTGGTGATAAGAACGGAACATCGAGAGGATTAGTGTGACTCAGCCTGGGTCACAGCGAGATTGCAGACTCGGCTCCCTATATGTAGTTTACTGATGTCAACAAGAGGCGAGCAGTATTTCTTTCGTCCTTTTCCCTACCGCCCGCTATTCCCCTATTTAGCCAACTATCTGTCGGCGTCCGCCGCGTGGAATGAGCAGGTAGGAGATGATCATGCCGCCGATCAGGCCGCCGACGTGAGCCCAGATGGCTATGTTGGAGCCGGGCGCGAGCCCAAAGGCCAGGTTAAGGACGAGCCAGAAGATCCAGTTGGTGATTCCGCCAGAGCCTCCAAGCGCCCGCCGGTTGATAATATAGAAGACGCCCAGGGCTCCGAAGACACCAAAGATTGCGCCCGATGCACCGACCGCCACATCGCCGGGTGAAAGGATCAGAAATGAAATGCCGCCTAAGATGCCTGAGAGCAGGTAGATTACCAGGTAGCGCCACTTCCCATAAAAAATCTCGACTGCCCTGCCAATAAAGAACAGCGAGAGCATGTTGAGAAAGAGGTGGAAGATCGTATTGGGATCGTGGAGAAACATGGCAGTGAAGATGCGCCAGTACTGCCCCTGCAATACAAGCGAATTAGCCTGTGCCCCCCATTGGAATACCGCCATATCCAATTTCATAAACAGGTAGACGATTACATTGATCGCGATGATTACATTGGTCACCAGTCCTGGATACTGGCTCAAGGCGAAGCGCGTACGCACCATCTGTCTCTGCATGCCATTCGAGCGCGACCACGCTGGGACCGAATCTCGTTCTGCCATCCCTCCCCTGCTATTGTTCCCATTGTCATGCAAGGGCTCAGCTTTGGGTTGGGGAGTAGGAGCGGCTGTATAGCCTGCTGTATACTTTGGCTCAAGTGGAGGAAAGACGTTCTCGAAACGGCCTCCAAACGATAGGCGGCTGGCACGTGCGCGCGCCAGATTCGCATCGTAATCTTGTCCCTGTGTGCGAAGTAAGTAAGAGCGCAATGCATGTTCGTAAGCAACGCTCGGATCTTCTTCTATCGCCGTGTCCACCTCACGTAACGCTCGTTCATAGCGACGGGCGCGCAGATCGAGCAATGCCTGCGCCACACGCGCTTCCAATCCGCCGTTGGGCTGTAGTTCCTGGACGCGCTGACATGCCATCTCTACAACGTTATAATTGCCAAGTGCCAGGTTGGCTTCAGCCAGCCCCAGGTGAACCTGGGGATTCTGCGGCTCGATCTGTGCTCCATGTGCATAGGCGATTGCCGCCTCACGTCCCTTCCCTTGCGCCAGCGCCAGCCTCCCTTGTTCAAGATAGGTCTGGAGATCCGTTTGTGCTTCCACGAGTTCCTCCCGCTATGTCAATCGTCAGTGCGTCAGTTATTCCACACATACGATCTGGTTCTGTATAGATATAATGCTATGATAGCAAGTAGTAGTGTACCTGACACTGTCAAGACTGCCAGAGGCCAGCGACGGATAAGGCGATGCGTATCAACCAGTGTATGTGCATCCGTTTGCCTGTAGAGTGGTGCAAAGAACCAGCCGAGCAAACATCCGCTGAGCAAGCCGCCGACATGGGCAGAATTATCGACATTGGGAATAACAAGCCCGGTGCCGAGATTTATGCCGATGATAGAGCTCACATCTTCCCTTCGGCGGCTTGCTATTTATAATAGTCATTACGTTTGAGTGACGCGAAGGTGGCACACTCTCTACGAATTATAACAAAGCGATGTCAGCTCCACTGTTCTCTATTCTACTCTTACGATGCTATTTAATAAATCCGCTCGCATGGACGAAGAGGCCAATGCCGTTGAGCATAAACTGAATCGCGAGCGCCGCGAGCAATATACCCAGTATGCGCGATAGAACAAGTATCCCTGTTCTGCCGACGTATTTGATGATCCATGTACAGCTAAGCATGGCGATCCAGGCAAGCAAGAGCGAGCTAACGATTGCTGCGGCGACGGCGAGCAGGCTGAGTGGCTTAGGCGCTGCCTGACCCACGTAGAGAATCGTCGTCGCAATCGTACCAGGACCAGCGATGAGAGGAATGGCCAGTGGAAAGACGCTGATATCTTCTCGCGTCCTCGCGTCCTCTTCCTCTGCCTTTGTTTCGCGAGTACCCGATTGGCGACCAAAGAGCATATCAACAGCCATTAGAAAGAGGAGCACGCCGCCCGCGATATTAAATGCATAGAGCTGGATGCCCAGCCGCTCAAGTAAGAGGCGACCGACAACTGCAAAGAAAAGAATAATACCTGCACTGATGAGGGCGGCGCGCGTCACAATCGCTTGCCTTTGCGCGTTTGTGAAGTGAGAGGTTAGCCCAACCACGATAGGAGCCAGTCCAACAGGATCGATAACAGTAAAAAAAGTAACAAATGCACTGATTGTAAATGTAAATGTAGCGTCCACAGAAAAAAGCCTTTTGTATGATATCGAAAAAGTTCGTAATAGTTCAACTAAAATTGTATCACACAAGAGCTAAACACATCAGTTTTGAAGAGTGTTCGTGTTTTCAAATACTAGAAAGCGAACAGCCTGCTAGGTAGGACTTTTACTCGCCTCCCTGGTATATTTCCGCTTTGCCCATACGCGATAACTGCTGTAGGTCATAAGATACCAGACGATTTCAAGGAGAATAGCTCCTATAAATGCTTTAAGTAAGGGGATGTCGTAAATGCTGACGTCATGTGGTATATCTATAATGATGACGCTTGTCGCTACCCAAACCCCGATGAGCGCGGCAAGAAGGGTTCCAAGAATGCCAAAGGCCATGCGCCTGCCTACGAGTCGTCGTGTAAGAAGGCCGACGATAAGTGCTATACTCCAGAGGATAAGTTGACCTGCGGTTATAAAAAAATGAAACTGCTGCACTTTAAAAGTGAGAACAACAATATCTGCCAGTGAGAAGAGCGATAAATAGAATTCAAACATGACAATTTCCTTTTCGTTGATTGAGAATAATAAGCTTTGTATCTCTACACTCATTATTGTATGCATCTCGACTGCGTCTGTGTTGAAGATACTCCTAATGTCCAAAAATAACAAGTCTTTGCTGAGCTATTTTGAGTGTATGCCTTTATATGTGCAGGTAGGAATTGCTCTCATCTTTTCAAAGCGTGTAGACGGAAGTGCTTGTAGTTTCGTATTAAAGGAGAGTGACCTTTCAAGGATGTTTCCGTCATTCTCTTTATCTATTCTTCATCCGTAGGTTTAGCTGGATGAACTGGTTTTTCCAGTCACCACAAGTCTCTGCGTCATGCGTTATCATGCGCTATAATGAAATGAATTTTAATTAAGAATCGTATTGGAGGCACATCATGCAAAGTGCAAAAAGGTATGCGATCATTGTAGGGATTGTCCTTGGTGTCGTCATAGTTGTGGGTATCACGCTGGCGGCCATCTTTGGAGTACTGCTGGAACTGCTGTATATCATTCTAGCAATCCTGGCAATCCTGTTGATCGGTGCGACTCTCTTCCAGGTATACTCGATTCTCATGCTTGTGCGAACGATTACAACTGTTCGCGATGAGATGAAGCCTCTTCTGACGACTGTGCAGGAGACGGTGGGTATTGTGAAGGATACGGCACAAACGGCGGGTCGTACGGCAACTACTATTGGGAATGCCGCGAGCTTTACGTCCGAGATTGCTGTACGACCAGGCATTCGCGCTGTGGCTTCAGTCGTTGCGGGCCAGGAGATGCTCCGCGTATTCCTTGGCAAGGGACACGTGAAGACCCGAGCAGATCACCGCCGTCAGCAGCAACTTGAGGCAATGGAAGCCGCTAATGCTGAGGTAGGAGGAGGAGTGTAATGGCAGCTCTCGTGCTTGCGGTAAATCCTATCATTGCTACCATAGGTCAAATTTCCGCGATTATTATCTGTCTCTTTATCTTCATCTTTGTATTGCTAGCGGTGGCATTTAATCTGGCTATGGCCTTTGGCCTGGGCTGGGTACGCGAGAAGGCCAATCTTATCAAGATGCTGCGCCCGGTGGTCGATAGTGTCAATCATGCTTCAGAGCGGGCTGCGCATGGAAGCGATCCTGCTGAGAACAAGAATCCTGTTGTCCGTGCAGTCGCAACCGTACCTGCTCAGATGAATACGATTGATAAGAAGGTTGAAGAGACAACCGATCGTGTGACGAATGTCGCGATTGAGGGTCGTGCTCGTGTGGAACAGGGCAAGGCAATCGTCCAAACTTTTTTCCGCCGCAAGCCAGCGACCTCTACACCTCTTATCACCCGGAGTACACCAGTAGTGAGCAGCACGGCTTATTCAACCTTGCCACAAGATATTCCGGCTGTACCAGTTGTACCGGTTGAGAGTGCTAGTAATGGATATCGACGTGATGATACGAGTCAATTGAGAGATGTCCCGGCTCGTTAACTACATTCAGCAATTCGGGCGTTTCCAACGGAACGCCCGTTTGTATCTTATAAGCAATACTCTGAGTGGCGTAACGCTTGGGATCATCCTTGTTCTGTATAATCTCTACATCGTCTCTCTGGGTTACGACACCGCTTTTATTGGCCTGCTGCTCTTCGCTGGCGCACTGGGGGCTGGTATTGCTATTTTCCCTGCGGGCCTCTGTGTTGATCGCTTCGGCGGCAAGGCAATCCTTATCTGGGCAAGTGCTTTGATTGGTCTTGCTGGCGCGGGCCAGATGCTCTTTCGCACTCCCACACCGTTATTAATCAGTACTTTTTTCGTCGGCATTGGCGGAGCTTTTGTCCTTGTTGTCAACGCGCCATTTCTCTCGGCGAATAGCACTCCATCCGAACGGCCTCATCTCTTCAGCCTGGCTATCGTTCTGACGCTGGCAACGACTGTGCTGGGCGAAGTGCTGGGTGGTGTCTTGCCACTCTGGTTGCGTTCTCTCCCCTGGTTGATGGCTTCCTTGCCCGTCTGGGATGCAGGTCTGCTCGCTGCCCAGCCTGTTGCCCGCTCTTATCAACTCTCTCTGCTCCTGGCTGGAATTATTGCCGCGCCGAGCTTTATCCCCCTCTTTCTTATGAACGATGATCGTCCACATCGTCAACTAGAGTCTGGAGTGAAAGGTGTTATTCAACTCAAATTCTCGCTGCAAGCGCTGCGGCAACCTTTGCTACGTTGGCGCAAACAGCCGTTGCGCGTGCTCTTGTCTTCTCCGCTTCTAGCATTAATTATGGTGCAGATTCTGATCGGTACAGGTGCTGGCCTCTTCTTACCCTATTTCAACCTGTACTTTGTGCAACATTTGAAAGCCTCGCCTGCTCTTTTTGGCATCATTGATGGCAGCGCAAATATGCTAAATGCCCTCCTGACTCTTCTCGCTCCGTGGATGGTGGCGCGCTTTGGGAAGATTGCGACTTTGATTCTACCCCGTTTGCTAAGTATTCCTCTGATGCTTGTAATTGGCCTGGCTGGCTCTCTTCCCCTGGCTGCCACTCTCTATCCATTCCGGCAAGGCTTGATGGATATGTCACAAGGTATCTTGCAGCTCTTCTCTATGGAGGCTGTCGCGCAGCAGCAGCGTGGTTTTGCTAACAGCAGTTATCAGGCCGCCTATCAAGTCTCGATGGCGTTGAGTGCTTCATTCGCTGGCTTGATTATTGCTCGTCTTGGCTACGCTCCTGTGTTTATTGGTGCCGCCTTGCTCTATACGTTGGCCTTGTTGCTCTTGTGGAGTCGTTTCGGCCGTGGTGGTGATAAAAAACGTGATGCAGGCGAGTTGCTTCATATGTCGGAAGATGTGGATGTAGTTAATGCAAAAGGGAACTGATCCGTAGCTGTCTTTTGGTTAGAGGTTGGGGTGCAAGGAGCGAGCTCTTACTATGCTACCCTTCCATTTCCCTCACGCTTTTTCTCACACTCCATCACTATTATGATAATAAAGCCTTACACAACGACTTCTCAACTTTCTAAAGTTGTAACGTCTCTCCTTTTGGAAAGATCTGGCCGAGAATGAGTATCATGGCTATGAGGTTGTGCTTATAGAAGAAGGATCATAGCTGCTTTTCTGCCTGTTTTTCTAGTACGCACTGGATCTGTTGTGCGTGTAAGAAATCTCGTCGTAACGCCTCATCTTGTATGCGGTTCGCTAGCTCATGAATGATCATAGCTGCACTTGTAAATGCTCTGTCTGCCTGCGCTACCCGTCTCTTTATTAGATAAAGCTCTCCCAGTGCAGCCTGGATTTGCCATAACTCTCCGGGCAAGCCAATCTCTTCTGCTAAGGCCCCTGCTTCGTTCAGGTACGTAATGGCTTGATCTGGCTTCTGATGCCATTGTTCCAGCATAGCTAGTGAGCGCAGATAGGGAATGCGGTAGCGATGATTCAAGCCGATGTTTTGCCCGAAGCGGCGCACATCCTCCTCTGCTTGCTCTTCATCTCCTCCGCGCAGCAATGCTTCGGTTTCCCACCAGCGATGAAGCTCAATAATCAGCACGGCCTTTGACAAAGCATCTCCTCGCGCCTCCAGGGCTTGGAGTGCCCATGTACGAGCTGCACTCCACTTAGATTGAAGAGCATAGACCGCGCAAAGCTTGGCTGAGATCAGTTCTGTGTATGCTCGCGCTTGCAGCTTCTGGTTGATCTCCAGGGCTTCTCGATAGGCAGTGCTTGCATCATCGAGGCGCAACAATGCGAGGAAAACAACGCCCAGTATATGCAGGGCACCCGCCAGCCGTCCAAGAGAACCCAGGGCGCGAGCTTCCTGTACACCTGTAAGAGCTATGGTCAATGCCTCCTCATAGTCTCCACATTCAACTAATCCTAGCGTAAGAAACATCATGCTTCTTCCCTGTATCCAGGAACTCTTTAGCTGTAGACTAATTTGATATGCCTCTCGTGCATTGTTTACGGCAGCGCGTGGCTGGCCTTTATAGAGAGATGCGGCCGCTAGAAGGGCGAGACTTTCTGCTTGTATGCTCTGATTGCCCTGACTGTGTGAGAGTGCGATGGCCTCTCTCAGAAAGGCTTCGCCCTCGTCCCAGCGACCCACAGAGATATGTGCCTGTGAGATAACTCTCAGACTCTTCAACACAAGTTCGGATGCACCCAGGCCACGAGCTAGTTTCAAGGCATGCATTCCATAGGTAAGAGAGGATGGAGAGATGTGGGCGAGGTGTCCAATATGCCAGTTGGTCCGGAGCGTTTCTGCCACTTCGCTCTTCCTCCTCGTCGGCTCTACAGGCCGTGTCACCGTTGAAAGTGTGTGAGTACACTACAGTGGCACTTCTTTTTGAGAATGGCAGGCGAAGCCATCCTCGGAGGCTCAAAGCAAGTAAACAGCTACAGGAGGTGAGCTTGCAGCGCCGCCGCCGCTTGTTCTAAGACCGCAATGGTCA
>JAABUQ010002829.1_pt1 | contig 33345 bp, 28 predicted proteins | sample 5560001 | NCBI WGS metagenome assembly JAABUQ01 (sample SAMN10711888, study PRJNA513371) | rock metagenome | isolation source: Antarctica rocks | place: Antarctica: Victoria Land, Finger Mt nord | collected 2015-12-18
GGCGTGAGGCGATCGGTTGGCTTGGTAACCCCGATTGTCCCGCGCCCAAGGCGCGGAGCCACTGTGTTTTCAGTCCAGAACCCTCAGTGGGGATGACTCAGGGGCCGGGCGGCTTGCGGCCGCGCCGGGGTCGGCTATCATGGAGCCGGCGGGCGAGGACGGCGGGCGGGGTCGCGGGGCGCGGCCACGGCCCGGCGCGCCGGGGAGGGGCGAAGACGATGGAGGAGAATGGTCCGGCCCTCGACGCCTCGCGCGGCCTGGACCTCGACGCCCCGGACGTCCGGGTCGGCGACTTCCTGATCGAGCGCCGGCTCGGCTCGGGCGGGATGGGGGTCGTCTACCAGGCCCGCCAGGTCTCGCTCGGCCGCGTCGTCGCGCTGAAGGTCCTGGGCGACTCCCTGAACCGGCCCGACGCCATCGCCCGGTTCCGCCGCGAGGCCCAGGCCGTCGCCAAGCTCGACCACCCCCACATCGCCGGGGTCTATTACGTCGGCCAGGACCGATCGCTCTGCTACATGGCGATGGAATACGTCGACGGCGCCTCGCTCCGGCGGGTCCTCAACGTCCTGGAGTGCCGGCCCGGCTCGACGATCGCCTCGGCCCTGGAGAGCCTCGCCGCCGGCGAGGCCGAGGCGCCCGCCGTCCGGTTCGACGACCCGACGGTCACCCTGATCCCGTCGATCCACGAGCCCGCCGGCCCCGACGGGTCGCCCCCGGGGCCGAGGTCGCGGACCACCTCGGCCGACCACATCCGCCGGGCCGTCGAGATCGCCCGCGACGCCGCCCTGGCGCTGGCCCACGCCCACGAGCGCGGGGTCGTGCATCGCGACGTCAAGCCGGAAAACTTGCTGCTCGACCGCTCGGGACAGGTCCGGCTCATCGACTTCGGGATCGCCCGGTTCTTCGAGGACGCCACCCTCACCCGGACCGGCCAGATCGTCGGCACGCCGATGTACATGAGCCCCGAGCAGGTCACCGGCCGCCTCGAGGTCGACCACCGGACCGACATCTATTCGCTCGGCCTGGTCCTCTACGAGCTGCTGGCGCTGGGCCGCCCCGTGGTCGCCCCGACCCGCGAAGGGGTCCTCCGCCACGTCGTGACCAAGGCCCTGGCGCCGGTCTCGGGGATCAACCGGGCGGTGCCGGCGAACCTGATGGCGGTCGTCCACAAGGCGGCCTCCAAGGACCCCGACGACCGCTACCAGGCCGCCGGAGCCTTCGCCCTCGACCTCCAGAACGTGCTCGACGGCAAGCCCGTCGCCGCCCCGCCGTACCGCTTCCGGCTCGACGAGCGCGAGATCGACGCCGAGCGGCCCAAGGCGATCATCGGCATCTCGTTCGAGTTCGCCGTGATCGCGGTCTTCGGGCTATTCTGGACCTCGCTGATCTGCGCCTTGCCGGCCGAGGCCCGCCGCATCCTGGGCTACCCCGACGCCTTGCCGTCGATCGTGGGCCGGGGCACCGGCGTGTCGTTCCTGTTGCTGGCCGTCGCCTGGGCGATCCTGACCGGCCACCGATGGGGCCGATGGGCGGGGATGCTCGGCTGCGTGGCCTGGCTGGGGATCTGCGCCCGCTACCTCTACGGATTCATCGACGTCCGGCACCGGATCGAGGCCAACCTGTCCTTCGCCACCGCCGGCCCGACCGCCCTGATGGCCATGCTCGCCACCGCCTCGATCGCCTGCCTAGCCTCGTCCCAGGCCACCACCTGGTTCCGCCTGGCCCGCCAGATCCGGCTCGAACAAAAGCAGCGAAGGAACCGAGGGGGTTGAGCCGCGCATGACCTCGGTTCGAAGCCCTCGGGTCGGGAGTCGGTCGAGAGTTGTCAGTCAAGTCTTTTCGAGGTATAAGTAACATTGGCAATCGCCCCCCAGCCGGGGGGAGGCCACCTAACCCCCATCCGGGTCAGACCCGGAACTCATGACATCAGACATCGACAGCCTGACGGACCGGATCGAGATCGACCCGGCCGACGCCTGGCTCTACCACGAGCGAGGCTGGCTCCACGGCAAGGCCAAGCGGTGGAAGCCCGCGTTCGAGGACTTCAACAAGGCGATCGAGCTGAAGCCCGACGAGCCGGCATTCTGGAGAGACCGAGGCTGGCTCCATGAACACCTCGGTCGAATCACCCTTTCCCGGAACGACCTGGACCGGGCCGTTGAACTGGACCCCGAGAATGCGAGGTCCTACGCCACGCGGGGATGGTGTCGCAGGCTGAATCACGACAATGACGGCGCGCTGGCCGACCTCGATCGGGCGATCGCCTTGAAGCCCCTGGAACCGGACCACCGATGCCGCCGCGGCCTCGTCTGGCTGGAAAAGAGGGAACTCGGCAAGGCCCTCGAAGACCTCGACTGGGCGATCCGCCTCGATCCCAAGGAGGCCCGATTCCACGAGGAGCGGGCCAAGGCCCTGCTCTACGAGAATCCCGACGTCAGGCCCGAAGCCGCGCTGCCCGACCTGGAGGAGGCGATCCGCCTCAACCCGGATGCCGATTGGTATCGGCTGCATCGGGGCTACATCCGCTTCTCCCAGGGGCGTTGGGCGGAGGCGGCCGAGGATCTCACCCGCCAGAATTTCCGCCACCTCTATTCGATCGCCCCTTATCTCGGGGCGGAACGGGTCGTCTGGATCTACCTCGCCCGACGCTTCGACGGCCAGCCGGCGTCGGGCCTGGCGGCGATCCGCGAATACCTGGATTGGTATCGGGACGAGCCCGAAGGCCATATGCAGGATCAACCCTTCCCTGAAAGATTACAGACCTGGCCGGTCCCCCTGGCGCGGTTCCTCGCCGGGGACATCGGCGAGCCCGAGCTTTTCGCCAGAAAGGATCTGGACGTGACCAACCCCGACCTCATCCCGTGGGACTTGGAGGGTATCCACGAGCGGATCGGAGAGTGTCACTTCGTCCTGGCCGAACTGGCGCTGGCCCAAGGTTTGCCCGCCGAGGCCCTGCCGCACCTCAAGAAAGCGAGCGGCCTGCCCCCTCGAAACCCCATGAGCTGGGTCGTCGCGCGTCAACTGGCCGACGCGGCCCGATCGTGAAATGATCCCGGATCGACGCTTTCTTGGTCGGACGGTGATCGGTGTCCCGATCCCCCCGCCGGATCAGCCCTCGGCCTCCTCGACCTTCGGCGGCAGGAAGGCGAGGATCACGTCCCGATTCGCGACGTAGGCCCGCCCCTCGCGCCGGAGCCAGCCCAATTCCGTCAACTTGGCAAGGTCCCGGGTGAGCGTCCGCTCCCCCCTCGTCGCGTAATGGGAAGCGACCCGCGGGCTGATCTCGGCGATGGCCGACCGACCGACCGGCCCGGGGGGCATGTCGAGGAGCACGTGCTTCCAGCGACGGGCGGTCGCCGAGTCATCATCGCGAAAATGATTATGCACGTAGTTGAGCCAGATGTCGCGATACTGCCGTTCTCGGATGGATTCGAGTTGCTCGCGGAGGCCGTCCACGAACCCCTCGACCGCATAGAACAGGAACGGGAGGACGTCGCCCCCCGACTTGCTCGTCCGGTCCAGCTCCCTGTAATAGCGGGTCCGGGTCTTGTTGTAATGGTTGCTCAACAGGTGGCCGGCCGGGAACGGGACGAGCCCCGACTGGACCAATAACTGAAATTCGATCAATCGCGCCGTCCGCCCGTTGCCGTCGCCGAACGGGTGAATCCAGGCGATGTATAGGTGGGCCAGCACCGCCTTGATCAGGGCGAGGACGAAGCTCATGTCGCGATCCGACGAGGAGAATTCGGGCCCACTGAGCCAGTCGCACAGGCGCCCGACCAGATACGGGCAATCTTTCGCGGGCGCCCCGCGATAGCCGGCGACTCCCAGGGAATGCCTTCGGAACTCGCCGGGAGTCGTGTCCTCATCCACATGCAGCCTTTGCAGTACTATTTTATTGAATTGGCAAATTCGCTCGGGCGTGAGCGACAATGTTGGGCGTTCGAGGACATCTTGTTTGATGGTTTCGCAGGCTTCCACGATATTGTCGACTTCGCGACCGAGATACTCGCGGGAGCTGGGAAGATCCAGTCGGCCCGCGACCCGCTTTCCCACCTCGTTTTCGGAGAGTGTATTGCCTTCAATACTGGTCGTCGCATGAACTCCTTTCGTCAAATAAACATCATATAAGGCTTGAGCGTCCGCTGGGAGCAGCGGCACTCCGGCGATATGTTCGCATTTCGATCGGGCTTCGCCCAATAGCATCCAAAATTGGTGCGAAGCGTTGTTCAGATCCAGTTTGAAATTGACCCAAGGGTGTGTCTTCTCGAATGTCCTCGGCGGCATTGGATTTTTCCCGTTCTTTCCAGGGGTTTCACGCCGTCCAAGACACTTTTCGTTGAAATTCTGTCCTAAGAATTATCCTCTTCATTGTCGCGTTATTCCCGGCCCCGTCAACGCGATGCCGCCGGCCACAAATTTCGAGCGCCCCGAACGGATTCCTCCCGATGGCGACTCCCCCGCCGCTCAAGCCGGGTCGCCGTCCCGGCCGATACAACCGGCATCTTACCCACCTGCGGACCCCGGAACCGGAGGCTTCGGCCATGCGGGATCGATCGATCGTGGCCCTGCTGGCGCTCGGGCTCGCCGCGTCGGCCTCGCCGGGGTGCGCCCACGACCGGGGCCGGATCACGCCGACGACCTCGGGCACTGACCTCAAGGCCATGCCCCGGGGGCGGATGATCCCCCAGCCGTTCCCCGGGTCGAGCCTGGCCCGCCGGGCCCCGGGTTCGCCCCGGATCGACCCGGCCGCCTCGGTCGCCTCGGGCGAGGACGTCGTGCGGCGATCGGGCGAAATCCGGCGTTGAGGGGACGCAAGACTTTGACGAATCCAAAGGTTGCGATCTTCCGCATCGACGGGTTGTCAAACGGTCGTGATTGCCAGATAATGGCGGTCGCCATTCCGGCTGGGAGACGGAAACGGGCCGGGATGGATTCCTCTTCGGCGGGAACAGGCCCCCGGCGCGGCGCCCGGCCGCGTCGGAGCCTCGCTGGCCGAGGCGACCGACACCGCGATGACCGCGGCCGTTCGTTGCTCCACCGAGGTGCCCGACCATGCAATCCCTCCCGGCTGACCCGACGCTTTCCGCCCTGCACGCGGACGACCGGCCCATCCCGGGGTTCCGCCTGATCCGGCGCCGGGGTCGCGGGGGGTTCGGCGAGGTCTGGGAGGCCGAAGGGTCGGGCGGGTTCCGCGTCGCCCTCAAGTTCGTCCGCCTGTCGCCCCGGGCCCGGTCGGCCGAGCTGCGGGCCCTGGAGTTCGCCCGGGGCATCCACCACCCCAACCTCATGGCCTCGTTCGGGTCGTGGCAGGTCGACGACATGCTGATCATCGGCATGGAGCTAGCCGACCGCTCGCTCTGGGATCGGTACGTCGAGGCCGCCGACGAAGGGCTCCTCGGCATCCCCCGGCCCGAGCTGCTCGGCTACCTGGCCGACGCCGCCGCCGCGATCGACTATCTCAACGAATACCGCCACGCCATCGACGGCCGCGAGCGCGTCGGCATCCAGCACCGCGATATCAAGCCGCCCAACATCCTGCTGTGCGGGACCGGCGCCAAGGTGGCCGACCTGGGGATGGCCCGCGCGATGGAGGGCGACTCCGCCGGCCACACCGGGACCTGGACCTGCGCCTACGCGGCGCCCGAGTTCTTCCGGGGGCGGACGACCCGCCAGTCGGACCAGTATGGGCTGGCGGCGAGCTATTGCCAGCTCCGCGCCGGCCGGCTGCCGTACGACGGCAACGCCGCCTCGATGACCGCCGGCCACCTGTTCGGCCAGCCCGACCTCGACGCCCTGCCCGAGGCCGAGCGGCCCATCGTGGCCCGGGGGCTCGCCAAGGAGCCCGGCGACCGCTGGCCCGACTGCCGGTCGTTGGTCGAGGCCCTCCGCGCCCTCGGGCCCGGGCTCGTCCCCGACCGCCTGGCCGAGCCCGCCGGGCCGGGCGCCGTCCCCCGGTCGCGCCGGCCCTCGGGGGCCGGGCTCGACCTGTTCGACGACGAGGACGACGCCCCGGCCCCGTCCTGGTGCGCGTTCGCCTCGACCCCGGGGAGCGACTCGTTCCTGAACACGCCGGTCCTCCCCGCCCCCCCGGCGCGGACGCCCCCCCTGACCCCGCCGACCGCCGTCCGGGCCGCCGTCCCGCCAGCCGCCCGCCGACGGGCCGCTCGCCCCGGCCTTCCGACCGCCACGGCCCTGGCCATCGGGGCCATCCTGACGACCGGCGTGCATTCGCCGGTCCTCGTCCCCCGGGCCCCGATCCTGGCGCCCTTGCCGGCGCGGGCTCCCGAATTCGAGCCCGCGCCGGTCGTGGCCCGGCCGACCCCCGAGCCCGCGCCACCGCCGGCGGCGGAGGAAGAGCCCCCGGTGGGGCGGAAACTCGCCCCGATCCCCCTCGACGAGCCGTGCCTGCTCGACATGATCGCGACCCGTCCCGCCACGCCCCCCGTCGCCGATCCGGCGCCGGAGCCGCCCCCGGCCGCGGTGGCCCCGGCGATCGACCCGCCCCGGGCGGCCGAGGCGAGGGGCCTGGATCAGCTCGGCCGGAAGGCCTTCGAACGGGCCATCGTCGAGTTCGGCGAGGCGATCCGGCTCGATCCCGCCCGGGCCTCGGCCTTCTTCCACCGGGGCGTTGCCCTCCACCACGCCGGCCGGCTCCGCGAGGCCCTAGCCGACTACGCCGAGGCCGTCCGGCTCCGCCCGCTCGACCCGGCGGCCTGGGACGCCCGGGGGCGGGCCCACCACGACCTCGGCCAGTACGACCGGGCCATCGCCGACCTGTCCGAGACGATCCGGCTCCTCCCGATCGACCCCTCGGCCCGCTACCGGCGCGGGATGGCCCGCTACCACGCCGGCGACAACCCCGGCGCGATCGCTGACTTCACCGAGACGATCCGCCTCGAACCGGACAACGCCCGGGCCTACAAGTATCGGGGCGAGGCCCACGCCCGGACCGGCGCCGGCGCCCGAGCCGGCGCCGACCACGACCGCTCGCTCGCCCTCGAACGTCGGGGCGCCCGGCCCACCACCCCCGGACCCCGGCCCACTCGCCGCTGATCCCGTGGGGATGCATCGACGGGTCCCCGAGGATCAGCAAGCCGTTTCGGAGGTCCGCCCGGGAATCCCCCTCGACCCCGGGGATCGCCGGGGGGACGTCGGCGCGAGCCCGACGTCCCCCGGCGACGTGGTCCCCGGCCCGGCTCACCCCGCGATGGCGGGGGCGAGGTCGGGCCCGTCGGCGGCGGCGGGCGTGGCGCCTCGCTTGTGGCCGAAGGCGAGGTAGAGCGCGGGCATCAGGAACAGGTTCAGGACGGTCGAGGTGACCAGGCCGCCGAGGATCACGACGGCCATCGGGTGCTCGATCTCCTGGCCCGGCTTGTCGCCGCCGATGGCCAGCGGGACCAGGGCCAGGCCGGTGGCCAGGGCGGTCATCAGGATCGGCGCGAGGCGTTCGATCGACCCGCGGATGACCAGGCCGGGGCCGAACGGCTCGCCCTCCTCCTCTTCCAGGTGGCGGTAGTGGCTGACCAGCATGATCCCGTTGCGGGCGGCGATCCCCAGGACGGTCACGAACCCGACCAGCGAGCCCAGCGACAGGACGCCGCCGCCGAACACCGCGCCGAAGACGCCGCCGATCAGCGCGAACGGCAAGGTCACGAAGACCAGGGCCGTCAGCCGGATCGTCTTGAAGTCGGCGTGGATCACCAGGAGGACGCCGATCAGGGACAGGGCGGCCAGGGTGAGCAGCCGCCGCCTCGACTCGGCCCGCGCCGCGTATTCGCCGAGGAACTCGGGGTGGTACTCGCGTTCCATCGGCACCTCCTTGACCTTGGCCTCGATCGCCCGGGCCACCTGGCCAAGGTCGGCCCCCGGGGTGACGTTGCAGGTGATGTCGATCTTCCGCGACACGTTCTCGCGGTTGATGATGTTGGGCGCCGGCACGATGGTCACGTCGGCCACGTCGCCCAGCGGGACGTGGGCCCCCGTCGGCGTCTCGATCGGCAGGTTCCGCAAGGCCGTGGGGTCGTCGCGGACCTTGTCGACGCCCCAGACGAACACGTCGAAGATCTTCTGCTGGTCGTACAGCTCGCCGACCTTGAGCCCTTTGACCAGCGTGGTCGCGGCGCGGCGGACGTCGCCCGGGGTCAGGCCGAGCCGGGCGGCGGCGTCGGGGCGGAGCCGGACCTCGATCTGCGGGACCAGGACCTGCTGCTCGACCTTGAGGTTGGCCACCCCCTCGATGTCGTGCGCCGCGTCGTAGACGAGCTGCGCCTTCTCGCGGAGGACCGCGATGTCGGGCCCGTAGAGCCGGACCACGATCGTCGCCCCGGCGCCGGTGAGCACTTCCTTGATCCGCTCCTTGAGGTACGTCAGCACGTCGCGGACCAGGCCGGGATAGCCTTCGATGGCCTGGTTGATCTTCTTGACCGTGTCGTCGTAGGGGACGTCCTGGTCGATGCTGATCCAGAGTTCGGTGAAGTTCGGCCCCACCACCTCGTCGGCGACCTCGGCCCGGCCGATGTGCGACCCGAAGTTGTTCACCCCCTTGATCGTCCGCAGCTCCTTGCTCGCCCTCTCGGTGACCCGGGTCATCGCCTCCAGCGACGTCCCGGGCTTCTCGACGAAGTGCATCAAGAAGTCGGTCTCCTTGAAGTTGGGCAACAGCTCCTCGCCCAGGCCGATCACCGCGTAGCCGCTGCCGGCGAACGCCGCCACCAGGACCAGGACCGCCCAGCCCGGCCGGTGGACCAGCCGGGGCAAGATCCCCCGGTAGATCGCCTGGAGCCCCCGGACCAGCGGCGAGACCCGGTGCTTGTCGACGGCGCCCGGCAAAAGCATCAACGACATCGCGGGCGTCACCGTCAACGCCACCAGGAGCGACGCCAGGATCGCCAGGATGTAGGCCATCGCCAAGGGCCGGAAGAACGACCCGGTCAAGCCTTCGAGGAACAGGACCGGCACGAACACCAGGATCACGATCAGGGTGGCGAACACCACGGCCGACCGGACCTCCAGCGACGCCGCCAGGACCACGTCGAAGGCCGATCGCCTCCCCCCCTCGGCGCGGTTCTGGCGGAGCCGGCGGACGATGTTCTCGACGTCGATGATCGCGTCATCGACGACCTCGCCCATCGCGATCACCAGGCCGGCCAGGACCATCGTGTTGATGGTCGTCCCCATCATCCGCAAGACCACGCCGGCCGAGACCAGCGACAGCGGGATCGCCGTCAGGCTGATCAGGGCCGTCCGCCAGTCGTACAGGAACCCGACCAGGATCACGATGACCAGGCCGCAGCCGATGAGCATGGCGTGGCCCAGGTTGTCGATCGACCGCTCGATGAACGTCGCCGGCCGGAAGATGGTCGGGTCGATCTCGACCCCCTTGTTCTTCAGGTTGAGCAGGTCCAGCGCCCCCTCGACCCTCCGGGTGACGTCGAGCGAGTTGCCTTGCGGCTGCTTCTCGACGATCAGGAGCAGGCCCGGGACGTCGTTGATGACGGCGTCGCCGATCGGCGGCGGGTTGCCGATCCGGACCTCGGCGATCTCGCCGAGGCGGAGCGGAGCCCCGTTCCGGAACGCGACCACGGTGTTCCGGAGGTCGCTGGTCGTCTCGATCGTCGACCGGTGGCGGACGGCGATCCGCTGGTTCGGGGTGTCGATGAACCCGCCGCCGGCCACCGCCACCGCGTCGGTGACGGCCTTGTTCAGGACGTCGAGGGTCACCCCCACCGCCCGGAGCCGCTCGGGGTCGACCATGACCTGGAATTGCCGGTCGCGCTGGCCCCAGATCGCCACGTTGGCCACGCCGGGGATCGCCATCAGCCGCGGCCGGATCGTCCACTTCGCCAGCTCGGACAGGTCCATCTGGGTCAGGGTCTTCGACGTCACCCCGATCTTCATGACCCGGCTGAGGCTCGACAGCGGCGACAGGATCACCGGCGCCCGGACCACCGCCGGCAGCCTCGGCGCCTCGATCGACAGCCGCTCGTTGACGAGCTGCCGGGCCGACATCAGGTTGGTCCCCTCCTGGAAGATCAGGACGACCGACGACAGCCCCAACACCGACTTCGATCGCAACGTCTTGAGCCCCGAGGTCCCATTCAGGGCGTTCTCCAGCGGGACGCTCACCAGGCTCTCGACCTCCTCGGTCGACAAGCCCGGCGCCTCCGTCTGGATCTCGACCAGGGGCGGGGCGAATTCCGGGAACACATCCAGCGGCGCGTTCTGCGCCGCGCGGATGCCCTCGATCATCAGCACGATCGACGCCGCCATGACGAGCACGCGGAGGCGGAGCGAGGTGGACACAAGCCAATTCATGAAAATCCCTCGATGTTCATCCCGACGGCGCCCGGGCGAATCGGGCGAGGCCCCATTATGCCCGAGGCTGTCCCTTATAGGAACGACCAGACGGCACCCCAGAGGAGCCACGACCAGCCCAGGACCCGCCCCGTCCGGTCGATCCAGCCCGGCTCCGGCCGCCACCGACGGCCGGAGACCAGCAGTCCCCAGACGATCGGGACCACGAAAACGCACACGGCGGAAGGGGGTTCGAGCAGATACCAGATCCAGAGGCCGAGCGATCGTCCGGCGATCCGATCCCCCCTCAAGCCTTCCTGGATCAGGCTATCCGCGACGTCGAGCAACACCCAGGTCGGGACCGCGAAGCAGGCCACCGCCCCCGGCTGGCAGGTCAGGCGGCGGAACGTCGGCCGGGGGCGTCGGAGCCGGAGGACCAGGACCAGGCCCGAGGCGACCATCAGGACGAACCCGGCCACCTCCACGGCCCCATCACGCCAGGACCCCCTGCGCAACCCCGGCCCCGCGGCGACGACCCCGGCGCACCCCAGGCCCGCCCCCGCCACCACGATCATGGCGTCGAGCAGCGTGAACCGGCGGCAAGGCGGGCGGGGGCGTCGGCTCATCGTTTCCCCCGCTCAGGACGGGAACGCCCCCGCGACCACCCAGGCGATCCAACACCAGCCCAGGGCCCGGCCGGAGCGGTCGATCCAGCCCCGCTCCAGACGCCACCGACGGCCCATCGCCAGCAGCATCCACGCGATCATGACCATGTAAGCGCCTTCGATGGCGGGAGCTTCGAGCTAGAACCAGATCCACTCGCCGACGGAGTGGACCGGGGGCACCACATGGCCGGTCGCCACCCGGACCAGCATATCCGCGTGGTCCAGGACGCCAAAGGCAACCACCGCGAAGCACCCCGCCGCGCCGGGCTGGCGGGCGATCCGGCGGATCGTCGGCCGCGGCCCTCGGAGCCGCAAAATCAGGAGCAAGGCCGAGGCCAGCATTAAAAGGAAACCGGAAACATCGTCCGCCACGTTGACCCAACCCTCGACGGTCTGATCCCCCCACTGGCCGAGGATTCCGGCCGTCCCCACCGCCGAGCCCGCCACCAGGATCATCCCGTCCAGGAGCGTGAACCGGCGACAAGGCGGGCCCCGCCACCGGGCCCGTCGCCACCAACCCCTTCGCGGCTTCGGCCCATCGGCCTCGCTCATCGACCGGCCCTCGGCGGGCGGGCGGCGACATGGTCGCGGGCGGGGTCCTGGGCGTAATAGGCTTTCAGTTGCCCGTAAAGCTCCGGGTGCTTCTTCGCCAGCGGCCCGGGCGTCAGGAAGAAGGATTCGGTGGCGACGGCGAAGAACTCGGCCGGGTCGGTCGCGCCGTAGGGGTCGAGGACCGATCGACGGCCCAGGGCGTCGTCGCGGCGGAGGCGGTCGAACTCGTCGCCCATGACGCGGGACCAGGCTTCGAGGCGGCCCCGGCCCGGCAGGATCGGCGTGCCGTCGGCGGCGCCGTCCTCGTGGTCGAGCTGGTGGGCGAACTCGTGGAGCACGACGTTGAGGCCCTCGCGGAGGTCCGCCGAGTCGCGGCGGACGTCGTCCCACGACAGGACGACCACGCCGGCTTCCCAGGCCTCGCCCAGCCGCTCCTCCGGCCCCTCGACCACCACCCCGGCCGGCTCGCGGTGGGGGGCGTCGGACACGTAGGCCGAGGGGTAGACCAGCACGGTGACCACCTTCGGGAAGAAATCCGTGTCCCGGCGGAGCAGGAGCAGGCACGCCTGGGCGGCGACCGTGACCCGGACCTCGTCGGTGATCGCCAGGCCGCCGCACCCCTCGAAGACCTTCTCGGCCAGGAAGACCTGGATCAGGCCCCGCAACTCCTCGCGGTCCCCCTCGGGCAGGCGATGAAAGAGCGGGACGTTGGCATCGAGGATCGCCGCCCACTCGGCCGGGAAGGTGGCTTCCCGGAGCTTCGCCCGCCGCCCCCGCTTGCCGAAGCCGAACATGGCGTCACCCCTCGGGTCGCCCTCAAGGTCCCCGCGACCCTCGAATCCACCATCCGAGATCTAAAATTTCAGATCTCAGATGGGATCAAAGGGTGAGAGGCTATCCGGAAACATTTTCCAGGAGCCGCGAGGGGTTATGAAAAATGGCTGATGGTTGATGGGTGAGGAGAAGCCAGGATTTCCCCGGACGCGATCTCGTCTGTCTTCCCGGTCTTTGGCCATAACCCATCGACCATGAACCATTTCCCATCCCGGATAGCCTCTGAGAGCCAAAGTTCACTTGCCGCCGCCGAACTCGGTGCCGAACAGCTCGGCCGCGCCGTCGGTGACGACCTTGGTGCCGGGCTTGGGGCCCCGCGAGAGGACGGCGTCGAGGCCGTTGACGTGGGCGACGACGACCCGTCGGCGGGCGAAGACGTGCTTGCCCATCGCCTCGTAGACCCAGGCCCCGCCGCTGGAGTCGCGGAGCACGGCGGCCTTGGAGACGACCAGCGACTCGGCGTCCCCCTTCAAGGGGAGCGTGATGCCGACCTTCTGGCCGGGGCGGAGCCGACCGTCGTGGTTCTCGACCTCGTAGTACAGGTCGACCGTGGTCGTCAAGGCGTTGGCCGACGGGATCGAGCGGACGGGCTTGGCCGGCTTGGTCGCGCTGCCCGGGGCGTCGGCCAGGCCGCCGACGGCGGCGTCGCGGTCGGTGGCGATCGTCGACTCTTCGCCGACGAAGATCGGCACCCGGACGTTCACCGGGTCGAGGTTGGCGACCTCGAACAGGACGCTGCCCGCCGTGACCTGCTGGCCCGCCTGCACGGTCACGTTGATGAGCACGCCGTCGGCCGGGGACCGGAGGGGCAGGGGGGCGAGCTTGCTGGCGTCGTCGGCGCCATCGCCCAGGGACCGGGAGTAGATCGCCCATTGCTTCTCGGCGGCGTCGAGCCCCGCCTTGGCCTGCTCGTGGGCGTTCCGGGCGTCGGCCACCATGTTTTCGTTGACCCCGGTGATCCTCTGACGGAACACCCCTTCGAGCCGATCCAGGTTGACCTTGGCCTGATCGTATCGCGGCTTGGCCAGGTCCAGGGCCCCCCTGGCGGCGGCCTTGTCCGCCTCGAATCGGAACCGCTCGACGGGGCTCGGCAAGATCCGCTCGGCCGACAGGATCGGGTAAAGGGTGAAGATCGCCTGCCCCTTCTTCACCGCGAGGCCCGGGACCGGGGCGGTGCCGCCCTCGACTGGGGCCAGAGTCCCGGTCTGCGGGGCCGCGACGATCGACGCATGGCCGGGCGGCACGATCACGTCGCCCCCGAACGTCCGGGCCCGGGTCGCGGCGCGGAACTCGATCGGCACGGTGACGATCCCGAGGCGGGCCTCGGCCTCGGGCGTGAGCGTGACGGCGACCAGGTCGCCCTCCGTCGGGAGCTTGACCACCGAGATTTTCGAGGGCGACTCCGCCTTGGTCGCCGCGCCGCCGGGCTTCGAGGTGCAGCCGGCCGCCCCGATCGCCAAGGCAACTCCGGCGACGACTGGCGTTGCAATCCGACCCATCTTGTCGATTCGCACCATCTTCCCCTCAAGGGCCAAGTTCCCGATCGGGCGTATCGATAATCAGGATACCCGAAGAGGGACATGGACGTCACGGGTTAATGCCAAGGGCATGGGGCGCCGGATCGCGACCCGCCGCCGCCGGCCAACCCGGGCGTCACTCCCCGGCCCGAGGCCTCGCGGAGGAAGCGAGGGCGTCGGGGTCGACCCATCGGACGGGTCGACGACGCGGCGTCTCTCCACTTTACGCAGGATGCGTCCCCCATGCGACCGACTCACGCCTTGACCGCGCTGGTCCTCGCGGCGAGCCTCGGCTCCGAGGCCCGCGCCGCCGACCTGTTCCCGCCCTCCTACGGGTCGACGTCGGCCACCGCGCCGGCGTCGGGACCGGCGGCGGCGAAGCCCCTCGACCCGCCGGCGTCGGTGGCGCCGCGGCGCGGGCTGATGTCCCGCCTCGGCAAGCCGGGCGAGCCCCAGGTCCCCCCCGGGCCGCCGCGACGGCCGGGGGCCGATCCCGCCCCGAAGCCCCCAACCGTCCCGCCCCGGTCGGCCGACGCCCCGCCGATCCTCGGCCCGGGCCGGTCGCCGCTGCTCCGGGCGATCCCGACCGGGGCGCCCGCCGCCGCATCCGCATCCGCATCCGCCGCGGCCGATGCCCCGATCCGGCGGGTCCAGGCCACGCCGACCGACCTGGGGGCGCCGATCACCCCAGGGGCCGCCTTGCCGGCCCCAACCAGCGGGCAATCGCTGTCGCTCCAGCAGGCCTTGACCGGGGCCCTGACCAGCAACCCCGACCTCGTCGCCTTGCGGACCGGCAACCCGGCGGCGGCGTCGGCCGAGGCCGTCGAGGTCGCCCGCCGGTTCCCAACCACCCTCAACCCCACGGTCTTCATCGACTACCGGCCGATCACCCTGATCCCCAACGGCACCTTCGCCAACTCCCCCACCACCGGCACCACCCCCGGGACCCCCACCACGACCCCGACCGTGCCCGCCCGGCGCGGCCCGTTCTACCAGAATGGCCAGGGGTATCTCCTGGTCGCCCTCCGCCAGCCGATCGAGTGGGGCCACCAGACGACCCACCGTTACAGCATCGCCAAGGCGGCTTATAGCCAATTGCAATGGCAGATCGTCCAGGCCGAGCTGACGGCGCTGGTGCAAACCTATCGGTTCTTCCAGACGGCGGCCTATCGCCGCGAGAAGCTCCGCGTGGCCGAGCGGCTGGCCGACTTCAACGACAACCTGATGCGGACCCTGGAACAGCGGCTCCAGGCCAATCAGCAGGGGATTCAGGCGGCCGACGTGGCGCTCCAGAGGGTCGAAAGCCGCGCCACCCGCCAGCAGGCCAAGGCGGCCCGGCAGGACTACATCACGGCCCTGACCGACCTCCGCAACCAGATCGGCATCCCCGAGGCCGCCGCCGAGACCGAACCCCTCGGCGAGTTCGCCCTGCCCGGGAACATCCCGGCCATCGACGAGCAGGCGATGGTCCAGGCCGCGCTCCAGTCCCGCCCCGACCTCCAGGCCGCCCAGGCCCAGATCGCCGGGACCGCCGCCGCCGTCCGCCTGGCCCAGGGCGACCGCATCCCCACGACGATCTTCGGGCCCCAGTACGTCCAGGACGAGGCCGGCATCCAGTACATCGGCTTCAACCTCGTGCCCACGCTCCCGATCCTGAACAACGGCAAGCCCCTGGTCCGCCAGCGCGAGGCCGAGCAGCGCCGGGCCGTGGTCGCCTTCCAGCAGGCCCAGCAACGCGCCGTCGCCCAGGTCCGCGCCGCCGTCGCCAAGTGGAACGGGGCGACCGTGCTCGTCAACGACTCGTCGGGCCTGACCACCGCCCTGAACCGCGAGGTCGACAGCCTGGAGCGCCTCTTCGAGGCCGGCCTGACCGACCTGACCAAGGTCACTCAGGCCCGCCAGCGCCTGATCCAGCTCGAGAACGCCCAGCTCGACGCCCTCTGGGCCGCCACCCAGGCCCAGGCCGACCTCATGACGGCCCTCGGCATCCCCAGCCTGATCCACGCCCTCCTCCAGGCCGCCGAGGCCGGCGCCGGGGTCGCCTCCGGGACCCCGCCCAACCCCGCCGCCCCCACCTCGGCCGCGCCCCCCCTGGCCCCGACCCCCTCGCCCTTCGCCCCGGCGGCGGGGCGGTAGGGTTGAACCCGCGGACCGGCCGCCGTGTCAAGGGGGTTCAATCAACCTGCCCAATGGGACCAAGCGGAAGCCCCCTATGGACGCCACCACCGTACTTTACCGGCCGGTCGGTCAGAAGGAGCTCGACCTGATCCGGGCTTCCAGCTTCGCGACTTTCCCACCCCGCCTGTTCTGGCAGCCGATCTTTTATCCCGTGCTCAACGAGGAATACGCTACTGGGATCGCCCGTGATTGGAACACCAAAGATGAAGCCTCGGGGTATGTCGGCTACGTGACCCGGTTCCGGGTCCGGTCCGACTACCTGGCTCAATATGACGTCCAGACCGTGGGCAGCCGGGTCCACCAGGAATATTGGATTCCCGCCGAAGACCTGGACGAGTTCAACCGGAACATCGTCGGCCCTATCGAGGTCATCGCCGAATACCGGCCGGAAGCAGGCCCGGCGTCCCGTTGACCCCGGAGGTCAAGGCCGGAGCCCCCTTGCCGGGCCCCCCGGCGAGGTTTACGTTGCTTTGGATGGGGGACGGCGGACGCCCGCCCGACGCCGCCCCTTCGACTCTCCCACCGCTTATCGATCCAGGAGCACCCGATGCGCATCCGCAGTCTCGCCTCCGTCGCCACGGCGTCCGGCGCCGTCGTCGCCTTCGCGACGCTGGGCGTCTCGGCCCAGGGGCCGACCATGACGATGGCCCCCGCCAGCAAGGCCGTCGCCGTCCTGATCCCGACCAAGACCGGCGGCGGGATCGCCGGCACCGTCACCTTCTCCAAGACCGAGAAGGGGACCCGCGTCGTCGCCGCCTTGACCGGCGTGCCGGCGGGCAACCACGGCTTCCACGTCCACGAGTTCGGCGACGCCAGCTCGCCCGACGGCTTGGCCGCCGGTAGCCACTTCGACCCCAAGATGGCCAAGAAGCACGGCGACCCGGCCAAGTCCGACGTCCGCCACCTCGGCGACCTCGGCAACATCACCGCCGACGAGTCGGGCAAGGCCACCTATGACTCGGTCTACTCCGACCTGCCCATCGACCTGATCGTCGGCAAGGGCGTCGTCGTCCACGAGAAGGCCGACAACTTCGGCCAGCCTGTTGGCAACGCCGGCGGTCGCCTCGCCGTCGGCGTCATCGGCGTCGCCAAGGGGGAATGACCCGCGGGTCGATCATCCGACCCCATCGGAGGGCCGGCGCGGGGGCACGGGCCTCCCCGCCGGCCCTTTCCCGTCCCCTCGCCTCCAACCGACACTGCCGCGAAACCAGTCACGCTTGCCAGGTTCCCCGACCAACCCGTTGACAACGATTGACTCGCCGGCTTAGAATTGCCGCATCGTGCCGAAAGGTTGCGCAGCGGCTTTTCTCGACGGGGAGCGGGCCAAGGGTGGCGAACAAACCTTGGGGCGGCCGGTTCGGCGAGAAGACCGACCAGCGCGTCGAAGAGTTCAGCGAATCGATCTCCTTTGATCGTCGGCTCTTCGAGCACGACATTCGGGGCTCGATCGCCCACGCCCGGATGCTCGCCGCGGTCGAATTGCTGACGCACGACGAATGCCAACAAATTGTGCGAGGGTTGACCGAAATCCGGGCCGAGATCGAGGCGGGCACCTTCCCGTTCGTCCTGGAGCGGGAAGACATCCACATGCACGTCGAGGCGGCCCTGATCGACCGCCTGGGCGACGTCGGCCGGAAGCTCCACACCGCCCGGAGCCGCAACGACCAGGTCGCCACCGACGTCAAGCTCTGGACCCGCGACGCCCTCGACCGGGTCGACGCCCGTCTCGTGACCTTGCAGCGGGCCTTCGTCGGGGCGGCGGGCCGGCATCGCGACCTGATCTTGCCGGGATACACCCACTTGCAGAGGGCCCAGCCGGTCCTGGCCGCGCATTACTTCCTGGCCTTCGTCGAGAAGCTCGCCCGCGACCGCGACCGCCTGGCCGATTGCCGGAGGCGGCTCAACGTCCTGCCCCTGGGCGCCGCGGCCCTGGCGGGGACGACCTTGCCGATCGACCGCGACCATGTCGCCCGCGCCCTCGGCTTCGACGGGGTGACGGCCAACAGCCTCGACACGTCCAGCGACCGCGACTTCGCCCTGGAAGCCGCCTTCGTCCTCGTCGTGATCGCCGAGCACCTGTCCGGCTGGGCCGAGGAGTGGGTCCTCTGGTCGACCCAGGAGTTCTCGTTTTTGGCCCTGCCGGATGCCCTCTGCACCGGCAGCAGCATCATGCCGCAGAAGAAGAACCCCGACGTCCTGGAGCTGATCCGGGGCCGGACCGCCCGGGTGATCGGGGCCTTGACGACCCTGCTCGTCCTCGTCAAGGGGCTCCCGATGGCCTACAACCGCGACCTCCAGGAGGACAAGGAGCCGCTCTTCGATGCCTTCGACACCGTCGACGCCTGCCTCGACCTGGCCGCCGTCGTCGTCGACGGCGCGACCCTCCGCGCCGACCGGATCGCCGCCCGGCTCGACGAAGGGTTCCTCGACGCCACGACCTTGATGGAACACCTGATCGCCCGCGGCGTCCCCCAGCGGACCGGCCACGAGATCGTCGGCCACCTCGTCGGCCTCTCCGAGGCCCGCAAGTGCCGCCTCGCCGACCTGTCCGCCGACGACCTCCTCGCCGCCCACCCCAAGCTCGACGCCGGGGTCAGGGAAGCCCTGGGCGTGGCCAACGCCGTCAAGGCGTTCCGGTCGTACGGGTCGACGGCGCCGGCGGAGGTCGAGAAGCAATTGACCCGGTGGGAAAAGTTGCTTGCGTGATAATAGAGGGGATGACGCCATGACCTTCACCGTCACCATCGATCGCGACGAAGACGGGATTTACGTCGTCGAATGTCCCGCGATCCCCGGTTGCGTCAGCCAGGGGCGGACGAAACCAGAAGCCCTGGAAAACATCAAGGAAGCCATCAAGGGATGCCTGGACGTTCGCGCGGAACTCGGCATGCCGCTGACGTTCGAGACACACCAGGTCGAGATCGAGTTGTAATGCCACCGCTTCCCTCGATCAGCGGTCGAGATGTCATCAAGGCGTTCGAATCGTTCGGTTGGAGGGTTTCTAGGACGAGAGGAAGCCATGTCATGATGTCACATCCGGATCGAACTGGTACGCTTTCCATCCCCGATCACAAAGAAGTCGCGAAGGGCACCCTCCGCAGCCTGATTCGTGGGGCGGACCTGACCATCGACGAATTCCTGGCCGCCATTTAATATCGCGGATCACCTATCAAAGGCCGAGCACCCCAACCAATGGACCAGTTCTTCCCCTACCGCGACGGCCACCTGTATTGCGAAGGCCTGCCGGTCGCCGACCTGGCCGATCGGTTCGGCACGCCGCTTTATGTTTACAGCCAGGCGGCCATCTTGGGACAGTTGCGGGCGTTGCAAACCGCCTTCGCCGAGGTCGAGCCGCTGGTCTGCTACTCGGTCAAGGCGAACTCGAACCTGTCGATCTTGCGGGTCATGGCCGAGCATGGGAGCGGGTTCGACGTGGTCTCGGGCGGGGAGTTGCTCCGGGTCGGGGTGGCGGGGGGGCGGGCGGATCAGACGGTGTTCGCCGGGGTGGGCAAGACGGACGGGGAGATCGCCGAAGGGCTGAAGGCGGGCGTCCTGATGTTCAACGTCGAGAGCGAGGCCGAACTCGACGCCATCGCCCGCGTGGCCGACTCGGTCGGGGTGGTCGCGCCGGTGGCCTTGCGGGTGAATCCCGACGTCGACCCCAAGACGCATCGGTACATCTCGACGGGCAAGAAGGAATCGAAGTTCGGGATGGACGTCGACCGCTCGCTCGCCCTGGCCGGGCGGTCGAAGGACCTGCGGTCGGTCCGGATGATCGGCGTCCACATGCACATCGGCTCGCAGATCACGACCACCGAGCCCTACGCCGGCGCGGCGGGCAAGGCGGTCGACATCATCGCCGCCCTCCGGGAGATGGGCCACCCGATCGCCTGGTTCAACATGGGCGGGGGGTTCGGGATCGGCTACCGGGGGGGCGAGGCCCGGCCGATCGCCGAGTTCGCCCGGGCCGTGGTGCCGGCGATCAAGGCGACCGGGTGCCGGCTGGCGATGGAGCCAGGGCGGGTGATCGCCGGGAATGCCGGCATCTTGGTCAGCCGTGTGTTATATACCAAGCAGTCTGGCGACAAGCGGTTCCTGATCCAGGACGCCGCCATGAACGACCTGATCCGACCGGCGCTCTACGAGTCGTTCCACCGGATCTGGCCGGTCGCCGTCCCCCTGGGATTCCCCGCGCCCCCCTCGGACTACGAGGGGGCCATCGACGGGGCCGAGCCCTGGGACGTCGTCGGCCCGGTCTGCGAGAGCGGCGACTTCCTCGCCAAGGACCGCGCCCTGCCGGCGCTCGACCGGGGGGCCCTGCTGGCCACCTTCTCGGCCGGGGCCTACGGGATGGTCATGGCCTCCAACTACAACACCCGCCCCCGGGCCGCCGAGATCCTGGTCGACGGCCCGCGCGCCCTCCTGGCCCGCCGCCGCGAGACCCTCGACGACCTCCTGGCCCCGGAGCGGGAGGCCCTCCTGGAAGGCTCCCGGTCGTCCCTTTGAGGCGCGTCCTCGAAGAAAGTGGGCGATCTCAGAGGCCGGATTTCCAATTTCAGATCAATTGCGGGATACAATTTGAGATCCGAAATCCGGGATTCGCGATCGGATTTTGATTTCCCCGAGACGATCCGACCCATCGATCCCCGCACCCCTTCGGCCTTCGCGCCAGGTGGTCGACGCATGTTGAAGCGAACCCGAATTGCCCGCGCCTTCGGCCTGCTCGCCGCCCTGGCCGTCGCCGCCCCGACCGGCTCCGGGGCGGGGCGGACGGCCCGGGCCCAGCCGCCCACCCCGACGCCGATCCCCGGCCGCGACGCCTTCGCCTTCGAGCCGAAGACGCCCCTGGCGACGTGGGAGGTCGCCGATTACCTGATCCGGATCGGCCAGCCCGAGCAGGCCGCCCCCTACGTCAAGCGGTTCCTCGACGCCAACCCCGACGACGCCACGCTCCTCCAGGTCCGCGACACCCACGGCGTCGGCTCGGTCCTCCGCCTGTCCGACCACCCCAGCACCCGCCCCTTCGCCGCCCCCCTGGCCGACCGCCTCAGCCAGGCCGCGATCCGCAACGCGACCGACCCGGCGCGGCTCGAACGCTTCATCGCCGCGCTCTCGAAGTCGCGCGAGGAGCAGGCTTACGGCGTCGAGCGGCTCCGCGAGGCCGGGCCGTTCGCCGTCCCGCCGATCCTCCGCGAGCTGTCCAAGTCCGCCCTCGACATGAACGTCCGGGTCCCGCTGGCCGACAACCTCGGCCGGCTCGACCGGGGCGCCGTCCCCCCCCTGATCGCCGCGCTCGACAGCCCCGACGCCAAGCTCGTGGCCGACGTCGCCCGGGCCCTGGGCCGGATCGGCGACCCCCGCGCCGTCCCGGCCTTGACGTATCTGGCCGCCCGCCGGGGCCCCGAGTCGGCCGCCGGCCCCCAGGCCGCCGAGGCGATCCGCCGGATCACCGGCCGCGACTTCGGCTCGCAATCGCGGTCGCCGGTCCGGGTCCTGGCCGACGAGGCCCGGCTCTATCACCTCCACGGCGTCCGGTTCCCCGGCGACCCGGTCGTCCTCTGGCTCTTCGACGACGTCTCGGGCCTGCCCGCCCCCCGGTCGATGACCGTCCGCGACGCCGAAGGGCTCCTCGGCCTCCGGGCCGCCCGCGAATCCCTGGCCGTCGACCCCACCGACGTCGAGGCCCAAGTCGCCCTCGTCGGCCTAGCCCTGGACCACGACCCCGCCGGCTCGCAACCGATGGCCCTGGCCTCGGGCGCCGACGTCCTGGGCCGGGTGGCCCGCCGGGCGTCGCTCGACAACCGCCCCGACCTCGCGGCGGCCGCCGTCGCCCTCCTGGGACGGGTGGTCGACCGCGACGACCTCATCACCGAAGGGCGGCCCAATCCGCTGATCGAGGCCCTGTACGCCCCCGATCGCCGGGTCCAATTCGCGGCGGCCGAGGCCCTGGTCAAGCTCGACCCCCGGAGCTTCCCGGGTTCGAGCCGGGTCGTCCCGGTCCTGGCCCGGTTCGTCGCCGGCCAGGGGTTGCCCCGGGCCCTGGTGATCGACGGCAACATCCAGCGGGGCGGGCAGGTCGCCGGCTACCTCCGCTCGATCGGCTACGACGCCCAGGTCGCCGCCACCGGGGCCCAGGGGTTCGCCATCGCCGCCGAGTCCGCCGACGTCGAGGTCATCATCATCGACCCCCACTTCATCAACGACCCCTGGCGCCTGCCCGATGTCCTCGGGAACCTCAAGGCCGACTCCCGGACCGCCGGCATCCCGACCCTGGTCGTCGGCCCGCTCGCCTTCCGCGACCAACTCCAATCGACCCTGGCCAGCTTCCCCACGGCGAGGTTCGTGGTGACGCCGAGCGAGACCGTTCTGTTCAAGAAGCAGATCGACGGGGCGATCGCCTCCCTCGGGGTCCGGCCGCTGTCGGCGACGGAGCGGGCCGATTACGCCCGACGGGCGGCCGGGACCCTGGCGGCGATCGCGGGCCGGCCGGGGAGCCCGTTCGAGGCCGAGCTTCCGGCCGCCGAGCCGGCCCTGGCCACCGCCCTGAACGCGCCGCTAGTCCCGAACGAGGCCGCCGCCGTGCTCGGCGACGTGCCGGGGGTCGACGCCCAGCGGAGCCTGGCCGACGCCACGCTCGACGGGTCGCGGCCGGTCGCGGCCCGGCTCGTCGCCGCCGAGAACCTGGCCCGGAACCTCCGCCGGTTCGGGCCCAAGCTCGCCAACGACCAGGAGCGGCGCCTGGTCGAGGCCCTCAACGCCGAGTCCGACCCCGCCCTCCGCGACGCCCTGGCCGCCGCCGTCGGCTCGCTCAAGCCCGGCCCCGACGCCTCCGGCTCCCGCCTCCAGACCTACCGAGCCCCAGCCCGCTGATCCCCCCGGGGGATCTCGGGCGGGGCGGCCCGCGCCCCCCCCAGGATGGATCGATCCGATGGCCACGCCGATCGAACGCCCCGCGAACCGGACCGGCGACGACTTCGCCCTGCCCGGCGTCATCGGCGCGAGCGAGGCGATCCGGGAAGTCGCCCGGACCACCCGCCAGGTGGCTCCGGCGCGGGCCTGCGTCCTCATCGTCGGCGAGACCGGCTCGGGCAAGGAGTTGATCGCCCGGGCCATCCACGACCTCAGCCCCCGCCAGTCCGGCCCCTACATCCGCGTCAACTGCGGGGCCCTGACCGAAAGCCTGCTCGAAAGCGAGCTCTTCGGCCACGTCAAGGGGTCGTTCACCGGCGCCGTCGACAACCGGACCGGCCGGTTCGAGGCGGCGCACACCGGGTCGATCTTCCTCGACGAGATCAACAGCACCTCGCCCAAGCTCCAGGTCAAATTGCTCAGGGTCTTGCAGGAAGGGGAGTTCGAGCGGGTCGGCGACACCCGGACCAACAAGGTCGACACCCGGATCATCGCCGCCACCAACCGCGACCTGCTCGACGAGATCGACGCCGGCCGGTTCCGCGAGGACCTGTACTACCGGCTCAACGTCGTCCCGATCTACCTCCCGCCGCTCCGCGAGCGCCGCGAGGACATCCCGATCCTGGTCGAGTTCTTCCTCAAGCGGTACACCGAGCAGAACCGCCGCGACGTCCGCCGGGTCCACCCCGAGGCGATGCGGCTCCTCCGCGAGCACGACTGGCCGGGCAACATTCGCGAGCTGCAAAACTACGTCGAACGCGCCGTGGTCCTCGGCGAGGGGACCGAGCTGCTGGCCGACCACCTGCCGCCCCAGCTCCGGGGTGAGTCCGCCCCCCGGCCGATCCGGGCCCGAGGGGGGGACTTGGCCGCCCTGACCTCGGAGCTGGTCCGCCAGGGGGTCCGCTCCGCCGGCCCGCAGGCCAACGACCTCCACGACCGGATCGTCGGCCAGGTCGAGCGCGAGCTGATCTTGCAGGTCCTCGCCGCCTGCGAGCGGGTCCAGATCAAGGCCGCCGCCCGGCTCGGGATCAACCGCAACACCCTGCACAAGAAGCTGTCCGACTACCGGATCGACGACACCACGGCCGCCCCTGCCGCCACCAACGGCGCCCCGGCCGAGGACGATTGACCGGCCGATCCGGGGCGAGCCGGCGTCCCCGGGACATCCCGGGCGATGATCGGCCCATATCCCGGTCCGCTGTCTTATATTGACTGCGCCAAGTGGGGGATTGCGAAATCCCCGATCCGCATGCAATGATGTAGGTTGCGTGGCCCCGAGGCGCCGACTCTCGGCCTTGCCCGCACGCACCTCCCCCATCATCTCCCATCCGTCCGAGGACCCGACATTGAAGACATCACGTCGCGGATTCACCCTGATCGAATTGCTGGTGGTGATCTCGATCATCGCGGTCCTGATCGCCCTGCTGTTGCCGGCGGTCCAGTCGGCCCGCGAGGCGGCCCGCCGCGCCCAGTGCACCAACAACCTCAAGCAGCTCGGGCTGGCCGTCCACAATTATCACACGACCAACAACGTCATCCCCGCCATGTGCATCTTCCCCGGCGGGCAGGCCAAGATCAGCCAGAGTTGGAGCCCCCCCTGGACCATCGCCATCCTGCCCAACATCGAGCAAGGCCCGCTGTTCGCCGCCTATAACTTCTCCGCCCCGACGATCGTCCTGACGCCGCCCGTCGGGATGGAGAACACGACGGTGACTTATACCCAAATTTCTACCTTCCTTTGCCCGTCGGAGAACGAGGCCACCCGCCCGAGCGACAACGCCACCACCAACTACGCGGGCAACTACGGCGGCCCCGGCCAGATCGCCTATTACACGGGGACCGTGGTCCCGGTCGGCGACCCCAACACGGCGTCCGTGCCACCGTCGCCGCCGCTCGGCCGGATTGGCCCGGTGACCATCGAGTCGATCCGCGACGGCTCCACCAACACCGCCCTGTTCAGCGAGCGGCTCTTCGGCCTCGCCGGCCCGAACGACGGCCCGAAGGTCTACCCGGGGACGGCCGACGGCAAGCGGGGGATTTATACCATCACCGCCAGCGGCGGCGGCCCGGGCACGGGCGGCGCCGGCGCCACCGCGTTCGTCGCGGCTTGCCGGGCCGTGCCCACGTCGCATGCCTCGGATTACTCCAACCGGATCGGCAACAACATGTATGCCTCTTACCCGTGGCACGTGTCCGCGGTCAACTACAACCACGTCGGCACCCCGAATTCGCTTTATTGCCAGGACAGCGCCGACGCGGCTTGGCTGAGCTACGTCGGGCCGACCGGCTCGGCCCCAGCGACGAGCAACCACCCCGGCGGCGTCAACGTCACGATGGCCGACGGCTCGGTCCGGTTCGTCAAGGACACGATCAACGCCCAGGTCTGGTGGGGCATCGGCACCCGCAACGGCCGCGAGGTCATCAGCTCCGACGCCTTCTGATCCGACCCCAACTCGTCCCGGGTGAATTTCTTCCATGCGCTCCCCGATCATCGCCCTCACCGGCCTGTTCCTGGCGGCCACGCTCGTCGGCTGCGGGGGCACCACGACCACCAAGCCCCCCGCCGACGCCAAGCCCGGCCCGCCCCCGGGCACGTCGCCCGAGATGACCAAGCCGCCGCCCCCTCCGGGAAAGGCGGCCCCCGCCAAAGGGGCCCCGGCCAAGCGCTGATCGGCCCCCGACCGCGAGCCTCCATCGACGAGCCTTGTCGATCGATCGGGGCGATCCGGCGAGGCGGAAATGGTAAGAATGGGAGATGGTTGATGGGTCATCGGGACTGACCATCAGCCATCAGCCATCAGCCATCAGCCATCAGCCATCTTTGTCTCGCCGGACCGGCGCAGGGCCCCGCATTATTCCACCGCCCCCGGCAACGACGCCGGGGGCGGGGGGACGACCCTGATCCAGTGGTCGGCCATCATCATCCCGGCTCCGACGTCTCGGCGGGGCATGTGGCAGGCGACGCAACCTTGCCCGGGCGAGACCGGGCAGGGCTTTCGGGCCGGGGCCGGGCCGTGGCAGGAGAGGCAGGCGGCCTCGTAGGCCGGGCGATCGGTCGAGGTCCGGGCGTGGGGGTCGTGGCAGGTCACGCAACCGATCCGGCCGCCCCCCCTGGTGAAGCAGGCCGAGAGCATCAGCCCGACCGGCTGGTGGCGGACGATCGAGGCGTTGTCGACCCGGTTCTCGCCCGGCGCCCCCATCTCGGGCAGGCGGTGGCAGTCGCCGCAGAGCTTCATCAGTTGCGGGTCGGACCAGTTCCCTTCGCCGAACGGCAAGGCCAGCTCGGGCCCGGTCGCCCCGCGCCGGGCCGCCTCGACGTGGCCCCGGGCCGGGCCGTGGCACCGCTCGCACCCGACGTTGGGGATCATCGTGGCCTCGTCCAGGACCGTCGGCCCTCGGTCCGAGGTGACGGTCACGTGGCAACTGAAGCACTTCAGGGTCGCCCAGGCCGGGTGGACCCGCCCATGCGGGGTGTTGCCGGGGGCGTGGGTCGTCGCCTTCTGCCCGGGGGTCAGGCCGAGGCCGCCGAGGTGGGCGAACTCGGTCAGGCGGTGCTCCAGGGCGGTCGGGCGGGCGGGGTCGCGGTCGAGCATCGAGAGATACGTCGTGGCGTGCCGGCCCGAGCCGAGGGCGTAATCGACGAGATACCGCTCGGGCGCCGCCCCCGCCTCGGCGCGACCGGCCACCAGCCGGCCGGCTTCGAAAGCGAACCGCCAGGCGACGCCCGGCCGCTCGGGGTCCTCGACCTCGACCCCGTCGAGCTTGCCGGCCGCCCCCGCCGCCGGCCGGAGGGTGCGCGCGTGCCCCGACCCCGAATGCGCGGCGGACTCGCCGGGGTGGCACTCGCGGCAGGCCCGATCGCCCGCGTAGTTCGCATAAGCCGGATCGACCCCGGCCGCGACGATCGCCGGCCGATCGGCCTGGAGGGCCACCGGCCGGGCCAGCCACCAGGCCAGGCCGGCGAAGGCCACCGCGCAGGCGACGCCGATCAGCGCGGCCTCGCGGGGCGAGGACCGGGCCCGGCCGGTCTCCTGGTCGGGCTCCGGCATCGTCTTCCCCTTCGAGGGCCCGGCGGTCGATACGACGCCTGACAATCCAGGGCTCAATCTCCGAGGTCGAATTTCAGATCGCGGAGATGGTCAGCATGCCATTTGAAATCGGAAATTTGGCCTCGGAAATCCGCCTCAGGCCCGGAAGGTGGCGGCGAAGTCGTCGCTGGGGGCGACGGGTTCGGGGACGACCCGGCCGATCCCGTGGTAGGTGAAGCCTTCCTCGGCCATCTGGGCGGGGTCGTAGAGGTTCCGGCCGTCGAAGATGACGGGGTGGCGGAGGAGGCGGAGCATCACCTCGAAGTCGGGGTTGCGGAACTCGTTCCACTCGGTGACGATCGCCAGGGCGTCGGCCTGCTCCAAGGCCCCGTAGGGGCGATCGCAGTAGATCAGGCGGTCTCCGTAGATTTCCCGGACGTTGGGCAAGGCCTCGGGGTCGTGGACGCGGACCGACGCGCCGGCGGCGAGCAGGGCGTCGATCAGGACCAGGGCGGGCGCCTCGCGGATGTCGTCGGTCTTGGGCTTGAAGGCGAGGCCCCAGATCGCCACGGTCTTGCCCTGGGCCGAGCCGTCGAAGTGGCCGAGGATCTTGTGGACCAGGACGTCCTTCTGCGCCTGGTTGACCGCGTCGACCGCATCCATCATCCGCGAGGGGACGCCGGCGGCCTTGGCCATGTGGATGACGGCGCGGATGTCCTTGGGGAAGCACGAGCCGCCGTAGCCGACGCCGGGGAACAGGAAGCTGAAGCCGATCCGCTGGTCATGGCCGATCCCGCGCCGGACGTCGTTGATGTCGGCGTGGTAGCGCTCGCACAGGTTGGCCATCTCGTTGATGAAGCTGATCTTGGTCGCCAGCAGGCAATTGGCGACGTATTTGGTCATCTCGGCGCTTTCCGGGGTCATGGCCAGGAACGGCCGCTCGGTCCGGAGGAAGGGGCGGTACAGGTCGTGGAGCTGCTCGAAGACTTCGGGCCGCCGGGCGCCGACGACGACGCGGTCGGGCTTGTTGAAGTCGTCGATGGCGGCCCCTTCCTTGAGGAACTCGGGGTTGCTGGCGATGTCGAAGGGGACGTCGGTGATCTCGGCCATCCGCCGGGCCAGCTCGGCGTTGGTGCCGACGGGCACGGTGCTCTTGATGATGATGATCTTGGGGCCGGCGAGGTGGCGGGCGATCTCGCCGCCGACGGCCCAGATCCCGTTGAGGTTGGCGCCGCCGTCGTCGCCCTGGGGGGTCCCGACGGCGATGAAGACCAGCTCGGCCTCGGCGATCCCGGCGGCCAGGTCGGTGGTGAACTTGAGCCGGCCGTCGCGGGCGTTCCGGTGGACCAGCTCGGCCAGCCCCGGCTCATAGATCGGGATCTTGCCCCCCTGGAGCATCTCGACCTTGGCGGCGACCTTGTCGACGCACACCACGTCGTTGCCGCTCTCGGCCAGGCAGGTCCCGGTCACCAACCCCACGTACCCTGTCCCGACGACGGCGATCTTCACGGGTGTCTTCCTTCGACCAATGGGCCCCGGCGGTCGGCCTTCGACACCAGCCGGGGAAATCTTCGGATTCCCTTCACCAACCGCGTTCCCTGGAGTTTAGAACAAGACCGATCGTGGGGGAAGCCAGATTTTGTCCGTCGCCGGGAGGCCGTCACCCGTCGGATGCGTCCGAGGATCGGCCTCGTCGCGTCATCCGGGCCTACCAATCCGTCGCCGGTTCCCCGCCCGCCCTCGTGCCGGCGGCTCGCCAGGCCGGCGAGGCGATCCCGTCCTTGACGAAGCGAACCGAGCCATCCATCATCAAGCAGTTGACCCCGCCGGGATGGGAAGACCGGGCGGCCACCGAACAGAAATCGCAGTAGCCGGCCTCGGCGGAGTGGGCATTCCCCAGGACGCAATCCGCCCCGGCACTGTTGGGTGTCGAAACGTGATTGTACCAGGCATCGGGACAGCCGGCCAACGCCCATCGGGTCCCGAAGTCCGTCAGATAATCGGGCGGGCTCGAGCGCAGCGATCGGCACACTTCGCTGACGCCGTCGTCGCTCTGGTTGCCGAAGAAACCCGCCAGGCCGGCCCCCCAGAAATCGCGCCGGCGATCGAAGACGGTCGCGGGGGAACCGCCGATCGAGCGTTCCGCGAAGCCGACCGTCGTGGAAAGTCCATCCGCGAAATCCTCGGCCCGGCTGAATAATTCCGGGATGAACGCCCCCGCCTGGACCGGGCCCCGGTCGTCGCGATGATATTGGGTCGTCATGTTCCGATATCCGGTCGGCTGCGCGTTGTTCACGTTGAATCGATACGAGTTCCCGGCACCCTCGGAGGATGACGCGGACGAGTCCGACGGGCAGAGCAGGACGGCCAGTGGGGTCTGGCACGCGGTCAGGTTCTCGCGGCAGGCCGGGGTCAGGCCCGATGACCAGCTCGGGGCCAGGTTGATCGCGTTGTAGAGCGCCACCTGTTCCAGGTGGGGCAACAACTCGTAATAGCCCGACATGGCGTCGTAACTGGCCCAACCACTTCCTTTGCCGTTCTTCCGCAGGGGCATGGGCGGCGGGAATGTCTGGGTCGCCGCCTGATGGGTCTGCATCGCCAGGCCGATCTGCTTCAATCGATTCGCGCACGCGAGACGGCGGGAGGACTCCCGGGCGCCGGCGACGGCGGGGATGATGAGGGCGGCGAGGAGGCCCAAGATGGCGACCACCACCAACAGTTCGATCAGTGTGAACCCGGCCGCCCGGGCGGTCGATAAGTTCGGGTGACATCGCGACATTGGGCATCCTCCATGACCGAGCCATCGCCTCGGCGGATCGATCGAGGTCGATCGCTCGCGCGAACCACGACGCGGGTTACTCGATGAACAGGGACACCGGGACCGTCAAGGGGTCGTCTTCGAGCCCTTCGAGGAACACCCTGATCGCATGACGCTCGAGCCCGGGGTTGGCGCCCGCCGAGACGATCGCCGTGATCGCTTGCAGGTCCGAGGGGGTCTTGCCCGCCGGGGTCGTCGACCGTTCCTCGCTCGCCGTCAACGTCAAACCCCGACACGCGGATGGCGTTGCCGGTGGCCGAGCGGACCACCAACCGGTTCGCGACCTTCGTGTTGGGTCGAACCTTCGAGTGGAAAAACGCCTTGGGAGTGACCGTGATGGGCGGCCCGGATTTCCAACTGACGGGCAAGCTCACGCTATAGGGGGAATGCGCATCTCGGATGACCAGGGTCGCGGCGCCGTCGCCCGGCTCGCGGGAAGGCTCCAGCTTGACGGTCAGCTTTCGGGGGCCCTGGCCACCATCATCAGCCCGCGTCGAGTCGGCCATCCAGGACGTCGAAACGGCCCGGTCGAGCGTCTTGACCTCGAAAGTCTCCCGGGCGAGTTCTGGCGCCACGACGACGGCGACCACCCGCTCGGCGGCGTGGCCGGTGCCGACCCAGCCGAAGTCCACCACGGTCGGTTCAACCGTCAGGGCGGATCGTTCGCGCCAGCGAACGGAAACCCGAACCGCCGGAGAGACCGGATCATCGGTCCGAAACATAACGGAGGAGCCTTGCTCGCCCGTGGAATTCTTGGGCTTGACACCGACATGGACCGTCGTGGACTTTCCCGGCTCCAGGACGCCGGGGATCGGGTCGATCACCGTGCAACCGCACGACACGTCGCCACTGAACAGGTGGAGCGGAGCCGTTCCACCATTTCGGATGGTGAATTGGCCGCGCAGCGACGAACCCGGCGTGAAGCCCATCAGGCCCAAGTCGACCTCTTTGGGCTCGATCGCGACTAGGGGCAGCGCCGCTTCGACCCGACCGGGGGGAAGCGTCGCTGGAGTGGACGACGGTTGGCCACACGCCAGGCCCGTGAAGATCCCGCAACCGAGAACCCCCGTCAAGGCCGCGGTGGCCTTGCTCGGGCGCCGTCGGGCGGCGAATCGGGCCCCGACCAGGATCACGAAGGCGGCGACGAGCGACCAGCCCAGGATGACGGCCCACCGGGGGAGCCAACCGGGGACGGAAGGGTCGATCGGTCGGTTCGAGATCAGGAGGGCTCGACCCTTCCAAAGACGAGCGAATGCCTCGCGGGTCGCCTCGGTTTGATTCGGAGGGTCGATGATGTGGACGCTGCGAGGCGTGACGTCGGCGATGCAGAAAAAGTGGCCGCGCTCCGGATCGAGGGCGATGCACGCGAACCGCCCCCGCCGCCGTTCGAGTTGTTCGAGCGACGTGTCTACCCCAAGTGTGTAAGCCCCGTACTGTTCGGCCACGTCGGCGAGTTGCTTCATCGAGAAGCCGAGCGAGCCGGGTTGCCCCAACTTCCCTTCCAATTCGGCGACGCCGGGCGAGGCGATGTCCAGTGCGTTCAACGCCACGGCCAGGCAGTATTCCCCGCACCGCAGGTCCACGCCCTTGTCATTAACCCGCGACGGGGCCGCCTGGAAGCCGATCGCGGCGACAAGGACCAGAAACCCGAGATTCATGGCCATATCATCTCCCCGGGGCGGCGAACCCGCGCGCCTTCATCGACCCGGACAGGCCCCCGAGCGAATCGAACACGGAAGTCGGGGCGGGTTCCCCGATCCGGTAGGTGGTCTTCCTGATCTGGTCCTCGACAAAGACGCCCGGGGGGAGATTCAGGCCCCGGAGCGTGAACGCATCCGCCTTCGGCTTGTACTCGGGGTCGAACTCGATCACTTTGAAGAGGGATCGAGCGTTCACCGGCCGGCCGGATTGCATCAACGCGGCCCGTCCGTCGAGCTCGTCGAGGATCGTGCGTCCCGCCCCATCCCGGACCCATTTGAAATCGCGAGTAAGCGTTGATTTTTGCTCGCGACTGTCGTACTCGAAATGGGTTGGATTGCCGTCGGACTTCAGCGAGAATGACGCGACCGTCTTCTCCCGCGTTTGATCGTTAATGCATTCCAGCCGCAACTCGCCGGACTTGATTTCCGAGACGTCTACCCTTGATTTATATTTGCTAGTGATCAGCCTGTCGTAAAATCCGATGCAAGAGATGTCGTTCAAGAATTGCGACTTATACCAAGAATTCGCGGGGTTCGCGTGCTGCTCGGGCGTGAGGTTCCTGCCGGCGATCGGCGCGACGAGGACTCGATGGTTGCCCACATGAACGATGAACTCAGTTTCGTTGACAATATATTCTTCCGCATGACGAACCACACTACTGGACGGGTCGATTTCCTTGAGGCTCGGGCCGATGCGAACGAGCCTCGTGTGCGTCAAGTCGCCCCTCCATTCCACCGTCGCCTCGACCCACTCGCACATCCGTTCGACCGGCCCCTGAACGCTGACGGTGGCCTTATCCAACGTGAATTTCATCCGACCCGAGCCATAACGAGCCTCGTTGGCCTTCTGGGCCTGCATAAGCACCTCGATATACGGAGAAACCTCGCGATCGACAGGTCCACCGGGCGAGGTGAATTCAATCGAGCAAACTAGGCAAATGAACGGAACAGTCACCAGTCCATCCTCCAATGGGAGAATCGTCGATTGGGGAGATTTATCGAGGCGGCGTGGATGAGTCGATCAACGGAGACCGGCTCCGCCTCACGGAGACGGAGCCAACAATCCTCGGAATGCAGATCGCTCACTTCTGCGGGCAGTTCGAACTACACGACTTCCCCGCGACATACTTGCCGCCCGAGACGAGGGCCGCGGCGCCGGAGTCGCCGCAACCGTTCTGCTTAGGGTCGAGTGCACCTGCAGTAAAAAGGCATGTGTTGGCCTTGATGCAGTAGAATGTATTGCCCCCCGTGTCCGTGGCGTAATCCGTGCAAGTCGCCCCTTCGGGATTGGCCTGGTCCTCCTTGCAACCCTTGGTGTAGTCCGTCTGCCGCGTCTGCTGGGATTTCTTTGAACAATCATCGCTCGTGTTGGCGGAACCGCAGGTTTCCAGATTCGCCAAGCAAGCGTCAATGTTCGCGCAGCATGGCCTCGCGAGTTTATTATCTGCCAGACCCTGAAATCCTCCATAGGACGTGGCGAGTTGAGCCAAACCGAGGCTCTGGTCCCTTGAGGCCGAGGCATGGTCGTGGATCAGCGTGATGGCGAGAACGACGATCATCAGCGAAGTGAGGTGCCGAATCATTGTGAACCTCGTCGATCGGGGCCGATTAGGTCAGCGACAGGAAGTTACCATTGCTCAATTAGCCACGTCAAGCGCCCGGAACAAGCTTAAGAAAAATTTTAGAATTGGACTCTAGTCCGGCGTTGGGGATTGTTGCCAGGCGGGCTGTCTTGCTAAAATCGTGAGATTTCGCGGGCCGCGCCACCCTCCCGGGGCCTTTCCGGGGGGATCATGCGCGGCCTGAAATGCGCGCCGACCGACCGATCGCCCGAGCGAGGGAGCCCGA
>JAABUQ010002830.1_pt1 | contig 33334 bp, 24 predicted proteins | sample 5560001 | NCBI WGS metagenome assembly JAABUQ01 (sample SAMN10711888, study PRJNA513371) | rock metagenome | isolation source: Antarctica rocks | place: Antarctica: Victoria Land, Finger Mt nord | collected 2015-12-18
AACTTTTACAGATAGTTGCTATCAGTAACTATCCCCAACCCTTATTCTTACGTTGGATCTGGTTAACAGTCAACGCTGTCCAAAGCCAGGCCCAGAGGGTGTTGCAAATTTTCGGACAAGTCTTTTGGACAACATCTTCTGATCTGTTTATATCCATAGTAGAAGCTTTATCTTCTGCCATTTTGTCTTGCTCCTTACCTTCTGTTGTCTCAGCAGTCTAAATACCATTGAATCAGAGTCAGTATGGCATACTGCTTGCGTATCACAGCGTAAAACTAATTTTTCATACTCTAAAGTGAGATGTCTTGAGTTACGTCGAGCTCATTCCGCTGTAGGGTATCAAAACTGACGGTCATTTCCAACCTGCTTACCAGTCTGGCATCGGCTTCGCCACTTACCATCATGCTTACTAAACAAAGGGCATCACTCAGTCATACTGCTTGCCTGCTGTAAACAATTACAACGCGAGAGAGTCATTCGCGAAAATCCCTGATGGGGCAACATGAGCCTGGAAGTCAAGCACTCATTAAGCAGCTGGTCAATTTACTGCTCGTCTACAGCCTCTGGTTTTGGCTTGACCGTAAGGGCAGCCAGTAGACCAACTGGCTTCGGATCGTGCGGAAGTCGGAAATATCCGGAATTCACACCGCAATCATATCTGGGCTAACAGTGACTTCTGAGTTGCTGAAATCGGCACTTTGGAGCAGTTTTAGTTCTGATGGAGGGAGTGAGTGCTTCCAATTTACAACAGTTTGCCAGACGTTTAGTACGGCTAAATCATGAGTGTGAATCCGCGCAATCTCAGGGAAGAGAAAATCAAGATCGTCATCAGTTTACAAAGATCAATTAAAGCGAGGGTATCTTGACGGACTTTATCTTGGAGATGCGAGAGGCGATTGCTCACTACTTCATATCCACCGTGTAGTTGATAAGCTATTGCAAAAGCGATCGCATTCTACAATCAATTCCTAGAGCAACAAGAGCGATATCAGCAAGAGACGCCAGAACAGCGCGAAGCTGAAAAAGCTTGGATTGATCAGCAGCGTCAGGAATTGGCACGGGTGCGGGATGGTATTGAAGTCATCCTCAATGCTAGTTGAGACGGTCGTGACGATAGAGAAAAGTGGAGCTGGTCAGACCGGGGATTTGCTAAAAGGTAGCATAGAGAACAGGCAACCTCCATGTATAATTTTATACTCATTATCACAGCACTGTTCACTCTCCTTGAACTGATTCATTAGAGAGACGCTGTAACCAGATAACTAAATCGCCTACATCAGAGAAATCCAACAGCGTTTCAGCTAAGTCCTCTAACTGAGCTAAAGATAACTGGCGAATCCGCTCTTGCAACTCAGGGGCAACCGTACCGATTCGCCGTGGAAGCTGACGCATAATCAGCGCCACAGCCTCTTCCTGTCTTCCCTGTTGCAGCCCTTCCTCCATCCAGCTAGTGACGATTTGCATAACACCCTCCCGCTCGACTGGTTCAATCCTATCAATTTCGGCTCGGAAAAACTGTTCCTCCTCTGCACTCAAACGCAGATAAGTATCAACAAACCCAGAGATCAACTGCACCCGTGCTGGATTTAGTTGCAGCGATCGTGGTCTATCACGTCAAAATCGTGCCGCCCATTAACTTTTGATACCGATACTCCAACTCAACCTGCAACAAAGGCCAACGCTCCAAAGTTGGATCTTGCGCTATGACTTTCTCTGCTGCCTCCCGCGCTAACCCCAAAACTTCCTGGTCTTCCACTAAACTTGCCAGGGTAAAGTCTGGTAGTCCCGATTGACGAGTGCCCAGTACTTCACCAGGACCGCGAAAGCGCATATCCATTTCGGAAATGAAAAAACCATCTTGCGACTGTTCCAATACCTTCAGCCGCTGACGAGCGGTTTCGGTTTTGGAACTGCTCATCAGGAGGCAGTAGGATTTCGCCGCAGAGCGACCAACTCGACCTCGGAGTTGATGCAGTTGGGACAAGCCAAAACGTTCTGCATTTTCGATTAACATCACAGTTGCATTTGGCACGTCCACACCAACTTCAATCACGGTAGTAGCAACGAGGATTTGGGTTTGATTGTCCCGGAATTGATTAATCGCTTCATCCTTCTGAGCTGAGGTCATCCGACCGTGGAGCAGTCCTACCTGAAACTGAGGAAAAATACTTTCCTGAAGCCGTTGATGCTCCTCAACAGCTGAGCGCACATCCAGCTTTTCTGATTCTTCAACCAGGGGTAAGACAATGTAAGCTTGACGCCCCTGAGCAATCTCGCGGCGGATGAGGTCGTAGGCTTGCGTGCGTTCCTTACCTGTTAATATTGTTGTTTGAATTGCTTGACGCCCTGGTGGCAACTCATCAATTTGACTCACGTCCAAATCCCCATGCAATGTCAGCGTCAGCGTTCGAGGAATCGGCGTCGCTGTCATCGTCAAAACGTGAGGAGATTCGCCTTTTTGCTGTAACTTAGCGCGTTGCCCCACCCCAAATCGGTGCTGCTCATCAATCACTACCAAACCTAGCCGTTGGAAGTTGACTGGAGCTTGAATTAAGGCGTGCGTCCCCACCAACAGCGGCAGTTCACCCGTTTCCAATTGGGCATGGATCTGCCTGCGTTTTGCAGCTCTAGTCGAACCCGTCAGCAGTTCCACTGGCAAATGTAGGAGATTGAACCAGCTGACTAACTTACGGTAATGCTGTTCTGCCAAGACTTCCGTAGGAGCCATCAGCGCCGCCTGATAGCCAGATTGAATCGCCGCTAGAATTGCCACCACTGCCACAACTGTTTTCCCAGAGCCAACATCCCCCTGAACTAGACGATTCATCGGCACGGATGATTGCAAATCATTAAGGATGTCGTTGATTACTCGGGTTTGAGCGCCCGTTAGTTGAAAGGACAGCAGTTGATAGAACTGGTCGATCAACTGACCAGTGCGAGCGAGGACAGCACTGTTCTGGATTTGACGCGCTTTGTGCTGCCGCTGGAGTAGACCCACCTGAAGATAGAAAAACTCATCAAAGACGAGGCGGCGACGAGAGACTTCCAAGGCAGCGCTGTCGGCAGGAAAATGGATGTTGGCGATCGCGACCGGCAACTCTATCAACCCATACTTGTCTCGCAACGCTGTCGGCAGTGGATCTTTGAGGAGAGCAGTGGCTGGAAGAGCTGCCAGCACTGCCTGTCTCACCATATCTGCCCCGACTCCATCCGTCAGGGCATAAACCGGCACTACCCGACCAACATTGAGCGAATCAATCGGATCTCCTGGATGGGCCAAAACTTCTAGTTCTGGGTCTTCTAGCGTCAGACCATATTTGCTTTCCTTCACCAATCCCGACGCCGCTACCACTACACCAGCTGGGTATCGGCGCTTTTGCTGTTCCTGCCAGCCCCGATGGGAGTAGCGATGACCAGCGAAGAAGCGGCTGATTCGCATTTGCCCAGTGTGGTCTTTTAGTACCAGCTCTAGAATGGTCAGTTTAGAATTGCGGGGGCTACTGAAGCATGTACAGCGCTTCACAGTACCGATTAGTGTCACTGCCTCTCCAGCCTCCAACTCCCGAATTTTCACTCTTCGAGCGTAATCAATATGGTCGCGGGGGTAGTAGAACAGGATGTCCCGCACTGTGGAAAGCCCCAACCGCGTTAGATACTCACCTTTCCTTACCCCTACCTCCGCTAAATTGGTCAGCGATTGGTCTAGCCTTAAGGCAAGCCGCTGACTTACCCCAACTGAGTTGGACTTAACTAGTGGGGTTGTACGCGGTAGCTTGGTTTTGGGCGCGTTGGAGTTTTGCGGTGAGGAGTGAGGAGGTGTCCCCATCTCCCCATCTCCCTCACTTGCTCGTTGCAGCTGGTGGAGATACCGACGAGTTTCCGCTAACAGGTGTTTTCTCTCTTCCAGACTCAACTGAGAATAACTGGCGAATTTATCCGCCATTTCCTGCCACCGGCGGCGCTCAATAGGTGCTAGGGCAGTTGGGAGTTTACCAAAGCTTAGGCAGAGAAACTCACTGAAGCGATATTGGTTCCCGACAAGGTCTGTAAAGCCTCGTTCTACCTCCACTGCCAAGGCTTTCTGCAATCGCACCCAATCTGGTGATTCAGTAGTCGACATTTATAAGTTATGGCGATTTCCAGTCCTCAGACCAGCTGGCGCGCCAAGCAGCTTCTGCCTGGGCAACAGCCCACTCCCGCTGCTTTTTTTGATACTCCTGCCCTAGAGAATTCGCCTTTAATAAGAGATTCCGAATTTGGCTGCGCCCAACCCTCACCTTGGCATCGGCAAACTCAATCTCGGATAGCCGTAGGTGAATGGCGATGACATGTGTTACAGTGACGTCTTCCGACTCATCGTCATTTTCAGTTTCAATCAATAAGTTTAGTATGTTAGGTGGTCCAGCCGTTGCCTCTGCTGAGGCTTCAGCTTTCGCGGCAGCTTCCAGTAGCGGTTCTGGTAATTTCTTAGGTAATATTCCAGCTTGCTGCAACAAGTGATTAGCGTCGCGGGAGAAAGTTTTCAAGGTGAGAGTGATCGCCGCCTCTAGGTTCTGTTGCCACTGTGCCAATAACCTAGCGTTAGAGGGGTAAGCGGCTTCTGACTCCTCAGTCTGAGTCTGAGCGAGCAACTGGTCAGCTGCTTGTTGGCCCAACTTGCGGATGGCTTGCTGTAGTTGTTGCCGCTGGCTGAACGACAAACTTAGAAAGGGTTCGGGATACCCTTGAGTACATAGGTTATAACTTGCCAGAATCAGATGTTGCCGCACGGCTTGCCCCAAAGCAGTTAGGTAATTGGTGTAAGCACTACCAAGTTCTGCTGCGATCACCCCAATCTCCTCTTCCAGCGCCGCAATATCTCGTTCAATTCGCTCCACTGCTCTCGCCATAGACCCCCTTTGAAGAGAGCAGGGGGGCAGGGGACAGGGAGCAAGGGGAGATTGTTCAGAAAGACTATCTGTTCTATGCCCTCTTCCCTTGCTTCCCCTACGGCCTCTGTCTCCCCTGTCCCCTATCCTCTTCCCCTAGCTCTCTTCCTTTTCTATCCCTTCACCCAGCACAAAGCGGACGAAGCGACGGACTTGGATGTTTTCACCTAGTTTCGCTATGCTTTGCTTCACGAGTTCTTCCACTGTGATGCTTTGATCGCGAATAAAAGGTTGATCCATCAAAGCCAGCTCTTTCAGACGTTTCTCTATCCGACCCTGGACAATCTTTTCTTTGATGTTTGCTGGCTTGCCTGCCAGGTCATCTTTGCCCATTTCGACTGCCTTTTCCTTCTCGACGATTTCGGCTGGGATATCGTCTACCTTTACGTACTCCACATTCGGACAAGCCGCAATCTGCATCGCGATATTCCGCACTAAAGCCGGAAACTCTTCATTCCGGGCGACGAAGTCAGTTTCACAGTTAACTTCTACAAGGACGCCAATTCGTCCGCCCGTGTGAATGTAGCTGTCCACTAGCCCTTCTGCTGCCACGCGCCCTGCTTTTTTACCAGCAGAAGCCAGGCCCTTTTGCCGCAGCCACTCGACGGCTTTGTCCATATCGCCGTTAGTTTCTAGGAGCGCCTTCTTGCAGTCCATCATGCCAGCGCCAGTTCTTTCGCGTAGCTTTTTAACGTCTTTTGCAGGTATTTCCGCCATCTTGCCTTAATTCCTACTTGACTGATACTTCCTTCTCTATTGTTGTCACTGGAGGACTAAGTATTTCTAGCTTACTCAGACCTCCATCAGGCTACTGAACTATTCCTCAGTTTCTTCATCATCAGGAGGCAGCGAGCCAGTGTATTCGCTCTCCTCAAAATCGAGGTCTTCCTCAGCACTCTCGTAATCTTCGTACTCTTCTTCAGCGTCTAGCTGACCGTGGCGGCCTTCATAAATGGCGTCGGCCAATTTCCCCACTATCAGCTTAATCGACCGAATGGCATCGTCATTCGCTGGGATGGGAATATCGACTAAATCTGGGTCGCAGTTCGTATCCAGCATGGACACGATCTCAATTCCCAGTTTCTGGCATTCTTGAACTGCGTTGTATTCCCGTCGCTGGTCTACGATCACTACCACTTCAGGAATTTTCCGCATTGATTTAATTCCACCCAGGTATTTTTGGAGTTTGCCCATCTCCCGGCGCAGCATCGAAGCTTCTTTTTTCGGCAACAAGTCTAGTGCCCCACTTTCTTCCCGGCGCTCCAAGTCTTTTAGGCGGTCTACCCGAGTTTTAATCGTTGCCCAGTTGGTCAGCATTCCGCCTAACCAGCGTTGGTTGATGTAGTGAGCCCCACAACGAGCTGCTTCTTGCGCCACGATCCCAGCTGCTTGCCGCTTGGTACCAACGAAGAGGAATTTTTTTCCCTGCTCTGCTGCAGAGCGAGTGTAGTTGTATGCTTCTTCCATCAACTGGGCAGTTTGCACCAGGTCAATGATATGAACCCCATTGCGGGATGTATAAATATAGGGAGCCATTTTCGGGTTCCATCTGCGGGTTTGATGCCCAAAGTGAACTCCAGACTCCATCATCTGAGCCAATGAAACAACTGACATATTTACTGATCTCCTGATTCGGGTTAATCCTCCATTCAGGCGTATTTCTGGGATCGTCATCCTCTGGAAACACCCGAACCCCTGAATGTGCGAATTTAGACAACATTACTAGATTAGCACATTTAAGCTGGCTGTTAAGGGAGGGCAGAAGAAGTTCAGCTTCGAGAACCAGCATCGATATACAATAGCTTGGTATGTTTGCTCTGGCTGACATTTTTTTGTAGCTTAGTGAGACGAACCGTCAACGACCCACAACCCTTGCCGGGGTTTTTAACTTCTTACATGTTTTATGACAATTCATCCTGTACTCCAGCGAGCATTTGACCAAGGTCCTGCCCTCAAAATTATCAGCGGCTTGAATAATTTCGACCGAGAGCGTGTGGTAGCTATCGTTCGAGCAGCTGAGCTAGGTGGCGCTACTTTTGTCGATATTGCCGCTGATTCAAATCTGGTTAAACTAACCCGCCAGTTGACAAATTTGCCAATTTGTGTTTCAGCAGTGGAACTAGAGCAGTTTGTGAAAGCGGTAGCATCTGGGGCTGATTTGATTGAAATTGGTAACTTTGATAGTTTCTATGCCCAGGGTCGCCAGTTTGAGGCGGAGGAAGTGCTCGAACTCACTTACCGAACGCGATCGCTCCTGCCTCAGGTCACCCTATCTGTTACCGTTCCCCACACTCTGGAACTAGACCAACAAGTACAGCTAGCAGAGGAACTGGTGAAAGCCGGAGCCGATATGATCCAAACCGAAGGCGGCACCAGTAGCACCCCAGCTCATGCGGGGACACTGGGACTGATTGAGAAAGCAGCGCCCACCCTAGCAGCGGCTTACTGCATTTCGCGCGCCGTGCCAGTGCCGGTCCTGTGCGCTTCGGGTCTATCGAGCGTGACTGCTCCAATGGCGATCGCAGCAGGTGCGGCTGGTGTGGGTGTTGGTTCTGCAATCAATCAACTCAATAGCGAAGTGGCAATGATTGCTGCCGTCCGTGGCTTGGTTGAAGCTTTGGCAACGGCGAGCCGTCAGAGCGCCGTCAGGCAATCCTTGAGGCCATAAATCACCTGCTCCTGCTGCTCTATGGAAAGTTCCGGGAATATTGGCAAAGATAAGACCTCACAGCAGACTTGCTCTGCCACTGGTAATTGCCCCGGCTGATAACCCAGACCTTGATAAACGGGCTGTAAATGTAAAGGTTGCGGGTAGTAAACCGTTGAACTGATGCCCCGCGCTTGGAGTTGGCTACGTACCCAGTCCCTAAACTTAGGCCCTGTACCATGGCTCTGCCGCTCGCTGTGATATAGACGAATAGTGTATTGATGCCAAACTCCTTGACCCCCAGCTAATTCCTGTGGGGTAATAATTCCAGGGACATGGCTCAGGAACTGGTGGTAACGAGCTATGATCGCCCGACGCTGGTCATTCCAAGTATCCAGATACCGTAACTTAATCTGGAGAATTGCGGCTTGCAGGGCATCTAGGCGGCTATTGATGCCAATTTCTACATGAATGTATTGAGCTTGGCTCCCATGATTTTTTAGCATGCGAATCGCAGCTGCGATCGCGGGATCATTAGTCGTTACCGCCCCACCATCGCCACAGGCTCCGAGATTTTTAGTGGGGTAGAAACTAAAGCAACCAATGTGTCCAATGCTACCTACTTTTTGCCCTGCCCATTCTGCCCCAACGGCTTGGGCGCAGTCTTCTATGACTGCCAGTTGGTGAGACTGGGCAAGCGCCATGACTGTAGTCGTATCCATTGGTTGCCCAAACAGGTGAACTAGGATAATTGCCCTGGTTTTATCCGTAATGGCAGATGCTAATTGCGCAATGTCAAGGTTAAAAGTCTGAGCGTCGATATCAACAAAAACAGGCGTTGCACCAACAGCGCTAATTACCCCAGCTGTAGAGAAAAAGGAGAAGGGTGTTGTCACCACTTCATCGCCTGAACCAATTTCTAAAGCTCGTAGTGCCAGATAAAGGGCATCAGTGCCTGAGTGGCAAGCCACGCATTCTGAAACGCCCAGGTATGCCGCTAATTGTTGCTCAAAGCTCTCAACCAAAGGGCCACCGATATAACCTCCAGAGGCCAGAACCCCTAAGACGGCATCACTCACTTCTGCTTCGATGGTTGCATACTGCTGTACCAGGTCAAGGGGAGGAATTTTCTTCACACTTTGAACCATGAGTTTTAATCTTTATTAATCAAATCAAATTTTGTCTCGCAAGCAAATCCTGGTCTCATCTCCTTTTATGTTTTGAGGACGAGATAGGGAAGGCAGGAGGGGAGGCAGGGGGCAGGAGGGGAGGCAGGGGGCAGGAGGGGAGGCAGGGGGCAGGAGGGGAGGCAGGGGGCAGGAGGGGAGGCAGGGGGCAGGAGGGGAGGCAGGGGGCAGGAGGCAGGGGACAGGGGAGAGAATTTATTGATGTTTTGGCTGGAGGTAGGTGACTGATGCAGGATTTGATGCGGCTTTCTTTGGTGGATTTGGCTTGGGGTGTGGGAATGATGGCGATCGCCATTGGTTTATCTGCTTGGGAGCAATTAGGGCTAGAGTGGAGTTTAGCGGTCGCTACTGGCAGAACTATCTTACAGCTACTGATAGTAGGGTACATTTTGGCGTTCGTCTTCGCCTTGAATAATCCCTGGGGAGTGCTGGCGGTTATAGCAGTGATGTTGACTATAGCTGCCGTGGTAACCCGTAATCGTATTGGCAAAAAGTACCCGAAGTTGTTGCCCCTGGTGTGGGGATCGATCTTGGTTAGCACCGTTGTGACGCTGAGCTATACTAATCTTCTGGTGATTCATCCCCGGACCTGGTATGAACCGCAGTACCTGATTCCCTTAGCTGGGATTGTGTTAGGGAATGCGATGAATGGGGCAGCGATTGGGGGTGAACGCCTCGTCAGCACCATCAAAGCTAGCCATCTGGAAATTGAAACCCACTTGAGCTTGGGCGCTACCCCCGAGCAAGCTGTGGCTCAGCACCGTAAGGATGCCATTAAAGCCGGATTGATTCCCACTTTGAACCAGATGATGGTGGTAGGCGTCGTCACTCTACCGGGAATCATCACCGGTCAACTCTTAAGCGGCGTCGACCCGCTTAATGCCGCGTCATACCAAATATTAATCATGTTCATGTTGGCCTTTGCCAACTTGGTAACGACGTTACTAGTCACTCATGGGCTTTGTTGTCAGTTTTTCAATCAAGCAGCCCAGCTGCAAACGTGGAGATAGGGAGAAAAGAGAGCAGGGGGGCAGGGGGCAGGGGGCAGGGGGCAGGGGGAGCAGCTCTTGAGCAGGGAAAAGGATAGATGTAGGTACTCTTGAGCGCTCCTGTAAACAGTTATTACTCTCGTTGTTAGCATTAACCATAGGCAGGGTTAGCAATCAAATAGACTAATTAACCCCAACTCTAATGGTAGGTTTGATAAGTTTCCTTTCTAGTTTATTTCTCCCCTGCCCCCTGCCCCCTGCCTCCCCTATCCCCTGCCCCCTGCCTTCCTACTATGTCTTCTTTCTCTGAACAAGTCGTACTGATTACAGGTGCCTCTACTGGCATTGGTGCCGCACTAGCACAACTTCTAGCTCAGCGATTCGCAGGCATCCGCTTAGTCCTGGCAGCCCGTAGCGTTGAAAAGCTAGAAACCGTTGCCACCCTATGCCGTAAAGCTGGGGCAGAAGTTCTAGCCGTTCCCACCGACCTAGAGAAATTTGAGCAAGTAGAAGCCTTGGCTCAAGCCGCGATCGCTCAGTTTGGTCGAGTTGATGCCTTAGTTAATAACGCTGGTTATGGACAAATGGGACCAGTGGAGTTGATACCACACCAAGCCGCCCAAAGGCAGTTCCAGATCAATTTACTGGGACCACTGGCCTTAATCCGGGCCTTGGTGCCGGTGATGCGTGACGCTGGTGGTGGACGAATTATCAATGTTAGTTCCTTGGGGGGACGGATGGCCTTTCCCTTTGGCGGTTTATATAGCGCCTCTAAATTTGCCCTAGAAGGGCTCAGCGATGCCCTGCGCATGGAGCTATCCCCTTTCAACATTCAAGTCAGCGTTATTGAGCCAGGTCCGGTAAGCACAGATTTTTTTGCCGTTGCAAGCCTTGCGGTGGAAGAAACTGTAACCGCGCCAGAAACTACGCCCTACTGTGCTGCTTTTGAGCAGCTAAAAGGGCTAGAGAAACAAACCAGTAGCCGAGCTTGGACTTCTTGGCAAGTTGCTGAGGTGATTGTGCGAGCTCTGAACGATCATCACCCCCGCCCCCGCTACATAGCCGCTACGGGTGGCAACTTCTTTCTATTTCTGATGACTAAAGTTTTACCAACTAGAGTCGTAGACGCCTTTTGGCAACGCTTCTATGGTATTGACCTGGTTGCTCGTGACTGGCAGCGGCGAACGTCAGCTGTAGGAAAAAATACGTCTTGCACCGAATGAAAGCGGTATCTTACAATTGAATACTTTATCAACATGGACTTGCTAGAGTACCAAGCTAAGGAATGGTTTCGTGAGATGGGCATCCCCGTTTTGCCATCGCAACGAATTGACCGTCCCAGCGATCTTAAAGGGCTGAAGATTCGATATCCGGTTGTACTCAAGTCCCAAGTCCACACAGGTGGACGGGGTCGAGCTGGTGGGGTCAAGTTTGTCGAAAACACAATTGACGCGATCGCCGCTGCTCAGACGATCTTTCACCTGCCAATCCTGGGAGAGTTTCCGGGAGCGCTACTGGCGGAGGCCAAGTACGATGCCGAGCGGGAAATTTACCTGGCGGTGGCTTTAGACGCCACCGTCCGCCGACCAATCCTTTTGGGCTCCCCTCAGGGGGGCATTGATCTGGAATTGGCACTGGAGCAAATGCAGCAGATCGTGGTCAATCAGGACTTCTCCCCGTTCTATGCCCGACGACTGGCTGTCAAAATGGGATTGCAAGGAGCCCTAATTCAGTCAGTCAGTGCCATTGTGGAGAAAATGTACCAGATGTTTGTTCAAAAAGACTTGGATCTGGTGGAAATTAATCCTCTGGGTGTTAGCTCCACTGGTGAAGTCATGGCTCTAGATGGTAGGGTGACGGTCAACGATGCCGCCAGCGAGCGCCATCCAGAGATCGCTTTGCTAACGCCAAAAACCGCCAATGGTGTTAACAATTGGCAGGCAAATGGGGAGTGGTGGAGCCATACTTTGGCAATGGAACACCCAGGTAACATCGGAATTTTGGGCAATGGAGCCGGTCTGGTGATGGCAACCTTAGATCTGGTCGTCCAGGCTGGCTCAATGCCAGCCACTTGTCTAAATTTGGGTTATGGGTGCAACTCGGATGCATCACCAGACAACTTGTGTACTCGCTTGGAGGAAGGTCTAGAGTACTTCCGCCAAGACAAAAACGTTCAGGTAGTGTTGGTTAACATTCTAGGTAGCGTTCCTCTGGCTTCAGAAGTGGCTGATGCGATCGCCACGTTTGCGGAACACCGCGAAGGCAGCAAAGGTGGCAAAACCGACTCTCACACCCATATTCCCCACCTAGTTGTCCGCCTCGCCGGGTCAGATTTGAACTTGGCCAAAGAGCGTTTAATAGCTCTCAATGTGCCAGTGGTGGAAAATTTAGATGCGGCAGTGGCTGAAGCAGTACGTCTTGCCAAGTCAGCCGCTCGTAGGAAGGCATGAAGTTAACAAAAGACAGTAAAGTTTTGCTTCAGGGCTTTGACGAACCACTCGCGTCAACTTATGTAGCTCGGATGAAAGCCCATGGCACAAATGTACTCGCTGTGGTTACTCCAGGTCTAGGTGGGCAGATACTGCATGATATTCCGGTATTTGACCTGGTAGAGCAGGCGCTGCCAGTAGTTGGCCTAATTGACACTACAGTGATTTTTGTGCCACCTTACCAAGCGCTGGATGCGGCTTTGGAAGCGATCGCCGCTGGAATTCGCCAGCTGATTATCATCTCATCTGGGATGCCTCCCTTGGATATGGTGTACTTACTTCGCAAAGCGGAGGCAACAGAAACCATAGTGGTAGGACCGAACAGTCCGGGCATCATTGTCCCTGGGAAAATTCTCTTGGGTACCCATGCCAGTGAATTTTACACTCCTGGAGCGGTGGGAATTGTTAGCCGTAGCAGTACCCTCACCTATGAAGTTGCCCTAGAACTTACCAACTCAGGGTTGGGACAATCGATTGTTGTCAGCATCGGCAGTGATGCGATCGCTGGCTCTTCGTTTCTCCAGTGGCTGCAAATCCTAGATGAGGATGAAACTACACAGGTGATCGTCTTAATTGGGGAACCTGGTGGTAGCAGCGAAGAAACTGCCGCCCAGTACATTGCCGAGGCAATTGATAAACCAGTGATTGCCTATGTTGCCGGTTGCCATGCACCAAGAGGAAATTGGGGTCATACTGGCACTCTAGCGGCTGTTGTCCTCGGACGGGGAACGACGGAACGCACAGCCCAAAGTAAAATAGCAGCTTTTAGAGAAGTGAATGTTCCCATAGCTAAGCGACCTTCTCAGATTCCGGAACTGGTGAGGCAGGCTCTAGAGAGGGAGTAGGGAGTAGGGGACAGGGGAGAAATAAGTTACGACAGAGGTAGAATAAGAGACTTGCATTCTAATAAAATAAATTAACTATGACGCAGCGATACCGCATTACGCTTTTACCAGGTGACGGCATTGGTCCCGAAATTATGGCAGTGGCGGTAGACGTGCTGAAGGTAGTGGGTAAGCATCTGGACTTAGACTTTGAATTCCAGTCAGCCCTGATCGGGGGGACAGCGGTTGATGCCACAGGCGAACCCCTGCCATCTGCCACATTGGAAATGTGTCGTCTCAGTGATGCGGTTTTACTGGCGGCGATTGGTGGTCCCCAATGGGATAACTTACCATCCCATCAGCGCCCGGAGCGGGGGCTACTGGGACTGCGAGCGGGGCTAGGTCTATTTGCCAACCTGCGTCCAGCAAAGATTTTGCCCCAGTTGATTGATGCCTCGCCGCTGAAACGAGAGGTGGTTGAGGGTGTTGACATTATGGTAGTACGGGAACTCACTGGGGGAATTTACTTTGGGCAACCCAAGGGCATTTTTGCCACGGAAACTGGCGAGAAGCGGGGGGTCAACACGATGGCTTATACGGAAGCGGAAATTGACCGAATTGGGCGGGTGGCATTTGAAATAGCGGGTAAACGTGGGGGTAAACTCTGCTCAGTGGATAAGGCAAATGTGTTGGAAGTCTCTCAACTGTGGCGGGATCGCCTCAACCACCTAACACCAGAGTATCCAGAGGTGGAACTCTCTCATATATATGTAGACAATGCCGCAATGCAACTAGTGCGTGCGCCCAAACAGTTTGACACCATCGTGACGGGCAATCTGTTTGGTGACATTCTCTCTGATGCCGCTGCCATGCTCACTGGCAGCATTGGCATGTTACCCTCCGCCAGTCTGGGGGTTTCTGGAGCCGCTGGTGTCTTTGAACCCGTCCACGGTTCTGCCCCGGATATCGCTGGACAAGACAAAGCTAATCCCTTAGCGCAGGTTCTCAGTGCGGCAATGATGCTACGCTATGGATTAAACCAGCCAAGAGGGGCAGAGCTGATTGAGCAGGCGGTATTACAAGTTCTAGACAGGGGCGATCGCACTAGCGATATCCTATCTCCTGGAATGAACCAGTTGGGCTGTCGCGCTATGGGCGATGCCTTGATTCAGAGTCTGGAACAGCTTTCAGCACCGAACAGTTTGCTGAAGTCGGGGAACCCGCCCACGCGAGTGTCCTCTTAATTTTTTTAAGTTGTGGCAAATCCTGAGAGCAGCTCGATAATAAATTGTATTTGAGCTTAAAAAAGGGGTTAATAAGTGGTATACGCTGTACAGCAAAGGCCAAAAAATCATCACCAGATAGACATCCTAGCGTTGATCGATCCCACTTTACTAAAAATCGCTCGGCAAATTTATTATACCTACTGTGAAGTGAACCCAAACCTGGTCCAGCGTACGACTGGTGTGGCAATCAATCAGTTGACATATCGGGGGATGCTGATGTTCTCCAGTAAGCCAATCCTCTTGCCGCAAGAATGTTTTGTCACGCTCAGTCAGATTGAGTCGGGAATTCTTATTTAAAATCCCTATGAACCTTCTGACCGCTAGTCGCTGCGCGTTGTCGCCCGGATGTGTCATCTGGGTGAGTGACGCAGCGACTGCTGTAATTGTCTTTGCCTTGGGAGGGGCAATTGGCAGTTTCATTAATGTAGTGGTTTACCGATTGCCAGCTGGATTATCGCTGCTGTGGCCTCCTTCACGTTGTCCCCATTGCTTGCACCAGCTGGGTAAGCGCGAGAATGTGCCAGTCTTAGGTTGGCTGTGGTTACGCGGACGCTGCCGCCACTGCAAAGGGAAAATTTCCTGGCGCTATCCGTTGGTGGAAGCGGTGTGTGGAATACTGTTTTTGCTGGTCTTCTGGAAGTTTGGGGCGTCAGTGCAAACGCTTGGCTATTGGACATTTTGCAGCTGGCTATTGGCGCTGTCGCTGATCGATCTGGATACCATGACTCTCCCAAATCCGCTCACCCAGTCAGGATTGGTTATCGGTTTGGGATTTGGGCTAGTTGCCGGTTTTCTCCCGGCGACGAGCTGGGTTAGTGCTGCTGCTCAACTGATAACCGGTATCTTTGGTATGGTACTGGGTTTGTGGTTGTTGGACTTGGTCGCTGTGGTCGGCTCAATGACCCTGGGGCAAGCAGCAATGGGCGGAGGAGACGCTAAACTAGCATCAATGTTAGGGGCTTGGTTGGGCTGGAAGTATCTGCTACTGACTGCTTTCCTTGCCTGTGCTGCGGGTGCTTTTGTGGGTGGAGGCGCGATCGCTCTGGGTTTGATCGAGCGGCGACAACGGATGCCCTTTGGTCCATTTCTGGCTCTGGGAGCAGTGGTGACTCTGCTGGGAGGCAAGGAAATTTTGTCTACCTACCTCCGGTTATTTTTCCCTAGTAGTAGTTAATTTAAGCTAAAAATGGTTAATACTAACGAAGACTCTCGTGGACTGATGTCTCTGTTTGATTGGTTCGCAAATCGAAGAAAATCTGGCCCCATCAGTCGGGAACGTCAAGAGCGTGAAATTGCTGATGGACTGTGGAACAAGTGTCTGGCTTGTGGGATTTTGGCATACACAAAAGACCTGCGAGCCAATCAGATGGTCTGCCTGGAGTGCGGACATCACGAGCGGGTGTATAGTGATGAACGCATTCGCCAGATGATAGATGCCGATACCTGGCTGCCGCTGGACGAGCAGTTGTGTCCAGTTGATCCACTACAATTTCGCGATCGCAAACCCTACAGTGATCGCTTGGTGGAAACCCAGAAAAAAACTGGTCTAGTGGATGCTGTTCAAACTGGTTTCGGTCAACTCGATGGCTTGCCGGTTGCCCTCGGCGTCATGGACTTCCGGTTTATGGGCGGTAGCATGGGATCGGTGGTAGGAGAGAAACTCACCCGCTTAGTGGAGCGAGCGACGCAAAAGCGTTACCCCGCAATTATCGTCTGCGCCTCTGGTGGTGCCCGGATGCAAGAAGGGATGCTGAGCCTGATGCAGATGGCGAAGATCTCAGCCGCTCTAGAGCGCCATCAAGAAGCCAAACTGCTTTACATCCCCATTCTGACTGATCCCACAACTGGTGGCGTCACCGCGAGCTTTGCCATGTTAGGCGATATTATCTTGGCAGAACCAAAGGCAACGATTGGTTTTGCCGGTCGCCGAGTGATTGAGCAAACCCTGCGAACCAAGCTACCCGACGAGTTTCAGACTGCTGAGGACTTACTGCATCACGGCTTTGTGGATGCGATCGTCCTCCGCACTCAGATGAAGAAAACACTAGCTCAGTTGATTCGCTTACACCAGCCCCTGCCAGTCCACAGGCAGGTGTCCCTAGAGGCAATGACTTTGTCAACAAAGACTGAAGGCTGAAGTGTGAAGTATAAATTCAACCTTCAGCCTTCATGCTTCAGCCTTGTACCGCTTCCCTGTAAAATTGGCATAGGTTAGCCCTCCAGCCACGTGCAGGAGGTAGTTGACAATAGATCGGTTCAATCTCCACCTGTCACTAAACAATTATTATGGGTTTTGCAGACCTGTCCGTTGCAGAGATCGCAGAGGACTATAGCCTCCCCGTGGATGAGGTGCTAAATCTGTGCGACCAGTTGGGAATTGCTTATAAAACTTCTAAGACCCGTTTGGCTTTAGAGGATGCCAAGGCAATTATTTCCCAAATTTTGTCTCAAAGACATCGCTCAGGCACTGATTCGGCTCCCAAAGTGTAGTTGGAGATTGAGCCAGCACTAAACAGCTGTGTTGAGCGTCCAAACTTTTTAAGGGGAACCATGTTTAAAAGATTGATCGGGCTCGCTGTGGCAACTATATTGTTCACGCTTCAACTCGTTGTCGGTAGTGCGACAGCAGTCGAACTGAACGAAACCGTCCGCGCGGTGCCAGTAAATGACAAGGGTGAAACTACTGTCCTTAGTCTCAAACAAGTTAAGCAAGGCAAGCGCTTATTTAACTACGCCTGTGCTCAGTGTCATGCTGGGGGCGTTACCAAGACTAACCAGAATATTGGACTCGACCCCGAAGCCCTCGCTCTGGCAACACCACCTCGCAACAACATTGAAGGACTGGTGGATTATATGAAGAATCCCACCACCTACGATGGAGAAGAGGAAATTGCCGAGTTACACCCTAGCATCAAGAGCGCGGATATTTACGCGGCAATGAGAAATCTGACGGAAGACGACTTGGTAGCGATCGCTGGTCATATCCTCCTCCAGCCGAAGATTGTGGGCGAAAAGTGGGGAGGCGGCAAGATCTACTATTAAAGCTGGTTTTGGATAGTAGGGGGAGAGAAGAGGGCAGGGGGAGCAGGGGGGCAGGGGAGGCAGGGGGAGCAAGAAGACCACTTAGTTCCCCCCTGGTTCTACCAGGGAATACTTTTTGAGAGGCTCCGCTCTTCAGCTAGTACTAGAGGCAAAGCCTCGACTTAGGCATTTCCTGGCTGGTGACTGGGAACAGGGATATAGAGTTCCCTTTCTGATTCATTTCTCCCCCTGCTCCCCCTGCCCTCTTCGCTCCCCCTGCTCTCTTCTAAAGAGCTAACACCACAAGAGGTTGTGTCTTAAATGCGATGTCGATTGTTCTGCAAACGCTGTCTGGTCGCGGTTTTGGCAATGGTCTCGGTCATGATGCTGCAAAACCTACCAGTACTTGCTGCCTCGATTGACCCTTATGTTGTTCGGTATTTACACGTCACCGAGCCAATTGCCCTGGAATTGAACGAGCAGGGTGAAACTCGTCAGTTTTCACCGCAAGATCTGTCCCGTGGCAAAGAGCTGTTTGAGAACAACTGCTTGAATTGTCACGTGGGCGGAGCTACTTTACCCGACCCTTTAGTCTCTCTCTCCTTGAAAAAGCTAAAGGGGGCTAATCCCCCGCGCAATAACATCAACAATCTGGTTGCCTATTTCCGGCAACCCATGACCTACGACGGCAGTGAGGAAACCTATTGGTGTCGCACAGTGCCCGAAAGTTGGCTGTCTCAAGAGCAGGTGGAAAGCTTAGCAGCCTTCATTTTGACGGCAGCGCAAAAGGCTCCTGGTTGGGGCCCAGAAACTTTTTGAAAGTCTTGCTAATTACTACTTGCGTAGTATTGTCCCTGCACCAGTTGACCTAAAATTAAACAATGAAGACAAAAACTCATTTTTGGAGCAAACTATGAAACTCATTGCTGCAACTTTGCGGCGCTTTGGTGTAGCCGTGTTAACAATGGTGCTGGTTGCTAGCAGCTTTGCCTTATTCACTCCCTCCGCAGCTGCTGACACATATAAGGTCAAGCTGGGGTCTGATAAAGGCATGCTGGTGTTTGACCCGCCCAAGCTGACCGTTAAACCCGGTGACACTGTTGAGTGGGTGAACAACAAAGTGCCTCCCCACAATGTTGTTTTTGATGCAGCAAAAAACCCGACTAAGAGTGGAGACCTAGCCAAGTCCCTGTCTCATAAGCAGTTAATGATGTCCCCCGGTCAAACGGCAAAGACGATCTTTCCGGCAGACACCCCCGCAGGTGACTACTCTTTCTACTGTGAACCCCATCGGGGTGCTGGGATGATGGGCAAAATCACCGTCGAAGGCTAGAGCAAAAAAAGGCTGGTAAGATTCCTTAATCGGAAAAGGGAGTGGTGAGTAGGGATTAGGCAGTTCCCATTCACCGCTCTCTTAATTGGTTTCTTGCCCCTAAAGCTTCTACTCCCTGCGCACAGGACTTTACAGAGTCGCCAAATCTATCCACAGGTTAGAAGACATCATTGCCGAAATTGGCTATCTTATTGCCAATACCTCAAGGATGAGAAACAGCTGTGGTTCCCTTACGAGACAATAATCCAACAATACGTACCCCATATGTAACTTATGGGCTGATTGCTACCAACATACTTATCTTTATCTATGAATTGACTCTAGCACCGCCACAATTGGACAGGTTTTTCCATATGGCAGCAGTAGTACCGCGAGAGTTAACGGCTAGCTTTGCCGGTACTCCAGTGCATCACCCGTTGCCAGAGTGGACAACCTTGATTACGTCGCAGTTCCTGCACGCTGGTTTTTTGCACGTGGCAGGAAACATGCTATTTCTATGGATTTTTGGCAACAATGTCGAAGACAAGTTGGGTCATTTCAAGTATTTGTTCTTTTATCTCACCTGCGGCGTTTTGGCATCATTGACCCAGTGGTACTTTTCGCAGAATTCTGGGATTGCCTCCTTGGGTGCTAGTGGCGCGATCGCTGGGGTTATGGGTGCCTACATTCTCCGCTTCCCCACAGCCGAGATTGCCACCTTAATTCCCTTAGGATTTTTCTTTCCTGTGGTGCGAATCCCAGCTTTCTACTTTCTCGGTTTTTGGTTTGTCCAACAAGCCTTATACGGCGTTGCTCAGCTAGAGGCTCCTGCCAACATCGGCATGGAGAATGGTGGTATTGCTTACTGGGCACACGCGGGCGGCTTCGTATTTGGAGCGATTCTTGGTTCGTTGTTAGGGTTATTTGAGTCAGAATCGAAAGAGCCCTCTTTTTAGAGGAGCAGGGATTGTCATTCTCCCGACACAAATAAGTCGAGTGGGAAATGACCATAGGTGCCGTTGATTGATTCGTCGTGTGAGGATTGGCACGATACCAAGACTCCACGATACTTTCCGATGTAGGAGTCGAGATAGTACGACTGCCTCTCAGTATTAAACTTGATATAAACTGGGCCAAAGACTGAAGTGGTGTCGGCTGGGTCGAGGGTAGATTTATAACCTAAAGCCTGTAAATAGGTTTCTAGAGCTAAGAAGCCCTGGGCAACTGAATCGGCGCAAATCCCAAGATTTTGGTAATCCGACTGGCTAGTGAGAAGCAGTAGGGCTTGACGAATTAGGGCTTTTTCCGATTCTAAATCTACAGACTTAGTATCTGTGCAGCTGAAATTAGCTAGGATTTTTTGCGCCTGTTCAATAGCAAGATTGTTTGGGTTTTGTATAGACATGGATTTTGAGGTGGCTTTTTTGATAAAGCTCAACTTATCACCGTTTGAAGTTTACAGCTTCTGAATAAAATCAGTCCTATCAAACACCGATCTCTGAGAATGTATAAAGCAAACTATAGTACAACATAAATTCTACATATAAGTTACACTAATTCAACACTTATGAAATTAAATATTCAGAATAAATATTAGTATTAGGTAGTATCATTTCATAACATTGTGGACAAGCGCCTTGGCGACCCAATGGTTGAGCCTTTAACGTTAGTCGAACTTCTTTGCTATAGAGCACTTCATCATCCCGAACAGCGTGCCTATACTTTTCTGATTGATGGAGAAGTAGAAGGGCCCTATCTTACGTATAAGGAGTTGGATCGTCAAGCCCGGGCGATTGGTGCTTTGCTCCAACAGTATGAAGCGCGAGGAGAGCGGGCCCTGCTACTCTACCCACCAGGTTTGGAATTCATCGCCGCTTTTTTTGGTTGCCTATATGCTGGAGTCATCGCCATCCCTGCACCCCCGCCTGACGCTGCTCGGCTGAAGCGAACTCTACCTAGACTTCAGGCGATCGCAAATGACGCGCAAGCGTCATTTGTGCTAACAACGTCTCGGCTCCTTTCTATAGCTGAGTACCTGCATGAAGCGAAGCTATCTCTAAGGGAATCGCCAACTTCAAAATTCCCAACTATGAGCTGGTTGGCCACGGAGCAGGTCACCGGCGAACAAACGCAGGAATGGCAGAATCCTAAAGTAAACAGTGATACTGTGGCTTATCTGCAGTACACATCGGGTTCTACCTCTACACCAAAAGGTGTAATGGTAAGTCACGGCAACTTGATGTTTCACTCTGCCTGCATTAGCCGCTCCTGTGGGTACACCCCAGACAGCTTGTCCGCAACCTGGATGCCTTACTTCCATGATTATGGACTGGTTGAAGGACTTATCGTACCTCTATTCAATGGCACCCCAAGCTTCGTGATGTCACCCTTGGCATTTATTAAGCGACCGATTCGGTGGCTCCAGACAATTTCACGTTATCAGGTCACCCACAGCCAAGGGCCCAATTTTGCTTACGATCAATGCCTGGATCGGATCGCGCCAGAACAACGTTCTACTCTGGATCTAAGTAGCTGGTGTGCTGCAGGTAATGCCGCTGAGCCAATCAACTATAAAACCCTAGAGCGCTTCGTTGAAGTCTTTCAACCCTATGGGTTCCGCGCCAATGCCTGTTCTCCGGCTTATGGATTGGCGGAAGCAACTCTCTTAGTTTCAGCTAGTCAGAAAACCGACCTGCCGGTTTTTTGCACTGTAAAAGCGGCGGCGTTAGAAAAACATCAGATTGTTGAGGCTACGATTCACGATTTAGGTGTACGGACAGTGGTAGGTTGTGGTCGCCTGGTTGGTGAGATGAGGGTAGTCATTGTTCATCCAGAAACTTCAATCCCATGTCTGCCGGATGAAGTGGGTGAGATTTGGGTATCAGATCCGAGTGTCACTCAAGGCTACTGGAATCGGCCTGAGGATACGAAACGTACCTTCTGTGCCTACTTAGCGGACAAGGATGAAGGTCCTTTTCTCCGCACCGGAGATCTGGGATTCTTGAAAGATGGTGAACTGTTTGTCACAGGCCGCATCAAGGACTTGATTATTATCAGGGGTACTAATCACTATCCTCAGGATATTGAATGGACGGTGGAGCAGAGCCACCCGGCACTTCGACCAGGCTACGGTGCAGCATTTTCGGTTGATAGCGGCAGTGAGGAGCGATTGGTGGTCGTTCAGGAAGTCGAGCGTCACTACCGGAATTTGCATGTCGATGAGGTAATTAGGACTATTCGCCAGGCAGTGGCAGAAAATCACGAGTTGGAAGTCTATGCCGTATTGCTGATTAAAACTGGAAGCATTCTTAAAACTTCCAGTGGCAAGATTCAGCGTCATGGATGTCGAGCTGGCTTTCTAGATGGAAGCCTAGACTTAGTAGGGAGTTGGACTTCAAACAAGGTTGCGGAAGTAATACAGCAGACTGTCGAACAAACAATAATTGGTCAAGGGGACAAAGAGAGCGCTTTCCCCTCTCCCATTGATGAGGGCACTGATGTTACCGCAGCAGTCACAAGCAAGAAGCGAGCTGACGACATCATTAACTGGCTTCGCAGTTACGCAAACGAGCGAATCAACTCCCTATTGATTGATCAGCGCCGTTGCATACCACCCTACGTTGTACTTGACTTTGGCAATCGGGGAATCCTTGGGATGCAAGTATCTGAGCAATATGGAGGAACTGCTCTAGGGAACCGTGACGCTATGCGTATTGTCGAACAGCTTGCAGCTGTAGATTTGACGCTGGCTACTTTCGTTGTCAACAATGATTTTCTTGGTATCCGTCCTATTCAGCGTTATGGTACTGAGGCCCTACGTGATGAACTCCTCCCCATACTTGCTAGAGGCCGAGAGCTTGCCTCATTTGCACTCACAGAGCCAGGTGCTGGTTCAAATCCCCAAGCGATCTCAGCAACAGGGGTTGCAGACGCTTTAGGTAACTGGCGATTGAGCGGTACTAAGGTTTGGAGTGGTTCTGCTTCATGGGCAGGTGTGATCAATGTCTTTGTCAAAAACGTTGATACCAACACTAAATCAAGCGGCATTACTGGCTTTGCTGTGCGTCAAGGGACATCCGGTTTACGACAGGGTCCTGAATCGCTCACAATGGGCATGCGTGGCATGGTGCAAAACTTCATATACTTAGAAGACGTTCCAGTAGGTTCAGTCAATCTGCTGGGCGAGCCCGGAGCTGGTCTGGAAGCCGCTAAAGATGCGATGCTGTTTACCCGTCTGGCGATTGGAGCCATGTGTGTCGGCGGGATGAAGCGCTGTATTCAGTTGATGCACCGCTATGCAACAGGTCGTTCCATTGCTACAGGAAAGCTGCTGGACAACCCAGTCACATTAGCACGCTTAAGTGAACTCATGGCAGCGACCACTGCATTTGAAACACTTGTGATTCGGATTACTGAGTTACTCGACAATGGATATTTTGTTCCTATAGAGGGGTACATAGCCTGCAAAACATCTGGTCCAGAACTGCTTTGGAAAGCTACTGATAGTCTGGTTCAGCTTTTAGGTGGTCGTGGCTATATAGAGACGAATATTGCTTCCCAGCTCCTGCGCGATGCTAGGGTCTTCCGCATTTTTGAAGGTCCCACTGAAACCCTAAACATGTTCCTTGGTTCGCGCACGCTTAACCAAAGCGGTGAGCTGCAACAGTTTTTGTGCAATGGGCTAGGGGCTCCAGCTGTCTGGAATAGTCTGAGTGATGCTACCCAACAAATAAATGCACGGTGGTCAGGGTCAAATGCTTTTTCGGGAGACCTTCCATCTGCCCTGCGTTTTGCTCACATGCTCATCGGTGAGGTCTCCACCTCCGCTATTTTGCTAGCAGCAGTGGAACTCGCAGCTAATCGCACTCCGTCAGACCAATTGCGTCGTGCTGTTGCTTGGGCGCGATCGCAGTTTGATTTCACTCTGGCTAGAGCCCTAAGTAGCACACCTGTAGAATCTATGCTACTTAATGTCAATGAAACTACATCTGTTATCTCTAGCTACACTGAAGCGATTGGAGATCTTGAACAAACACTTGCAGGCGAAGATATTGCACTCGATGGGCTACTACGTCGCGCTGAAAGAGCGGCGGCAACTCCACATCCGGTAACCAAATTGGCGGGAGTTGTGAACTCAGAGGTCGAGTCAAAAGAACTAAATTCAAAAACTTCTAACCATAGCGCAGAGTCGATCGAAACCTGGCTAGCAGAATGGATAGCAGACGAATTAAAAACAGGGGTAGATTCGATTGACACAGGTAAGTCTTTTATCTACTACGGTTTGGACTCAGTGACGGCAATCAAACTTACAGCCGATCTGGAGGTAAGGCTCGGAGGCGAGTTTTCCCCTACTCTAGCCTGGGATTATCCGTCCCTGTGGGCTCTTTCCCAGCATTTAGGCGAAAGCAAGGTTTCTGTGGCAGATGTCAAAGCCGATGCAGTTGGGAAGGAGAACGACCCTAAAGACAGCCAGGCTAACGTGAATGACAAAATCAGCAGCAGCCAGAAAAATGCAGAACAGCCTGCGGCAGAACTCGATCACCTCTCGGATGAGGAAGTGGATTTCTTGCTAGGTCAGATGTTAGCGGCTGAGGAAGTTAATTAATGAGTGAAACCTCCAAACATCTGGCTGATCTAACGCCGACCCAAAAGCGGGCACTTCTGGCGCAGCTACTACAGAAACAGACAAGCTCGTCGTTTCCTCTCTCCTCTGGTCAGCAGGCACTGTGGTTCTTGTACAAACTGGCACCAAAAAGCTGGGCTTACAATGTCTTGTTTGCTGGACGCATCTGCTCTGATGTAGATATTTCGGCTTTGCAAGGCACGTTCAGGGCACTAATTGAGCGCCATCCTGCACTCCGAACCACTTATACCGTGCATGACAGCAGACCTGTTCAGCAAGTCCGCGAGCAGATGGATCTTCACTTCCAGGAGACAGACGCAAGCGGCTGGAGCCAGAATGAGTTGAACAACCACCTGGTTGAGAAAGCACGCCGTCCCTTCGATCTGGAACGAGGACCGATACTGCGGGTGGACCTGTTCACTCAATCAGCAACAGAACATATTCTGTTGCTGACGGTGCACCACATCGCGGTCGATTTCTGGTCTCTCACAATACTCTTAGACGAAATCCGCGTACTGTACCCGGCCCAAACTGGCACCCCAGAGCCTCTACCTCCTTTGGAATTGCAATACACGGACTACGTTCGTTGGCAAGCCAAAATGCTAGCAAGCGCGGAAGGAGAAAGGCTGTGGGCCTACTGGCAGAAACAGCTAGGCGATGAGTTGCCTGTGCTGAATCTCCCGACTGACCGGCCTCGACCACTGGTGCAGACTTTTCCAGGTGCCTCGCATGCCTTCAAGTTGAGCCAGGAATTGACGCGGCAGCTCAAGGCGCTGGCTCAGGCCGAGGAAGCAACCCTATACATGACCCTCTTAGCGGCCTTCCAGGTGCTGCTTTACCGCTACACTGGTCAAGAAGACATCTTGGTAGGCTCCCCTACAACTGGTCGGAGTCGGCGTGAATTTTCAGGGATAGTGGGTGACTTCATCAACCCAGTTGTCTTGCGAGCGGATCTCTCCGGCAATCCAACATTCAAGACATTTCTCGCTCAGGCGCGCCACACGGTGCTAGATGCTCTCAAGCATCAGGATTACCCTTTCGGGCTCCTAGTTGAGCGACTGCATCCGCCCCAGGATCCCAGTCGTTCGCCGTTGTTCCAGGCGATGCTCATCTTACGGAAGCTGCACCGATTCGAGGAATTATCCGAATTTATCGTACCGACCGAAACTGGGGCGAGAATGGATTTTGGGGGGCTTGAGCTAGAACATTTTGCTCTGGCACAGCAGGAGGGCCAGGTTGATCTGACGTTAGAGATGATCGAGACGGACGGCTCGCTCAAAGGCGTTTTCAAGTACAACCCAGATTTGTTTGAGGCTGGCACCGTCTGCCGGATGGTGGGGCATTTTCAGACTTTGCTAGAGGGCGTCGTTGCCAATCCAGCCCAGCCGATTTCAACCTTGCCACTCTTGACTGAAGCAGAGAAGTATCAGTTGCTCGTGGAGTGGAATGACACCCAGACCGATTACCCTAAGGATGCGTGTATTCATCAACTGTTTGAGGCTCAGGTGGAGCGGACACCAGACGCCGTTGCGGTGGTTTTTAAGGAAGAGCAACTTACTTACCAGGAACTGAATTGCCGAGCGAATCAGTTGGCGCATTACCTGCAGACTTTTGGAGTGGGGCCAGAGGTGCTTGTCGGAATCTGCGTGGAGCGATCGCTCTTGATGGTGGTGGGGCTCTTAGGCATCCTCAAAGCTGGCGGGGCTTACGTACCACTAGATCCTGTGTATCCAAAAGCACGCCTAGACTTCATGCTAGAGGATGCCCAAGTGTCAGTGTTGCTGACCGAACAGCACCTAGTGGCGGAACTCCAAGAGTTTGGAGCCAAGGTATTGTGCTTGGACTCAGGCTGGCAAAATCAAGCGAGTTCGAGTCAGGAGAAGCCAAGAAGCTCGGCAACGGCTGCTGATTTGGCATATGTAATCTACACCTCAGGCTCAACTGGCAAGCCCAAAGGAGTGCAAATTCCACACCGCGCTGTGGTCAACTTTCTGCATTCCATGCAAAAGCGTCCAGGACTAACGAACCGAGATGTTTTCCTTGCAGTTACCTCCTTATCCTTTGACATTGCTGCTAACGAACTCTTTCTACCGCTGATAGTGGGAGCCAGGTTAGTGGTGGTAGGCCGTGAAGTAGCTACCGACGGAACACAGTTGTTAGCGGCGCTGAACGACTCTGGTGCTACAGCCTTGCAAGCCACTCCAGCTACTTGGCGACTACTTTTAGAAGCAGGGTGGCAGGACGCTAATCGATTAAAAGTCCTCTGTGGCGGGGAATCCCTTGATCGGGAGCTTGCCAATCAGTTGCTAGAACGGGGCGCTTCCCTTTGGAATTTATATGGCCCCACAGAGACTACTATCTGGTCAGCCGCCTCCGAAGTCGAAGCTTCGGACGCTCCGATGTCCATAGGCCGCCCAATTGCCAACACGCAAATTTATCTGCTGGACTCCTATCTGCAGCCTGTACCCGTTGGAGTTCCTGGTGAACTGTACATCGGTGGTGATGGCTTAGCCCGTGGCTACCTCAACCGCCCAGAGCTGACTACCAAGCGGTTCATCCCCAACCCCTACCCTTCGGGGTACAGCCAGGGACCGGAGGCGCGCCTTTACAAAACTGGGGATTTAGCTCGTTACCTGCCGGACGGCAACATCGAGTACCTTGGGCGCACCGACCACCAAGTGAAGCTTCGTGGTTTCCGCCTCGAGCTAGGGGAGATCGAGACAGTGCTAAGCCAGTACCCTGAGGTACGACAGACTATTGTTCTAGCCCGAGAGGATATTCCTGGCGACAAGCGGCTGGTAGCCTATGTAGTCTCTGTCCAGTCGCCAGCACCTAGCAAGAGCGAACTGCGGCACTTTTTGAAGGAGCAGCTACCTGAATACATGATACCTTCAGCTTTCGTGATGCTCCCAGCCCTGCCGCTCTTACCCAACGGCAAGGTCGACCGCCAGGCGCTGCCTATTCCAGAGGGACTTCGCCCAGAATCGGAAGCAGCTTACGTTCCTGGGACTGAAGTAGAGCAAACTATCGCTGCCGTTTGGCAAGAAGTGCTTCATGTATGTCAGGTAGGTATCCATGAAAATTTCTTTGATCTAGGGGGTCATTCCTTACTCATGGCCCAAGTCCATAACAAACTGCAAGATGTTCTCGATAGAGATATAGCAACAATCGATTTGTTTAAGTATCCAACGATCAGTTCCTTGGCTAAATATTTGAGCCCAAAGTCAAACGAGCAACCTGCTTTCCAGAAAATTAATGAGCGCGTCAAGAAGCAAAAGGATGCTCACAATCGACAACAGCGATTGAAAAAGGGAAAACCAGATCAGTGAGTAACTCAGATACGCAAAATTCTCTAGAAGGCATAGCCATTATTGGTATGTCTGGTCAGTTTCCAGGAGCCAAAAATATCGATAAGTTTTGGCACAATCTCCGAAACGGTATAGAGTCAGTTTCTTCTTTTACTGAACAAGAGCTGGCACATGCAGGTGTGGATGCTGCTGTTTTAAAAGACCCCAATTATGTTAAAGCAAAAGCTGTTCTGGAAGATATAGAGTTATTTGATGCTTCATTCTTTGGCTTTAGTCCCAGAGAAGCCGAAATTACAGATCCGCAACACCGTTTCTTCTTGGAATGTGCTTGGTCAGCGATTGAAAATGCTGGCTATAACACTGAAACCTTCGAAGGTTCAATTAGTGTTTATGCTGGGGCAAGCGGCATGAATACCTATTTTTTGAACAATCTTTATTCAAACCACGCTCTGCGCCAATCGGTTGGCGATTACCAATTATTTGTTGCAAATGATAAAGATTTTCTGCCCACACGTGTTTCATACAAATTAAATCTAAAAGGGCCAAGTGTTGCCGTTCAAACTGCCTGTTCTACTTCATTAGTTGCCATTTGTCTAGCCTGCGAAAGCTTGCTTAATTACAAATCTGATATGGCTATTGCCGGTGGCGTTTCAATCATGGTTCCACAACAGGTAGGATACCTTTATCAAGAGGGTATGATTCTTTCTCCCGACGGACACTGTAGAGCCTTTGATGCTAAGGCACAGGGAACGGTGATCGGCAGCGGGGTAGGAATTGTTATGTTGAAAAGATTGGAGGATGCTCTAGCTGACGGAGATTACATCCATGCGGTGATCAAAGGCTCAGCCATCAATAATGACGGCTCTGCAAAAGTTGGCTATACCGCGCCCAGTGTGAATGGTCAGGCGGAGGTGATTGCAGAGGCGATGGCGATGGCTGAAGTCGAACCCGAGACTATCACCTACATAGAAGCCCACGGAACCGGAACTCCTCTAGGAGATCCGATTGAGATTGCTGCACTTACACAGGCTTTTCGTGCCAGTACCCAGAAACAGCGCTTCTGTGCGATCGGTTCGGTAAAAACTAATGTCGGACATCTGGATACGGCGGCGGGTATCACAGGTTTAATCAAGACCGTACTAGCGCTCAAACACAAGTTGCTGCCCCCCAGCCTGCACTTCGAGGTGCCCAATCCTGAGATTGATTTCACGAATAGTCCCTTCTATGTCAATCCCAAGCTCTGGGAATGGAAGGCTGACAGCACGCCTCGCCGAGCTGGAGTTAGTTCCTTCGGCATTGGTGGTACTAATGCGCATGTTGTGATCGAAGAAGCTCCTATTGTCGAGAACTCTGGAGAGTCTAGGCCAAAGCAGCTGCTAGTGCTATCCGCTAAAACCAGTTCTGCACTCGATACCGCAACAGCGAATCTGGTTGAACACTTAAAGCAGCATTCCGTCAACCTTGCTGATGTTGCCTACACTTGTCAGATTGGTCGCAGGGCTTTGGGCCATCGACGGATGCTTGTTTGCTGTGACCGTGATGATGCTGTGAGCGCGCTCTCAATGCTGGAGCCGAAACGGGTTAAAACGAGCTTCCAATTGTCCAGGGAGCGACCTATCGTGTTTATGTTTCCAGGGCAGGGGGCACAGTACGTAAATATGGCCTTGGAACTGTACCAAGTTGAGTCGCTATTTCGTGAGCAGGTCGATCTATGCTCAGAACTCCTCCTCCCCCAGTTAGGGCTTGAGCTGCGCCAGGTGTTTTATCCGAACGAGGACCAGGCTGAAGTTGCCACGCAGCAACTTCAGCAGACTGCTATTACACAGCCAGCGCTGTTTGTGATTGAGTATGCCTTGGCCAAGTTGTGGATGCATTGGGGAGTACAGCCCCAGGCGATGATTGGCCACAGCATTGGTGAATATGTGGCGGCATGTCTTGCGGGAGTGTTTTCTTTGTCAGATGCATTGGCGCTGGTAGCTGCACGAGGGCGATTGATGCAGAAACTGCCCGGTGGCGACATGCTCGCTGTCCCGTTGCCCGAGAAGGAAGTGCAACCTCTCCTAGACAAGCAACTCTCCCTAGCTGCAATCAACGGGCCATCTTTGTGCGTGGTTTCAGGCTCCACGGACGCAGTAGAGCAACTAAAAGGCAAGCTGAGGGAACAAGGCTTGGAGTCTTGCCTTCTTCACACGTCCCATGCCTTTCATTCAGAGATGATGGAGCCGATCTTAGGGCAATTTACAGAGCAGGTGAAAAGAGTAAAGCTTCAGCCCCCCCAAATTCCCTACATCTCGAACGTAACTGGTACCTGGATTACAGCAGCAGAAGCACAGAATCCAAACTATTGGGCTAAGCATTTGCGCTCCTCAGTGCTATTTGAGCAGGGACTGCAGAAGTTATTGAAAGAACCGGAGCGAGTCCTGCTGGAGGTTGGTCCTGGTCAGACGTTGAGCAGATTAGCAAGACTTCATCCAGATCAGCGTACTGAGTTTGTGCTTTCTTCGGTACGCCATCCTCACGACCAACAATCGGATGTAGGATTTTTACTGAACACACTGGGACAGCTTTGGCTTGCAGGAATCCAGATAGATTGGTCTAAATTCTATGCTAACGAGAAACGTCATCGTCTCCCCTTGCCGACTTATCCCTTTGAGCGCCAACGATACTGGATTGAACCACAAAAACAGGTAAATGTTCTTAATACACCTGAAAAATCATTAGGCAAGAAGACAGACGTTGCAGACTGGTTCTACATTCCTAAGTGGCCACAATCCACTCAACCTTTGCTCGAACAGGGACTAACAGAGCAAAAGTTGTGCTGGCTGGTATTTATCGATGCCTGTGGGTTGGGTTGTCAGGTAGTGAAGCAACTGGAACAAGAGGGCCACGATGTCATTACTGTGACAGTGGGTGAGCAGTTTAATCAGCTGAGCGAGCGTGGATATACGATTAATCCTCGGCAACGTGATGACTATGATGCGTTGATCGAAGCACTCTACGCACTGACTCAGACTCCCCAAATTGTCCACTTATGGAATGTCACACCGAACTCAAAGACACAAGAAAGAATCAATTTGTTTGAAGAGTCCCAGGAGATTGGTTTTAGTAGTCTGCTCTTTCTGGCACAGGCACTTGGGAAGCAGAACTTGACTGATCTTAAGATTGCGGTCGTATCAAACAATATGCAACAAGTTACTGATGAAGAGGTGTTATGCCCAGAGAAGGCAACTTTGTTAGGGCCATGTAAGGTGATTCCGCAAGAATATCCGCAGATAACTTGCCAAAGCATTGATGTTGTTATTCCCGAATCAGGTACTATTCAGGAGAAAAAACTGGTAGAGCAACTCATAGCGGAACTGAATGCAAAAGCGTCTGACAACGTTGTTGCCTACCGCCAAGAGCATCGATTGGTGCAAACGTTTGAGTCAGTTCGATTGGATGAAGTCGTCGCAGGGACAACAAGCTTAAGGGAGAGAGGCGTCTACCTGATTACAGGTGGATTAGGAGGGATTGGACTTGTACTCGCGGAATATCTGGCACAGACAGTGCAGGCAAAACTGATTCTAGTGGGGCGTTCGGCTTTTCCTAGCAGAGACGAGTGGGTTGGATGGCTGGCAACTCATAATCAGCAGGATGGCGTCAGCAGTAAGATCCGGAAAGTGCAGGCGCTGGAGAAGCTGGGTGCCGAGGTACTGGCACTCAGCGCAGATGTTGCCAATCAGGAACAAATGCAGGCAGTAAAACTTGCGGCAAATCAACGATTTGGCAAGGTCCACGGTGTTATCCACGCAGCAGGAATTGCAGGTGGAGGTGTGATTCAACTAAAAACTCTAGAAACAGCAATAAGTGTCCTTGCACCCAAGGTGAAGGGAATGCTAGTGCTAGATCACATATTTAAGGATGTAAAGCTGGATTTCTTGGCGCTGTCGTCCTCAATTACTTCAATTCTGGGTGAATTCGGGCAAGTAGATTATTGCGCAGCAAATACTTTTCTGGATGCGTTTGCTCACTACAATCTTGCCAGGGGAGGCACATTTACCATTTCCATTAACTGGGATGCCTGGCGAGAAATAGGGATGGCAGTAAACACAGCAGTCCCACTTGAACTCAAAAAGCGGCGAGAAGAGAGCCTAGAGAAAGGCATATCCTCGAAGGCAGGCGTGGATGCATTTGAGCGGATTTTAGGTAGCATGCTGCCTCAGGTTATTGTATCAACGCAAGATCTCCAAACCAAGATTCAGCACGCTTTTACAGCTTCAAGTGCTACGGAAGAATTAGAGAAGTCTTTCCTACTCAAACCAGCACACTACCGGCCTGAACTGAAGAATGCTTACGTGGCTCCCAGGAATGAGATTGAGCAGAGTATTGCCGATATCTGGCAAGAACTCCTCGGTATCGGGCAAGTGGGAATCCACGACAACTTCTTTGAGTTGGGGGGTGACTCCCTGCTAGCTATACGTTTGTTTGCTCAGATCAAGAGAACATTCGGTAAATCTCTTCCTCTGGCTACCCTCTTCCAGGCAGCTACAGTTGAGCAATTGGTCAGCATTCTCCGCCAGGAAGAACGCTCAGCACCCTTGTCCTCATTAGTGGCAATTCAAATCGGCAGTGCTAAACCACCTTTCTTTGGCATCCATGGAGCTGGTGGCGGGGTCTTCATCTACTCCACTTTGGCACGTTATTTGGCTAAGGAACAACCGGTTTATGGGCTACAAGCATATGGTCTAGATGGAGAACAAGCCCCCCACACCCGAGTTGAGGACATGGCGTCACACTACATTAAGGAAATACTTACTGTTCAGCCTGAAGGGCCTTATTTTCTTGGAGGCTACTCCTATGGAGGCATTGTAGCCTTTGAAATGGCTCAACAATTCCATACCCAAGGGCAGAAAGTGGCTCTACTGGCCTTGTTTGACGCCCACGGTCCGGAATACCTCAAACCCTTACCATTCCATGTCCGCATCTTTCGACATTTGGGCAGGCTTTTACGACTTGAACCAAAAGAAAAATTGAGCTACATAGAGGACAAGACGAAAATCAAGCAGAAGCTTCAGAAGTTAGCCCTCAAGTTTAGCTCGGCTAAAGGGCGTTCCTTGCCTCAAGTCCGCCAGCAATATGATTTACAGAGTGTTCATATACAAGCTGAGCTAGATTATATACTGCCTCAAGTCTACGAGGGAGAGGCAATTCTCTTCCGAGCCAGTGAGCAGCTGGCTCCAGAGTGGTGGTTTGACCCTCATGACCCCCTATTAGGATGGGGTGAGCTGATTACTGGAGGATTAGAGATCCAAGAACTCCCTGGCCATCACATGAATGTGTTCAACGAACCCTACGTACGAGTCTTAGCCGAAAAATTGCAGGCTTGCCTAGATCAGGCATACGCGAATTCTTCGTGTAAATTGTCCGTTGATAATCCGCTAGACTAGGGGTGAAATGAGCAACCGTACAGAAAGTTACGCTAAGGCTGAAATGCCTACTGCCTAAAGGTTTTAATCATCCTGTTCCTTTGGGTCATTCGGGTCGCGCAGAGGACGTTTGGCTCGTTCAACACGGCGCAACGAACGATCAAGGGTTATGAAACTATGAACATGCTAAGGTAACCGTTCAGAGGGTGTGAGAACGTGTATTAGGAAATTGGAGCAGAGTTTGCTATTGTAATCGGCATGGAAGAACTGCCTGCAATTTCCATCACGTCAATTTCCCAAGCGGATTGGGAACAG
>JAABUQ010002831.1_pt1 | contig 33330 bp, 26 predicted proteins | sample 5560001 | NCBI WGS metagenome assembly JAABUQ01 (sample SAMN10711888, study PRJNA513371) | rock metagenome | isolation source: Antarctica rocks | place: Antarctica: Victoria Land, Finger Mt nord | collected 2015-12-18
CGCCACCATCTGGGGCATCAACGAGAGCTTCGTGTACCTGCACCAGACGCCCATGTTCCACGCCGCGTCGCTCGGCGGCGTGCTCGGTGTCCCCGCCGCCGGCGGCACCACCACCTTCGTTCCCATGTTCGATCCCGCCGCCGTGCTGGACGTGACCGAGCGCCACAGCGTGACCATGACCGTCATGGTCCCAACCATGATCGCCATGCTGCTCAACCACCCCGACTTCAAAGTGGAGCGACTCGAGTCGATGCGGGTGCTCACCTACGGCGCATCTCCCATGCCCACCGCGCTGGTGGAGCGCCTCCTCGACCTGTTCCCCGAGATGGACATCTACCAGGGCTACGGCATGACCGAGAACTGTGGGCTGCTCACCGCCCTCGGCCCCGACGAGCACCGGCTCGGCGGTGATCTGCTCCGCTCGGCCGGACGACCGGTGCCGGGGGCGGTGGTCGCCATCCAGGATGCGGACGGCAAGCCGGTGGCGCCGGGGGAGACCGGCGAGGTGTGCGCCCGTTCCGGCAACTTCATGCGCGGCTATTGGAACCGGACCGAGGAGACCGACCACGCCTTCCAGGGCGGCTGGTACCACACGGGGGACGCCGGCTACCTCGACGAGCGCGGCTACCTGTTCCTGGTCGACAGGGTGAAGGACATGATCGTGACGGGCGGCGAGAACGTGTACTCGGCCGAGGTGGAGAACGCCCTCAACCGGCACCCGGCGGTGGATCAGGTGGCGGTCATCGGCATCCCCAGCGAGCAGTGGGGCGAGGCGGTGCACGCCATCGTGGTCCTGAAGTCCGGTGCCAGCGTCGACGACGACGAGCTCAAGGCGTGGTGCCGCGAGCGGGTCGCCGGCTTCAAGGTGCCCAAGTCCTTCGAGTACCGCGACGAGCCCCTCCCGCTCTCAGGGGCCATGAAGGTCCTCAAGCGCGAGCTGCGGGCCCCCTACTGGGAGGGCCGCGAGCGCACCATCAACTGACCGGCCAGGAGGTCACACCGTCAGCGGGCGGCGTTGGCGGCGTCGAGCTTGTAGTACAAGAAGTTGGTGGTGAGGTCCAGGATCTCCTGGCGGTGCTTGACGTAGGGCACGTGGCCGTCGCCGTCCCAGGAGATGAGGTAGGCCTCGAGGCCGGCCTGGTGGGCGGCGTCGACCGTGCCCTGTGCCCACGAGTAGGGCACCAGTGGGTCGGCCGTCCCGTGGAACAGCAGGGCCGGCGCATCGCCGGGGCCGACGGACCCCGTGAAGATCACCGCCCCGGACAGCGCCACCGCGGCGCGCACCTGTGAGTCGGGCGAGGGCGGCGGGGCGTTGGGTGACTCGACGCGGTAGCCGACGTCGAGGGCGGTGATGGCCCCGGCCGACGACCCGCCGATGCCGATGCGGGTGGTGTCGATGCCGTAGCTGGCGGCGTGGGCCCGGAAGAAGCGGACGGCATTCTGGGCGTCGGTGTTGGCGTCGTAGATGGCTTGCACGCACTCGGCACCGCCGGCGGGGCAGCCCCTGCTCGCCAGGCGGTAGTTGATGGAAGCAGTCACGTAGCCCTTCTGGGCCAAGGTGGTGGCCTCGTCGACGAGCTCGGGCGACGTCTTGCTGCCCGAGGAGAAGCTGCCGCCGTGCACGTAGATCATGAGCGGGCGGCTGGTGACCTGGTCGCCGCCGGGCCGGTACACATCGACGGTGAGCGTGACGGTGTTGCCCTGCTGGTCGACGGCTGAGCCGTAGACGATGTCGCTGGTCTTGGTGACCGTGGTGAAGATGGCGTCGCGGTAGCGCAACGGCCCCGCCCCTTCAGGGGTGGCCAACGCGCACGAGCTGGCGACCAGAGCAAGAACGGCCAGCCACAACAGGGCCCGGCCCCGCCGCGGTGTCCTCGTGCCGGGCGCTGGCGGGAGTGTCGATGCCAGTCCGGTACCGGTGTGCTCATCGGGGGTCATGCTCATCTCGTCGCTCATCAGGGTTCTCCCGTTCTCTGCAGCGGCCCGAGGCGTATCACACCTGGTATCGCCGGTCGACCTCTCGGCGACGTCGCGGCCCCAAAGACTCATGGGGTGGCGGTCTGGTCGGCGTCGGCTCCTTGGTTGCCTGGCACGGATGATCGAGGGATGACGGCGAACGCTCCTCGCGGCTCGAGAACGACCAGCTCGGCATCCGAGGTGTCGTTGACACCGTGTTGTCCCAACACGGTGGCGAGGTCGGCCTCGGTCATGTGAGCCCGCCGCAAGCTCGCCACGAGCGCCTCGCCATCGCGGATCACCACCGACAGGTAGATGAGCGTGGTGCTGAGGGCGACGAAACCGACGCTGCGCCAATCGCCGAGCAGCCACTCGAACATGGTTTCCCTGCCCTCACGGCCCCACAGGGCGTCTGGCCGATCGAGCCCCGCACATGCCTGCGTCTACCCGATCCGCCGACCGACAATCCGGACGCCGACCGACCTTCGTCCGACGACCGACGATCCGGCGCTGTTTCACCAGCGGCCGCTGCTCACCAGGGATCGCTGTTCACCAGGGATCACTGTTCACCAGGGATCACTGTTCACCAGGGATCGCTAATTGCCAGGGATCGGATGGCCGCAGTCCCGACCATCAAAAGGGGCGAGGCCGTCGAGCTCTTCGTCGGTAGCGTCGCTCACCATGTCAGCGCCCGACGTGTCGATGTCTGGCGGCTCGCCGCTGGTCGAAGGCCAAGGGCTCAGCAAGCGCTTCGGTGACTTCATCGCCGTCGACGACATCGACTTCCAGGTCGCGCCGGGTGAAGCGTTCGGCTTCCTCGGCCCGAACGGCGCCGGGAAGACCTCCACCATGCGCATGGTCGGCTGCGTGTCGCCGCGGTCGGGCGGGCAGTTGTCGGTGCTCGGCATGGACCCCGAGACCGACGGGCCGCGGATCCGGGCGCGCCTCGGCGTGGTGCCCCAGGAAGACACGCTCGATCTCGAGCTCACGGTGCGGGACAACGTGCTCATATACGGCCGCTACTTCGGTCTGGCCCGCGCCGACACCCGCCAGCGGGCCGACGAGTTGCTCGACTTCGTGCAGCTGACCGATCGCAGCAAGGACCGCGTCGATGCGCTGTCGGGCGGCATGAAGCGCCGGCTCACCATCGCTCGGGCGTTGGTGAACCGGCCCGAGCTGGTGCTGCTCGACGAACCCACGACGGGCCTCGACCCCCAAGCTCGGCACCTGGTGTGGGAGCGGCTCTACCGGCTCAAGCGTCAAGGCGTCACCCTGGTGCTCACCACCCATTACATGGACGAAGCCGAGCAGCTGTGTGACCGGCTCGTGATCATGGACGACGCCCGCATTGTGGCTGAAGGGTCGCCCCGCCAGCTCATCGATCGCCACGCCACACGCGAGGTCCTCGAGCTGCGCTTCGCCGGCGAGGAGGAGCGGGAAGCAGCGTTGCGCCCCATCGAGAAGGTGGCCGATCGGTTCGAGGTCTTGGCCGACCGGGTGCTCCTCTACAGCGCCAACGGTGAAGCCGACGCCGACCGCCTGGCCGGCCTGGGCGTTCGGCCGGCATCGCTGTTGGTCCGCAGAGGATCGCTGGAGGACGTGTTCCTCAGCCTCACCGGCCGCGCCTTAGAAGAGTGAGAGCGGCACGCATGACCGTCTTCACTCGCCCTGCGCCGGACCGCACCGGGCGCCCCCGTCTGCTGACCCTGCGGGTGGTGGAGTACCAATCCCGGCTGCTTCGCCGGTTCTGGCGCACCTCACTGTTCACCTACGTGCTCAGCCCGATCATGTACCTCGGGGCCATGGGTTTCGGGCTGGGCGGCCTCGTGGACAAGCACTCGGGCACGGTGGACGGCGTGTCCTACCTGGTGTTCGTGGCCCCCGGCCTGCTCGCCGCAGGGGCGATGCAGGCGGCCGCCGCCGAGTCGTTGTGGCCGGTCATGTACGGCACCAAGTGGGGCCGCACGTACCACGCCCTGGTGGCCACACCGATCCGCCCGGCCGACGTCTACTCGGGGGTGGTGGCGTGGACGGCAACCCGTGCCACCCTGGGCGCGTCGGTGTTCCTGGTGGTGGCCGCCGTGCTCGGCGCCGTGCCGTCGCCGTGGGCGGTGCTGGCTGTGCCCGCCACCGCGCTGTGCGCCAGCGCCTTCGCGGCGCTGCTGGCCGCCTTCTCGGCCACCCAGGAGAGCGACACCGCGTTCCCGGTGATCATGCGCGTCGGCATCCTGCCGTTGTTCCTGCTGTCGGGCACCTTCTTCCCCGTCAGCCAGCTGCCCGGTTGGCTGCGCCCGGTGCGGTTCCTGTCACCGCTGTGGCACGGCGTGGAGCTCGACCGTGGTGCCACCACTGGTTCCATCAGCGCCGCCGCCGTGCTCGCCCACGGGGCCGCGCTGGCCGCCTGCGTGGTCGTCGGCGGGTGGTGGGGCCACCGGTCGTTCACCCGCAAGCTGGCGTCGTGAACGCGAGGATGCAGCCATGACGGCGCTGTTCTGGAAGGTCGTCGAGCGCGACGTGATGGCCTACCGGCGGATGTGGCTGATCTTTCTTACCGGCTTCCTCGAGCCCGTCTTCTTCCTGCTCTCCATCGGGCTCGGCGTGGGGCACCTCGTGGGCCGAGTACACGGGCCCAGCGGCTCGGCGGTGGACTACCAGGCGTTCGTGGCCCCCGGTCTGCTGGCCGCCACCGCCATGAACGGCGCCGTCTTCGACGCCACGTTCAACTTCTTCTTCAAGTACAAGTACTCCAAGAGCTTCGCGGCCATGCTGGCCACGCCCCTCGGCACCCACGACGTGGCTCACGGCGAGCTGGCCTGGTCACTGCTCCGGGGCACCACCTACTCCGGCGCGTTCTTGGTGACGATGGCGGCCCTCGGGCTCACCGGCTCGCCGTGGGCCGTGCTCGGCTTACCCGCCGCCGCCTTGATCGGCTTCGCCTTCGCCGGGGCCGGCATGGCCGCCACGACGTGGATGCGGTCCTTTGTGGACTTCGACTACGTGAACCTGACCCTCATCCCGCTGTTCTTGTTCTCCGGCACCTTCTTCCCACTCGAGCAGTACCCCACGGGGCTGCAGTGGCTGGTGCGGTGCACACCGCTGTACCAAGGCGTGTCGTTGGAGCGAGCGCTGGTGCTTGGTCACGTCGAGCCGGTGATCCTCGTGCACGTGGCCTACCTCGCCGTCATGGGCACCGTCGGCCTACGCATCGCCGGCCGGCGACTGGCCCTGCTCCTCCAGCCCTGACCGCCAACGAGTTGGGTCCGATAACAACCGACGTCCGGTAGCGATCGGACCCACAACGGGATTTCCATCGCCCGGCTGGCGCCTCCGCCAGCTTGATCACTGCATCGCCCGGTAGTAGTCGCGGCGTTCGATGATCTGGCGACGTCTGAAAGAGACCAAGTGGTCGCTGGGATCCAGAACCACATGACCGCCCCAGTGGGGACCGAGGCCAGCCGCCTTCAGGAGGCTGGATGCTCGTTGGGAGACACTGCCTTGGTGCAGGCCGAAGTGAGCCATCAGGTCCTTCACCATGAGACGCCCGTGGTAGGGCGTGAACAGGCGATTGGCCTTGCCGATCACCCAGACGATGGCCGCCGCCGCCGTCTCGGGGCGCGCCCGACGGCGGAAGACCGCGGGGTCGCCGGCGGCCGCCCGAGCGAGGAGGCGCCGGCACGCAGTGCGAGTCTCACGATCGAACAGCTCGTCACAGGCTCGGTCACAGTGGGTCAGCACCTCTTGCACCCGTTCGTGGATGTCGGCCGCGACGGCGTCCCAATCAAGCTCCTCGTCGGGCAGTGGCCGGTCATCGAGTGTGTCCAGCGCCTCCTCGCCGCCTACCTCTTGGGCGAGCGAGTGGAGCATCATGGCCGGCAGGTCGTACCGATCGTCGAAGTCGTCCAGGCCGTCGAAGACGTCTGGGTCGTCGAAGACGTCTGGGTCGTCTGGATCGCCGAAGGCGTTGCCGCCGGGCCTGCTGGCACGGAACTGCTCCATGGCGGCGAGGAGGGCGGCCGGTCCCTGGGGGCGGTCCGAGCGGATCGTCCGCTGGTAGACGGGTTCCTCGGCGTCGATGGCGGCCAGCGTGGCGCTGGTGAGCGCCGGCCGGATACCTCGCTCGTCGTGGCAGAAGCGCACAAAGGCCCGCAGGAGGTCCGGGGCCTTGGCCAGGTAGGCGGCGTCGGCGACGATCTTGCGGGGGATCCAGTCGGCCAGGATGATCTCGATCGCCACCGGGCTCCAGCGCAGCGGGTCCCCCGGTCCGTAGTCGGTGCCGAACCAGAGGACCGATTCCAGGAGGCTGCGGTGGTCCTCGTCGTCGAGCGGCCGACCGAACTGAGAGGTGAAGAAGCGATCGACCAGCGCAGCGGTGTCCGCATCTGACCAATCGGGCTGCTCATAGCCCCGGCCCCCCGGCGGGAGCGTTCGAACGACCCACTCCACCAAGGGCCGACACGCCGGCCACGTGTCCGTCTCGGGTCGGGGGAGGGTCATGGCTCCGATGCTGATGGCCTCAGTGATCCGGGCCTTCGCATCGGCCAGATCGAGCTCGGCGAAGGTGATGTCCGGGTCTTGGCTCATGCTCTGCATCGAGCTGATCACGTCGTCCAGCGACCTGGCCACCACGAAGCCATCCTTCACCAGCGACCCCATGTTGTGGTCGATGTAAGTCACGATCGACAGCTCGTGGCCCCTGTGAAGGCGCACTCCCACCATCACGTTGTCCCCATCGCCGAGCACATGGCCCATCTCGACGCAGCGGTACGCCTGGGCTTGATCGAGATGCTCGAGCCAGGCCGGCAAGGGCGCCGCTCGCCTGGCCAGCTCCTTCTTGATCCGGGCTCGGGTCGTGTCGGCGCCGGTGAGGTGAGCCAACGCAGCCAGCAGCGCCGACGTCTCCGGACGGGCGACAGCGATGAACGAGCCGATCAGCCCGTCACCGTCGAGACCCTCGGGTCCAGCCCGCTCTGGTGCGAAGGGATCTCGGTTCCGGGGGTCTATCAAGTCGAGCATCGTGCTGGCCCGTGCCAACACGCCCAGGGGGTCACCCGAGGCCAACGCCTCTCGCAACTCGACCAGCAGCTCAGGCTCGCTTTCGGGAACGGATCTGGGCTCCATGGGCGGCCGGCGGTCGACAGGTTCCAGTGGCCAATCCTCCTTCGGCCGCATCCCCGGTGGCCGGGTTCCCTTGGGAGTGACCCGCCCACCGCTCCCGTGCCGACCGCGCTTTGCCATGGCGCGAATGGTAGGGAACCGGTCGGACCGGCTGGCCACTGGCGGGAGCGATGCTGCGGCTGGCGCCGATGGTGAGTGGGCGGGCACGGCGTCGTGCGGTCCTAAGGGCCGAGCGCCAAGGGCGTCGCGGTTGGCGTCGCTGGGCGACCCAAAGCGCGACACCCTCTCTCGCCGCTTCAGCTCAATCGTCTCGCTCGGGTAGCTCGCCGAAGAAGCCGCCGATGCGCTGGAGGCGACCGTTGGGGCCCACAATGCCGATGTCGGTGCCGGCGACGGTGACGGTGCCGTCGGGCCCATCCAACCGCCAGCCGAAGCGGACCAGGCTGTGGTGGGCGTCGACGCCGCTGGTGCGGTGGAAGCGGTGACCCGGGAACTGGGTGTGGATGCCGTCGACCATCTCGTGCAGCGCGGCATGGCCCGCGGCCTCGAGCAGCGGGTCGACGTAGTGGCCGGACTCTTCCCACGCCTGCTCGATCAGGGCACGACGCGCTGGGGGATCGGTCTCGTTCAGCGAGGCGATGTAGGCGTCGACGGTGGGGACGAGGCTGTCGGTATCGCTGGCTTCGACGCTGGTGGTGGGGGTGGTGGTCATGGCGCTCCATGGGACGTTGGGACTGTGGTGGGCGCTCGCGCCGACTGGCTGAGCACCAACGACTCTGATGGGTGTCGACGCCGCCAGCGACTACCCGGCAGGTAAGCGAAGCGGGTACCGGGCCCTCGGTAGGGTCAGCAAACGATGAGCGACACGGGGTCGAGCAGGGGCGGTCAAGCGGGGGCGGTCGGGGAGTGACCGCGGAAGCCAGCACGGCGCCAGACCACCGGTGAGTCTCGCCGTCGCCACGCCCGGGGTGGGGCCGCTGCTGCGCGACTGGCGGCAACGCCGGCGCCTGAGCCAACTGGCTCTCGCGCTCGAGGCCGAGGTCTCGCCCCGGCACCTGAGCTTCGTCGAGACCGGTCGCTCCAAGCCCAGCCGCGAGCTTCTCCTGCACCTGGCCGAGCACCTCGACGTGCCGGCCCGGGAGCGCAACGACCTGCTCCTCGCCGCCGGCTACGCGCCCGCCTACCACGAGACCCCGCTCGACGACGAGGCGATGGCGCCGGTCCGCCTCGCCCTCGACCGGATCCTCGCCGGCCACCGGCCCTTCCCGGCCGTGATCGTGGACCGGCGATGGGACTTGGTCGCGGCTAACGACGAGGCGTTCACCCTGTTCGCCGATGGGGTGGCCGGCGAGCTGCTGGAGCCGCCGGTGAACGCCATGCGGCTGAGCTTGCACCCCGACGGTCTCGCCCCACGGGTCACCAACCTGGGCGAGTACAGCGCCCACCTGTTGGAACGGCTCGACCGGCAAGCAGCGCGGTCGTTCGACCCCGCCGTCAGCGAGCTGTGCGCCGAGCTCCGCACCTACCCCGGCGTGCGGGAGCCGTCGGCTCAGGCCGCGGACACCGCGTCGATGCTGTACATCCCACTGCGCCTGCGGACCGGTGACGGCAGCGCTGACGTCCTTTCGTTCTTCAGCACGGTGGCCACCTTTGGCACGGCGGTGGACATCACGCTGGACGAGCTGGCCATCGAGTCGTTCTTCCCGGCGGACGCCCTCACAGAGGCTGCCCTCCGGGCCCTCGTCGCGTGACCGTCACGACGCGGCATCGTCGACGTTCGAGTGGGTAGCCGAGTCACCGATCGCAGCCGGTACGGTGCCGCGACCGGAACGAGAGGACCATCATGAGCGAGCGCAGCGAGCGAGTCAGTGGGCACGGGGTGGGTGTCGTCGCAAAGCGGCGGCTGCTCATCGGGACACCGCCGACGGCGGTCGCATTGTGAGCGAGCGCAGCGAGCGAGTCAGTGGGCACGGGGTGGGTGTCGTCGCAAAGCGGCGACTGCTCATCGGGACACCGCCGACGGCGGTCCCATCATGAGCGGACAGCTGGACGGCACGGTGGCTCTGGTGACCGGGGCTTCGAGCGGGATCGGTGAGGCCACCGCGCTGGCGTTGGCGGCCGAGGGGGCCGCAGTGGCGCTGGCCGCCCGCCGCAAGGACCGCTTGGAAGCGCTGGCCCAGAAGGTCACCGACGGCGGCGGCACGGCCCTAGTCCACGAGGCCGACGTCACCCAGGAAGACCATGTGCGGGCCGTGGTGGAACGCACCGTCGACGAGCTGGGCCGGATTGACACGCTCGTGAACAACGCTGGGCTCATGCTCCTCGGCCCGATCGAGGGTGCCCCTACCGAGGAGTGGCGGCGCATGGTTCACCTCAACGTGCTCGGCCTCTTGTATTGCACCCACGCCGCCCTCCCGCACCTTTTGCGTGCAGCCGAAGGCGAGCCGCGCCGGACGGCCGATGTGGTGAACGTGAGCTCGGTAGCCGGTCGGGTGGCGCGCCGCAACTCCGGGGTCTACAACGCCACCAAGTGGGCGGTGAACGCGTTCAGCGAGTCGCTGCGCCAAGAGGTCACGAGCCGCCATGTGCGGGTGACGATCGTGGAGCCGGGGGCGGTGGCAACAGAGCTGGTCGACCAGAACCGCCCAGAGATCCAAGCCGGCATCCGTTCCACCTTCGGTGACGTCGAGCGGCTCGTGGCCGACGACATCGCCGCTGCCGTCCTCTACGCCGTGACCCAACCGAGGCGGGTCGCCGTCAACGAGATCCTGGTCCGCCCGACCGAACAGGAGCGCTGAGGTCTTTTCTCGTTCTGGCGTAGCTGGGTTCCACATGCCGAACTGAGCTACGCCAGAACGCGGGTTGGTCAGTCGTCGTCGGGTTCGGCCAGGAGGTCGGCGGTGTCGGCGAGGCCGGTGGCGAGCAGGGCGGCCCGTTCCACCACGGCGGCGAGGTAGTGCTCGGCTACAGCGCCTTGGCCCTGCAACGGGGGCGCACCGAGTGACCGCACCAGGGCCGTGGGGTCACCGGTGGGGACGATCCGTTCCAGCGGGGGAAGCAACGGCACGGGCCTCCACAAGTCCAACGGCTTGGGCTTCTGGGCGCGGCGTCGGCGCTTCGACGACTTCGACGACTTCGACGACGACGATGGTGCGGTGGGGCCGGGTCGAGCGGTCACTGGTCGCCTTCGGCGAGAAGCACATCGGGCCGCAGCCCGAGCGCGACGCGGAGCTGGGAGGCGTCGAGGTCGGCGAGCGAGCTCGACTTGGGAAGCACCAGGTCAGCCACGTGGCGCTTGCCGGCCACCACCTCTTCCACCCGCTCGTCGACGGTGCCTGGGCACACCAGCCGGTGCGAGACCACGGTGCGGGTCTGGCCGATGCGCCACGCCCGGTCTCGTGCCTGGTCCTCGACGGCCGGGTTCCACCACCGGTCATAGAGCACCACGTGGCTGGCGGCGGTGAGGTTGAGGCCGGTGCCTCCCGCCTTCAGTGACAGCACCAGGGCGCCGGCTCCTTCACCGTTCTGGAAGTCCTCGACGAGACGGTCGCGTGCACCACGGGCCAGGCCACCGTGGTAGCAGGCGATGGGTCGTCCGGTGACCGAGGTGAGATGGTCGGCGAGGCGCTTGCCCCACTCGGCGAAGTGGGTGAACACCAGGACGCGCTCGTTGGCCGCGAACACCGAGTCCACGATCTCTTCCAGCCGGGTGAGCTTGCCCGAACGGCCGGCCAGTGGCCGCTCGTCACCCTGGTAGGCGGGGTGGTTGCAGATCTGCTTGAGGGCGGTGATGGCGGCCAGGATGGCGCCTTGCTTGGGCTCGCCGCCGGCGCCGGCCGTGTCGGCCACGAGCCCGTCGAGCACCGCCTGGTAGAGACCGATCTGCTCGGCGGTCATGGTGCAGTGGTCGAGCTGGTCGATGCGCTCGGGCAGCTCGGCGGCCACCAGGGGTTCGGACTTGGTGCGGCGGAACACGAGCAGCCCGTTGAGGGCCCGCAAGGCGGCCTCGCCTTCGCCCGACAGCTGGGCCACGAAGGCGGCGCGGGAGCCAACCAGGCCGGGATTGGTGAAGTCGAGGATGGACCACAGGTCCCCGAGCCCGTTCTCGATCGGCGTGCCGGTCAGCGCTAGCCGCGACCGGGCCGAGATGCGTCGCAGCTGCTGCGCCGTCTCGCTGGTGGGGTTCTTGATGGCCTGCGCTTCGTCGAGCACGAGGCGGTCCCAGGTCCGTTCCGCCAACGCCTCCACGTCTCGCACCGCCGTGCCGTACGTGGTGATGACGAGATCGGCACCCGCCACCGTGCGGTCGAGGTCTTCCCCGGTGGCCCGAGACGCGCCGTGGTGCACCACCACCTTCAACCCGGGCGTGAAGCGGGCCGCTTCGGCCGCCCAGTTGCCCACCACGGCCGGCGGAGCAACCACCAGGGCTGGTGCCTCGGCTGGAGCGCGGGCGATCTGGGCCAGGACGGTGGGCGTCTTGCCGAGGCCCATGTCGAGGGCGAGGCAACCACCCAGCTCGACGGCGTCGAGGAACCCCAGCCACGCCAGCGCCTCGGCCTGGTACGCCCGCAGCTCACCCACGAAGCCGTCCGGCTGGTTGACCGGCTCAGTGGAGACGGCCTGGGCCCGCTTGAGCAGGTCAGCGGCCCACCCACCGCCCTCCACCCGGATGCCGCCGGCCAGCGGTGAGCCTTCCAAGCCCACCGAGTGGCGCAGGATCTCGGCGCCGGTGAGCTGGGTGGCGGACGCCCGCTCGGCCAGGGCGGCAGCCGCTTCTTTCAAGTCGACGCGGTCGAGCTCCACCCACCGGCCCCGAGACCGAACCAGCGGACGGGCTTCGGCGGCGAGACGGGCCACCTCGGCGGCGCTGAGCTCCACGTCGTCGAACACGGCCGACCAGCGGACGTCGCTCAGCTGGCGAGCCCCCACGACCGATTCACCGGCCGGTTCGGTGAACAGCCGCAATCCCGGCGCGGGCTTGCGGCGCGACAACGCCGGCAGCCGCACGTCGAAGCCGGCCGCCTCCAGCGACGAGCCGATGACGGTCATGAGCTCCCACGCCTCGTCCTGGCTGAGGAAGACCTGTCCGCGGCGTTGGCCGCCGGGTCGGAGCAGCGCCGGGTAGATGCGCTCGAGGCGGGCCAGCTCGTCGGCCATCGGCTTGGTGCCGGTGCTGTCGCCCAGCGCCACTTCGATCGGCAGCAAGTTCCCCTCAGCGCCCGGGCCGAGCACCGACAGGAACCAGGCGTTGCCGCTGTCTGGCGGTTCGAGTTGCACCACGAGCTTGGTGCGGGCGGCGCTGGTGACCGGCTTGATCCAGCGTTGGAGCCGCTTGGAGACCTCTGCGCCCGCCGCCACCGGTGCCGCGAACGAGGAACCGTCGAGCCGGGTGACCACCGCCTCGGCCACCGCCGATGTGGTGCGGGTGGCGGGGGGCGGGGCCGGCATCTCGATCTGCTCGGCCGCTTTGCGCACGACGGCGTCGACCACCGATCCCATCACCTGCAACACGATGGTGCGAGCGTCGGCGCCGGCCAGCGCCGTGACCGGTCCGGGCATGGCATCGGCCAACGGTTCGAGCCAATCGTCGTCGACCAGGGCCGGCGCCCATCGCACACCGAGATCCAACATGGCGCCCTTGCCCTGTTTGGCGGCGGGCAGGGTGGGGACGACGGCTCCCCGGGCGACGAGACGCACGGCCTCGACAGCCACCCGGCCCAGCCACGTGACGCTCGCCCCCATCCCGTCGCGGGCCAGACCGCCGCCCACCGCGACGAGCCATCCGAGCGACTCCGCCACGGGGATGGCCAGCGCTTCGGCCCGCTCGCCAGACGGCAAGGGAACGCCCGGGTGCAGGCTCCAGCCCACCGGCGGTCCGCCGATGGCCTCCAGCCGGTCGGCGAGCTCATCGTTGTCCGCCGGTGGGGTGCCGGGCCCGGCGGCCCACACCACCACCTGGCCCGCGGACCACGATGCCTGCAAGCGGATCTCGCCGGCCGGATCGGCGGCGGCCACGGCGGCGACGGCGCCAGCCGGGTCGGCAATCTTGGTGAGCAGGCTGTAAGACGCGTCCAACCGGACCAGCTCGGCCTCGAAGTCGGCGACCACCTGACTGCGTTCACTGCCGGTCAGTTGGCGAACCGAGTCGAGGCGATCCTCGGTGTCGTCGATGAGGGACTCGAGGGTGAGGAGCCACCGGTGCGGCTCAGCTTCGAGCAGCGCCAGCTGGTCGGCGGACGCGGCGCCGTCAGCCACGGCCCACACAGCCGCTTCGAACATCGGTTGGTCTTCAGGCATGTGCCATTGCCGCTCCAGGTGTCGTCGCCCCATCCACGCAGCTTGGGGAGACTTCCGATCGTGGGCGTCTGCGTAGCGGCGCCGGACTCGGCCGCTACACCGCCTCAGCGACGGGTACGAGGTCATCCTACCTGCCGTCAGCCCCATCGAGCGGCATCACGCTCTGTTCGCTCGATCTCCGAGCATCGCCATGGGCTCGCACGGGACCGTCAGCGGGGCGGACGCGTAGCGTGGAGTCATGCCCAGCCCCACCGACATCGTCGACGAGCGGCTTGACCAGCTGCTCGACAAGCTCGACCCGAGCACCACCGACCAAATCACGTTCCGAGGGATCCAGTACGACGTGGGCTTGGCGTGGGTCCACTTTCCCGACGGCTGGGGCGGGCTCGGCGCGCCACCCAACCTGCAGGGTCGGGTCGAGGCTCGGTTACGGAGGGCGGGGGCGGCGCCGGCCGGCCCCAAGCACTTCTTCGGGCTCGCCATGGCCGGTCCCACCCTGCTGACCCATGGCAGCGAGGAGTTGAGGCAGCGGTTGTTGCGGGCCACGTTCACCGGTGAGGCGGCGTGGTGCCAATTGTTCAGTGAGCCGGGCGCCGGCTCGGACCTCGCCGGGTTGTCGTGCCGGGCGGTGCGCGACGGCGACGAGTGGGTGGTCAACGGCCAGAAGGTGTGGAACACCCTGGCCCACATCTCCGACCGCGGGATGCTGGTGGCCCGCACCGATCCCGACGCTCCCAAGCACAAGGGCCTCACCTACTTCGCCCTCGACATGCACGCTCCCGGCGTGGAAGTGCGCCCGCTGCGCCAGATGACCGGAGAGGCCGAGTTCAACGAGGTGTACCTCACCGACGTGCGGGTGCCCGACGCCGACCGCATCGGTGACACCGGAGACGGGTGGCGGGTGGCCATGACCACCCTGATGAACGAGCGCACGAGCATCGGCGGCGGGACTGGGCCGCCGGGCCGGGGCTCTGGGGCCATCGCCGAAGCGGTCCGCATCTGGACCGAGGAGCTGGACGAGCACACCCCCGCCATGCGCGACCAGCTGATGAAGCGCTGGATCGAAGCCGAAGCACTGCGCCTGCTGAACCTGCGGGGTGCCGAGAGGCGCCGGATCGGCGATCCGGGGCCCGAGGGGTCGATCGCCAAGCTGATGTTCGCCGAGGTCAACCAGCGCATCTACGAGCTGTGCGTCGATCTGCTCGGGCCCGACGCCATGGTGGACTACGACTTCACCCTGCGCCGCTCCGAGCAGCTCGGCCTGGTGGGACCGCCGGGGTCGGGACGCAAGATGTTCCTGCGGTCACGGGCCAACTCCATCGAGGGCGGCACGTCTGAGATCCAGCGCAACATCCTGGGCGAGCGCATCCTGGGCCTGCCCGGCGAGCCCCGCACCGATAAGGCCATCCCCTGGAAGGACGTCCCCCGCAGCTGACCCGTGTAACCTGAAAGGGGCGGTGAGTTCAGGGCCAGAGGCGGTCGGACAGCTCGGCCCACAGGCGGCGGTAGGCCTGGGCGGCCGCGGTGCGCGGCGCGAAGACGGCGACCGGAGCGCGCTCGGTGCCCATGCGTTCGATGGCGCTGGCGTTGGGGATGACGGTGGCGAGAAAGCTGGGGCGTTCCGCGGCCAGCGATTCGACCAGCTGGCGTTGGAGCCGCTTGCGTCGATCCACCATGGAGAAGTGGGGCAGGATGGCGGGACCGCCTGGGTCCGCGTGGAAGAAGGCGAAGAGCTGGTCGAGGGTTCGGGCCGACAGGGTGGTGGGGATGGTGGGGACAAGGAGGGCGTCGGCGGCACCGAAGACACTCTCGCTGGTGAGCGAGATGCCGGGCGGGCAGTCGAGCAGGGCCAGGTCGTATTGATCGGCCAGCGGTGCGAGCAAGTCGGCCAACCGTCGCGTTGGCCGCTTGCTGTGGTCGAGCTGCAAGTCGAGGTGGCGCAACGAGAAGTCGGCGGGCACCACGTGCAGGCCGGCCAGATCAGCGGCCCGCACGTGGGGAGCGAGGGCACCCTTGGCGCTCACCAATCGACGGCTACCGCCCTTCACCTTGGGCTCGACCCGGAAGAAGTAGGTGGCCGCCCCTTGGGGGTCGAGATCCCACAGCAGGACACGGGTACCCGCGCTGGCCGCTTCGTGGGCCAAGTTGACCGCCGAGGTGGTCTTCCCGACGCCGCCTTTGATGCTGTAGGTGGCCAGGACCTTCACGCCACCAACCCGGCGAGCACGTCGTCGAGGGCCCGGTAGGTCCGCTTGGTGTCATAGGCGGCGAAGCGCCGGGCGAACTCGTCGCGCGCCGCGAGCCGACGTTGTTCGAGGTGCTCGATGAGTTGACCCATGGCCAGCAGCGTGTCGGCGCTCACCCTGGTCTGCAGCTCACCTGAGATCTCGCGCAGCAGAGTCACGTGCACCTCGGCGTCTTGATGCTCGCCGAGGTTGTCCTGCAACGCTTTGAGTCGCTGCACGAACGCCTTGCGGCTGGCGGCCGGCAGGAGACCACCGAAACACTCGAGCAGGTAGCGCAACTTCTTGGCGTCCTTGCGGAGGTCGTGGAGGGCTTCGGCCGGCGAGTCCGGTCCGATGGTCCGGCCCCGGCGCAGCACCCGCTCCTGAGCCTTGGCGATGCGCTCGGCCACCACCGGGCCGAGCGGCCGGTCAGCGTCGGGGTTGGCTTCGCCGCCGGACCTCGGGGGGGAGCGCGGGTCGGTGAGCCACTCGTGCCACGAGGCCATGAGTCGGCGCGACGAGGCGGCCCGCAGCGTCTTGGCGAGCGAGGTGTGGGCGGCGCGGCGCTGCTTCTCCAAGTGGTCCAGGACGAGGCCCAGCGAGGCGACGGACTCCGGCGCCAACGGGGCGACGTAGCTGTCCCACTCCATCACGTTGACGTCGAGGTCACGGGCCGGTCCGGTGGCCGCGGCCAGGCGCTTGAAACCGTTGCCGTAGCGGTCGAGTGCGTTGGGGGGCAGGACTCGCCTGGCCTGTCCCAGCACCGAGCGCGTGCGGCGCAGGGCGACGCGCAGATCGTGCAGGAACTCGGGATCGATGTCTTCGATGGTGCCCTGCCAGTTGGCGTCGACGGCGTCGGCGAGGTGGGCCAGGACCGCGGCGTACCCGTCGATGGCCGGGACCCGCGGGTCGAGGTCGATGGTGGGTGATCCCGAGAAGCCGCCGGCCTCGATGCTCGTGGCGGTGGCGGCCGCGTCGAGGGCGTCCCCTAGCAGGCGCTGGAGGCCGAGCTCGGCGAGTGCGTCGCGAAGCCGCGCGGCCGGCTTCGGGTACCCGGCCAGCTCTTCCACCTCGACGCACCACCGGGGCAGAGCGGCGCCGCCCACCTCGCCGGCAGTGACCGCCTCACCCCCGCCGGCCGGCTCGCCGCCCTCCACGGTCAGGTGGTGCAGGACCCGCACGGTCACCATCGCCTTGCCGGAACGGTCTCGCTTGCTCGCGGCGCTTTCTCGGGCCGAGAGGGTCAGGCGCCGGAGCAGGGCTCGCACGTCGAGCACCGGGGCCAGTCGGGCGCGGAAGGCACCGCTGGGCAGTTCGGTGGCGAAGCGGGGAACGTGGGCTGCCTGGGCCCGTACCGGGATCGCTCCTTTCCCGGTCAGGACGAGCTCCGTCGCCGTCGAGCGGCGCAGCTCCAGGCGCAGGCCGGCGCCGTGGACCCGTCCGTCGAAGGTGTCGAGCAGCGTGCGGGTGACGCGTTCTTCAGCAGCGACCTCGAGCCCCTGTTCGGCCAAGAGGCGGACGGCCGTGCCGGGATCACCGCCACCGCCGCCATCTCCGTCGTAGGAGAACGCCGCGACGGGGTGCATGGAGGGACGGACTTTACCGACAGCGCCGCGCCGCCGACGGATCTCGGCAGGGAAGATCACCGAGCAGGTGATTCAGCCTTGCGAGATCACGAGAGACTGTCCGCCATGGCCACCGAGACGGAGCGCAAGTTCGTGCTGGCGGACGTCCCGCCGCCGGGCCGACTCGGTCGAGGGGTCCGGATCCGGCAGGGGTACCTGGCCGAGGAGGGTGAGACCGAGGTGCGGATTCGCATCACCGACCTGACCGATGCGGCGGTCCTCACGGTGAAAGTCGGCCGTGGGCTGGTGCGCACCGAGGTCGAGGTCCCGATCGAGGCCGCTGACGCCGAGGCTCTGTGGCCTCACACCGCCGGCCGTCGCATCGAGAAGGTCCGCCACCGCATCGCTGTGGGAGCGGTGACGGCAGAGGTCGACGTGTACGGAGGCGAGCTGACCGGCCTGTGCACCGCTGAGGTGGAGCTCGCCGACGCGGAAGAAGCGGCCCGGTTCGTTCCCCCGGCGTGGCTCGGGCGAGAGGTCACCGGCCAACCCGGTTGGTCGAACGCGTCACTTGCCCGCCATGGTGTTCCCGGGTAGCCACCGGCGGCGTTGGCGAGAGGGCGGCTCGGCCGAAGCTGCCTGGCGTCTTGGGCTGCGCTGGTCTCCGTAAGCTCGCCACGATGATCCAAGCCGCCGGTGGCGTGGTGTGGCGGCGTTCGCCCAAGGGACGCATCAAAGTGTTGGTGGTGCACCGGCCGCGCTACGACGACTGGTCGTTACCCAAGGGCAAGCTCGAGCCCGGCGAGACCTCACTGGCCTGCGCGTTGCGGGAGGTGCAGGAGGAGACCGGTCTGGTGTGCGAACCGGGCGAGGAGCTACCGGAGGCTCACTACCTGGACCGCAAGGACCGTTCCAAGACCGTGCGCTACTGGGCCATGCAACCCGTGAGCGGTCGCTTTCACCCCAACCATGAGGTGGACGAGATCCGTTGGGTCAACCTCGACGAGTTGGCTTCGATCCTCAGCTACCCCCACGACCACGCCGTAGTCGCCGCGCTTCAGGTCCCGATCTCGGCACCCTGACCCACCCCAGGGCTGAGCGGTCGCACCCCGATCCCAGGATCAACGCATGAAGCTATCCAGGTGCCCAGTGCGTGCCGGGCGACGCCAACCAGGACAGCGCGTCGCGCCGACTGATCGGGCCGCGTGGCTGCCAGGGCTCGGGGAGGGCCCCGCTGGCCACCAAGTGCTGCTGCTCAGGGCGGCCCGTGCTGACGCCGCTGGTCTGCAGCGCGCAGCGAGTGGCGGTGGGATCGAGGCGAAAGAGCGTGGCGGCATTGAGGCCGAGCACCTTGCGCTTCACCTCGTCGGTCAGGGCGGGGTACCCGAAGCGTTGCTGGTATTCCTCGCTGATCTGAAAGGCACGGAAGGCCATGATCTGCGGCTGCGGTGAGCCGTACCAGATGGCGTCGGTGCCCCACAGCACGCGGTCCTCGCCCACCCTCGACAAGAGCTTGCCGACGGCGTGGGCGGCTTGGTCTGGCTGGTTGATCAGCGTGCGCCACGTGGTGCCCAGGTCTGCCCACACGTTCTGGTTGGGTCCGACGCCGTGATCGTCGAGCGCTTTGACGAGCGCGTTGATGCCCACTCCGGCATGGGCGGCGTCGTATGGACCCTCCCTCGTGTTCGGATCCCACGCCCCGTGGAAGACCACGAACTGCATGTCAGGGAAGAGCCGAGACACGGCCACCATGTCTCGGGGACCGTTGTAGCGCAGGTCGAACTGCACCAGCGGGAGTCCCTTGTGCCCGCAGAACACCTTGACGCCCAGGTCGTGGGCTTGTTGCACCACGGGGAGCCCCAGCCGGGGATCGTCGAGGGCGAAGCCTTCCCCGGTGGGACCCCACGCCGTGTACACCTTGAAGGCGGCCACGTGGCCGCCTGCGGTCTTGGCCGCCATGCCGTCGAGCACGCCGCGTACATCGCCCACGTTCGGCGCGACCACGTCGTGCACCAACACCCGGGAGGCGCCGCCGTGGGCCAACTGCGCCACCATGTCCTGGGTGCCGACCTTGTCGTCGAAGGGCACCGGCGCGTCGGCTGGTCCTGAGCTCGGCACATCGGACAGCAGTGCGACGGTGGTGTCGCTGGCCAGGAACAGGTCGTGGATGTAGGCAGCCCGGTTGGCACACGTGAGACGATCGGCTTCCCGGCAATCGGCCGGCAGCATCCCCAGGACGAGATTGACCGTCTCGGGCGCGTTGGTGCGCCACGGCCGGTCGGGCATCACGTGGTGGGTGTGGACGTCGAAGATGAACTCGCCCTGACTGGCGAGGGCCGACTCACAGGCCGGGAGGTCGGTGGGAGGCGGAGCGGTGAACGTTCCGCCGGGCGCGGTGGTGGCGGTGGCCGAGCTCGACGGTGACACCGCTGGTCGGCGCGCGCCGTTCCGCTGGCCCGATGAGCAGGCGGCCATGTTGAGCACGGCCAGCATCGCCGACATCCCACCGGCCGTCTGCAGGAAGCGTCGGCGGTCCATCCCGAGGCGGTCGGCCGACTCGCCGGCTCGTCGCAGGGTTTCCTGGGTCACCCACCGGTCAATGGCAGAGGCGGCGGCGGGGACGAACTCCCCGTTGGAGACGGGTCCGGGATGGAGGGGCAGCAGCGGTGCTCGGTCGGGCTGCTGTGTTCTGGCCATGGCCGCTCCTGGAGTCGGCGCCGATGCTAGGCGGCCGTTCCGCGGCGCGGCTGGCCGGCCGGGCGGGAGGACCGGGTTGGCGGACCGAGGGTGGCGGACCGAGGGTGGCGTACCGAGGGTGGCGGGCGGTCAGTCCTCGAACTGGGGGCGGCTGCGGGTGGAGCGCTTGAGCTCGCTGAACCACGGGTTGGTGCCCAGGGTCTGCACCGCATCCCAGAGCTCGAGCGCCTCGTCGCCTTTGGGCGCCTTGGCGATGACCGGTCCGAAGAAGCTGGGACCGTCCGGCGGAGAGAAGCTGAGCACGGGCGTGCCGATGTTGCCGCCGCACCGATCGAGCGCCTCGTCGGTCTCGGCTCGGATCACCTGGTCGTGGTCGGTGCTCTGGGCGGCGTCGGCCAGGGCCGCCGGATGCCCCAGCTCCTCCAGCACGCGCTTGACACCGGCGGGGTCATCGAAGGCCTCAGGGTTGTGCTGGTTATGCATGGTCGTGCCAAAGGCGGTGTAGAGCGGCAACATCGCCTGGGGGCCCACCTCTGCGCGCACGGCGGCCGCCACCCGCAGCAGCTCTAAGCCGCGGTTGTGGGCCCGCTCGTGGCGGAGGTCGTCGCCGTAGTCCGTGTCGGCGTTGACCATGCGCAGGGAGATGAACTTCCAGTCGACGGTCAGCGGCCGTTGCTCCAACACGTTCACGACCCACCGCGACGTGAGCCACGCCCACGGGCACACCGGATCCCAGAAGAACTCCACGTCAGCCATGGCGCTGGTCTACCCGATGACCCATCGCCGGTCTGGATGTTGACCAAAAAAGGGCCACATTCGGACCGGATTGGTTCAACGGTGAACGGCGTCGGTGACCCGCCGCTGGAACGCGGCCACCGCGCCTTCGTGCTTCGGCGAGAGCCGTCCCCGGTCATAGACACCGGCTTGCAGGTTGCGCTGCACGGCTTCACAGATGGTCTTGTCCTCCAGGCAGATGCGATCCGACGCGGTGACATCGAGGCGGTCGCGCCTTCGCGCCGCCGGATCCCGGTCGGCGGCGAAGCAGAAGTCGAGCACCAGGCGACACGACGTGGGCCCGGTGGGCCACCAGCGCTCGACGCTCATGCCGTGCTCGTAGAGGTTGAGGGCCAGGTTCGGCCAACGCCACAGCCAGGCGCCGGTGGCCAGCGTGCCGGCGCGGGTGTCGGCCCGGTGCCGGCACCAACCGTCACCCACCTCCACGCGGTACGACGACGGGTCGATGGACCGGCTCAGCGCCGGGTGTACGAGGGGGATGTGGTAGCCCTCGAGGTAGTTGTCGCCGTAGGCCTTCCAGTTGCAGGCGATGTCGTGCACGAGCCGCTCGGTGGGCGCCCACGACTCCATCGGGAAGTCGGCGCACTCCTCGGCGAACCCTCCCAGCCAGTCGACGAGCGACGGCGGTTCGGCTCCTACGCCGGCCGCGGTCAGGTTCACGAAGACCAGACCGCGCCAGATGTCCGCGTGCACCGGGTGCAGCCCGAGCTCGGCTCGTTCGTCGTCGGCCACCTCGACGCCGAAGTCGCGGGCCGAGCGCAGGCCGCCGTCGAGGCCGTAGGCCCAGCCGTGGTAGCGGCACACCAACGACCGGCACGAGCCGCAACCGTCCTCGACCAGCGGTCCTGCCCGGTGACGGCACACGTTGTGAAAGGCGCGCAGCGTGCCGTCGCCGTCGCGCACCACCAGCACGGGCCAGCCGGCCACCTCGTCGGCCAGGTAGGAGCCGGGTTTGGCCACGGGTCGCGCCGAGCCGAGGCAGAGCCACTCCCGGCCGAAGATGGCGTCGCGCTCAGCGGCGTGGACGTCGGCTGACCAGTAGTCGTGTGCGGCCAGCGTGGCCGGCACGGTCAGCCCCGGCCGAGGCGCGACTTGAGCATGGGCAGCACAACAGCCGGACCGGTGAGGGGCTGGAAGCGGTCAGCTTCGTGGGTGAGGCGAGCCAGCTCGTCCTCGCCGAGGTCGAGATCGGCGGCGGCTACGTTGTGCTCGAGTTGGTCGACGCTGCTGGCGCCCGGGATGGCCACCACGTTGGGTTTGGCCACCAACCAGGCCAGTGCCACCTGGGCGGGGGTGGCGTCGTGGTTCTTGGCCACGTCACGCAGCGCGCCGATCAAGGCCGTGGCCCGTTCCAAGTTCTCGGGGAGGAACAGCGGGTTGTTGAGGCGGCCCGGCCCGGAGGGACGGTGGTCGGAGTCGTAGCGGCCGCCGAGCAGGCCCTGGCCCAGCGGGCTGTAGGCGATGACCAGCCGGTCGTTCTGCTGGGCGTGAGGCAGCACCGCCTTCTCCGGCTTGCGGGTGGCCAGGCTGTACCGGACCTGGTTGGACAGCACCGGCTGCCCGAGCGCCGACTCGGCGGCGCGCCACTGATCGGCCGAGTAGTTGCTCACGCCGACGTTGCGGATGAGGCCTTCGTCGAGCAGGCGACGCATGCCGTCCATGGTCTTGCGGGGCGGTACCGCCGGGTTCGGGAAGTGGACCTGGTAGAGGTCGAGGGTGTCGACGCCGAGGCGCATGGAGGACAGCCGGGCGTGCTCGTAGGTGTGCTTGGCGTCGGGCCACACCGGCGTGAGCTTGGTGGCGAGGAACACGTCGTCGCGTCGGCCGGCGATGGCCCGGCCCACGATCGACTCCGACGCGCCCCGCGCGTAGATCTCAGCGGTGTCCACCAGGTTCACGCCCAAGTCGAGGGCTCGGTTGAGGATCTGGCCAGCGGTGGTGTCGCCGTAGTCCTTGCCGTAGCCCCAGTCGCTCGACCCGAACTGCCAGCAACCCACTCCGATGACCGAGAGCCGGACCCCGTTGACGGTGATGTGCTTCATCTCTTGAAGCTACCGACCCCGCCGCCCTTGCCCCTTCTCGACGTTGGATCTACCCTCCGCCGACGGTCGACGGCGAAGCCGGGCCAAAGGCAAGAGCCGAGGCTTGCGGACAGTTCTAAACAGAAGGGGACCGCATGAGACAGCTCACCGGGATGGACGCGCAGTTCTTGCACATGGAGACCCCCGCCACCCAGGGTCATGTGGGGTCGCTGGCCATCTTCGACGGCGACAGCGCTCCGGAACCGTTCAGCTTCGAACAGGTCAAGGACATCCTGGAAGCCCGCCTACACCTGGCTCCGGTCCTGCGACGGCGGCTCGTGGAGGTGCCGTTCGGCCTGGACCAGCCGTACTGGATCGAAGACCCCGACTTCGACCTCGACTACCACGTGCGCGAGATCGCCCTCCCGCCGCCCGGCGACGAGCGGCGTCTCGCCGAGCAGGTGGCCCGCATCCACGAGCGCCCGCTCGACCGCAACCGGCCGCTCTGGGAGCTGTACGTGATCTGGGGACTGGCTGACGGCCACGTGGCTCAGTACACCAAGATCCACCACGCTGCCGTCGACGGCGTGTCGGGCGCCGAGCTGCTGGCCGTGCTGCTCGACCTCGAACCTCAACCGGCCACGCCACCCCCGCCCGAGAAACCCTGGCGGCCCGAGCCGGTACCCACCCAACTCGAGATGCTCCTGCGGGGAACGGCCACGCTGGCCACCCAACCGCTCAAGGCGCTGCGCTTCCAGCGCCGGCTCCTGCAGACCCTGGGCCGCCGAGACCCTGGCAGCGCCGTCGCCGCCGCCGTGCTGCCGGCCACGGCCAACCTCGGCGCGGTCGGTCTGGCCATCGTCGACCGGGTGGTGACCGGTCGCATGGCGAGGCCCGCAGCCAAAGAGGGCGAGGTGGTGGAACGTCCGCCCACCTCGGCGCCGCGAACCGTGTTCAACCACACCATCAGCCCACACCGGCGGTTCTCGTTCGGGTCGCTGTCGCTCGACACCGCCAAAGAGGTGAAGAACGCCTTTGGCTGCACCGTGAACGACGTGATCCTGGCCGTCTGCGGCGGTGCCCTGCGCCAGTACCTCTCGGACCGGGGCGAGCTGCCCCACGAGCCGCTGCTGGCAATGGTTCCGGTCTCGGTTCGCACCGACGAGCAGAAGGGAGCCATGGGCAACCAGGTGTCGGCCATGATCTCCTCGCTCGCCACCGACGAGAGCGACCCCGTCGTGCGCTTGCAGAAGATCCACCGCTCCATGGTCTCGGCCAAGGAGCAGCACAAGGCCATCCCGGCCGACCTGCTGTCCGACTACTCCCAGTTCGCCACCCCGGCGCTGGTGGCCCGGGCCGCCCGGTTGATCGCCCGCACCAAGATCGCCGACCGGGTGAACGTCCCCTTCAACGTGACCGTCTCCAACGTGCCCGGACCAAACTTCGCGCTGTACGGGGCTGGTGCCCGACTGGTGGGCGTCTACCCGGTCTCGGCCATCGCCGACGGCATCGGCCTCAACATCACGGTGATGAGCTACATGGGCGACCTGGACTTCGGCGTCGTCGCCTGCCGCGACATGCTCCCGGACCCCGAGGTCCTCATCGATCATCTCCGTGATGCCCTCGGTGAGCTGGAGAAGGCGGCCCGGGGTCTCGCTTCGGACGGAGACCTTCCGAAGCGCGCTTGATCGACGGCCTTGGGCCGACGCTTTCCGCCGAAGCTGGTGTGCGTAGGCGATGGACGACCAGCGACAGCCGCCCTTCGGGCACCCCCTCGCTCGGGGGTCAGTCGGTCGAAGCGGCGTCAGCGGTGCGGCTGCGTCGGGCCTAAGGGGTCGCCGGCCAGCTCGTGGGCGACGCGGGCGGCCAAGGCGATGATGGTGAGGGTGGGGTTGTACCCGGCGGAGGTGGCGAACACCGAGGAGTCGGCGCACAGCAGGTTGTCCACGTCCCAGCAGCGCCCGCCGCCGTCCACCACGCTGGTGGCCGGATCGTCGCCCATGCGGCAGGTGCCCATCACGTGGTAGCTGGCGGGAGCGATGCCGAGCGGAGAGTCGGCGGCGTGGTCACCCAGGGGAGGCGACGTGGAGGTGATCGTCCACTCTGCGCCGGCCTCCGTGAGCACCGCTTCGAGGAGCGGGCCGACGTGGGCCGTCGTGACCAGCTCGTGGCGGTGGGGCTGGTAAGTGACCCGGCCGGCCGGAAAGCCCCACGAGTCGCGCACGGCGGGGTCGAGGTCGACGCGGTTCGACGGTTGAGCCACGTCCTCGCCCTGCATGCAGAAGACCCACAGCCGGTCGCGCAGTGACGAGTCACGCATGGAGGCGCCATGATGGGGGCCGGGCCCGTAGACGAGGGCTTCCTGGATGGGTTGGCCGGCGGCCCCGTGCTCGGTGAGTCCACCCCTGATCCACGGCAGCTGAGCCTCGGCGGCCGCCCGCCGGCTGGCGTCACCACCGACGATGTGGTCGTCGTGGGCGGCGGTGACCGACCGGCCCCGCATGCCGTGTAGGGCGAACGGGAAAGCGCCGACCGTGAGCGTCTGGAAGTGGTACATGAGGTTTCGCCCGACCAGACCCGAGGTGTTGGCCAGCTCTTGGCGGAGAAGCAGGCGAGGCGTCTCGAAGGCGCCCGCGGCCAGCACCACGTGGTCGGCCCGCACTTCCTGTTGGTGACGGCCGGCATCGAGGTAGTGCACGCCGGTGGCCGTGTGACCGTCGGGGGTGAGGGTCACGTCGGTGACGTAGCTCTCCGGCCGCACTTGGCAGCGGCCGGTGCGCAACGCGTTGCGCAGCAGCGAGACGGGATCACCGCGGGCCTCGATGGGACAGCCGTAGAAGGCGCAGAAGCCGCAGTTCACGCACGCCGGGCGACCGTCGTACGGTACGGAGTTCACGCCTCCTGGCGCGCGATACGGGTGCAAGCCGCGGCGCTCCGCTGCGGCCATCGACAGGGTGGCCCCGTACATGTCGGGGCCCGGCGGCATGGGGAACGGCCCCGACCGCCACGACGCGAACGGGTTGGTCTCCTCACCGGCCACGCCAGCCAGCCGCTCGGCTTCGGCGTAGTACGGCTCGAGGTCGTCATAGCTGAGCGGCCAGTCGACCACGTCGGCACCGTCCATGGGGCCGAACGTGGAGCGGAGCCGGAAGTCGTCCTCGCGGAACCGCGGCAGTTTGCCGTCGGCGTGCACTCCGCCGCCCCCCACGGTGGACGGCAGGGAGTTCACGGCGCCGGTGAAGAGGCGGTCACCGTCGGCCATAGAACGCCGGAACGTGCGAGGCTCGGCCAGGGGGTCGGGGCCGAGGAGGTGACGCTGGAGCAGCTTGATCTCGTCGTTGGAGAAGTGGCCGAGGGGTCCGAACGGCGGTTCCAGGTCCAGGAGGTGGTTGCGGCCCTTCTCCAGCACGATCACGTCCCACCCGGCGGCGGTGAGAGTGTGGGCGACGGTGGCGCCCGCTGGTCCGCTGCCCACGATCACGGCGTCGCAGTCGACGTCAGCCCCCGTCATCCCTTCCCCCGAAAAGATTTGGGGAAATGTGGCGGCGGTGCGGCGTCCCCAGAAACCCCAGAAGTTTTGGGGACAACAGCCCCGGTCACCTCGGCGTCGGTCCAGCCGCGGGGCTGGACGTCACCGGCAAAACCGATGGCGGCCCACCCCGAGCCATCGCGGTTGCCGCCATAGACGGGGTCGCCGTAGAGCGACTCGCAGGCATGGGTGAACGCCAGCTCCACGAACCCGGCCGGGGCCAGTGCGATGCGGCGGTCCTGCTCGCCGGCGGGCACCTGAGCGAAGTCGTCGCCGAGCGAGGCCAGGCCGCGGCGGTACTGCTCCTGCCAGCCCACGACCGGACCGTTCAGCTCGCGCTCGGGCCGTCCCTGTGATCCCTCGACCCGTGTCCGCCACGCCAGCTCCTCCACCGCGCCGAGCTCCAGCCACCGCTCGAACCCGGGCTGGCCGCCGTGGCGGCCGGAGAACGGACCCCCGGCCCAAATGCGCGGCGGATCGAACGTGAAGGCTGCGAGCAACTGGTCGACGTAGTCCGCCCCGCCCGCGTCGCCAGCGCCCGGCGAGACGCCGTCACCGGGCACGAGGCGGTCGTGGAGGGCGGTCAGCGTGCGATGCTCGCCCTCGGTCAGCCAAACGGTCAAGGGGCGACGGCCCTCATGGAAGCGACCGAGCCAGGGTGATCTCGTAGCTGGTGTGCTCGCCGAGGCGAAGGGTGGCGCCAGGCGGCACGACCACCACGGTGAAGGGTTCTTCCACCAGCGCCGGACCCTGGACCGACGCGCCGGCTGCCAACCGGGAACCGTCATAGGTGGGCGTGTCGAGGAAGCCAGTCCCGAAGTTCACCGGTCGGCTGGCCCCTCTGGCCGCGTCTGCGTCGGCGGTGGTGCCGAGGGCGGCCAGCGTCGGAGGCTTGGGCGTGTGGCCGACGGCGGTGGCTCGCACGCCTCGGACCGTGGGTTGCTGCTGACGGAAGGCGAAGCCGCGGTCGGCTTCGTGCTGGTCGTGGAACCGTTCGGCGAGATCCATCAGGTCAGCTTCTGTCAGCGGCCCGTGGCCCAGGACGGCCACGCTCATGTCGAAGTTCTGCCCGGCGTAAGCCATCTGCAGGTAATGGATGCGTTGCACGTCGGTGGGCGCCAAGCCGGTGGGCGCCAGCTCGTCGTCCACCTCGGCGTCGAGTTGGGCGAGCAGCTTGGTCACATGCGTCACGTCCACTTCTGACAGGGGGCTCACGTAGCTGTGGGTGAGGTCGACCTTGAAGTCCGACACGAGCAGGCCGAGGGCGCTGAACGCCGGCGCCGCCTTGGGCACGAGCACTCGCCGCATGCCGAGCTCGGCGGCGATGGCCCAGGCGTGCACGGGACCGTTGCCACCGTAAGCGATGAGGGAGAGCAGCCGAGGGTCGACGCCCGAGCCGGCCAGCACCCGCCGAGTGGCGTTGGCCATGTTGGCGTTGACGATGCGCTCCACGCCGACGGCGGCGTCGATCACGTCGGTGTGCAGCGGCCGGGCCACGTCGCGCTCGAGCGCGTCGCGAGCCGCCTGTACGTCGAGGTGCATGCGGCCGGCGGCGAAGCCGTCGGCAGGCAAGAAGCCGAGCACGGCGTCGGCGTCGGTGACGGTGGCCTGCTCGCCACCCCGTCCGTAACACGCTGGCCCCGGCGCGGAGCCGGCCGACTCGGGACCCACCAGCAGCGAGCCTTGCCGTACCCGGGCCACCGACCCGCCGCCGGCGCCCACGCACTGCACGTCGACCATCGGCAGGCCGATGTAGTACCGGTAGCGCCAGTTCCAGTCGGTGCTGATCTGAGGCGTCCCGCCCCGGACCAGGCAGATGTCGAAGCTCGTGCCCCCCATGTCGACGGCCACGAAGTCCTCCACGTCGGCGGCCCGCGCCGCAGCGGCAGCCCCAACCGCGCCTCCGGTGGGTCCCGAGCCCAGCAGCGCCACCGCTCGCCGGGCCACTGTGGCCGGCGGCATGACACCGCCGGTGGACGACATGATGAGAAGCTCACCGCCGTACCCCGCCTCGCGCAGGCGTTGGCCCAGGCGGTTGACGTAGGTGGAGACCTTGGGCGCCACGTAGGCGTTGACGAGGGTGGTGGACGTGCGCTCGAACTCCGGGCCGCGAGCCAGCACCTCGTGGCTGAGCGATATGTGGCCGACGTCGCCGTACTCCTCGAGGATGAGCTCTCCGGCTCGCCGCTCGTGGTCGGGGTTGACGAAGCTGAACAGGAAGACCACGGCGATGGCGTCGGCGCCGAGCTTGCGCAGCCGCTGCACGCCGGCCCGCACGGCATCCTCGTCGAGGGGCAGCAAGACGTTGCCCTCGAAGTCGACTCGCTCAGGGATGGGGATGCGGGCCCGGCGGCGAGCGATCGCAAAGGGCGCCGGGTAGGCCGGATCCCAGATCTGCTCCTTGTGCACCCGGCGCATCTCGATCTCGTCGCGGTGGCCCTCCGTGACGAGCAGACCCACGTTGGCGCCGTCCTGTTCGATCATCGTGTTGTCGGCGACGGTGGTGCCGTGGACCACGGCGTCGATGCGGGCGCAGAGGTCACCGAGGGGGGAGTGGAAGCGATCGGCCAGTTGGGCCAGTCCCGTCATCACGCCCACCGACTGGTCCTGGGGCGTGGAGGGGGTCTTGTCGAGGACCACGTCACCTTCGGCCGTGACGCAGATGAGGTCGGTGAACGTCCCGCCCACGTCGATGCCGATGCGATACCCCATCAAGGCTCGCTGCGCTTGCCCGTCGCGGCTCGCTCTGATCGCCGGGGAAATGCTTGGGGCTCACTGCGTTCGCACGTCGGCCTGTTCCGTCGATTCGAAGCTCGCTGCGCTCGCCGAATCGACGGCTTGCCCGTGGTTCCGGCATCGTGAATTGGCTTCATCCGGTCGCGGGGGAACCACGGCCAAGGCGTGGTGGCCACTGGGTGCGGTGTGCTGGTGCTTGTGGCGGAGACCGCCGGAGGCGGCGTGGGCGTCGGCTGCTGTGACTTGGTGCTTGGGGCGCGGACCGCCCGAGGGTGGTGGTCACGGGGTGCTCCGAGTCGGTGCTTGTCGCGCGAACGGCCGGAGGCGTGGTGGTCAATCGATGCGGCAAGTCAGGCCTTGTTGTCCGACCCACCGGTGGCACCGTCAGCGTGGCGGCGATTGGCGCGCACGGCTCGGGTCGCGTCGACGTCGACCGCCAGGGACAACTCGGCCAGGGAGCCGGTGAGCACCACGCCGTAGTCGCGCTCCGCTCCGGCGATCGACACATACTCGTCGAGCACGTCATCCAACACCGCTTGGGGGTCGCGGTCGAGCGGATCGCCCCACCCGCCGCCGCCGCCGTAGTCATAACAGATCTTCTGCCCGGCGGCGATGGGCACCCAGTCGGCGGTGTGGACCACCACGTAGGGATCGTCGCTTTGGTAACGGATGGTGAGCTGGTTCGGTTCGCCGGGCTGGCCGCCGGCGATGCCCGGCATGGGGTACTTCATGCCGACCACGTACGTGTACACCTTGGCGTCGGTGCGGACTTCCTTCACGTAGTGGCTGCCGCACAGGCCGCGCCACTGGCCCGGGCCGCCCGAGTCCGTGCGGTAGTCCCGGCTCCACTGCACATGTGGGAACAGGCTCTCGTTGATCTCGGCGGTGGCCTTCCAGAGGTTGCCGAAAGCGGCCGCTTGGCAGCCCCACGCGTCCATCCCGGCGGCGGCGTTGCACCAGCCGGCATAGACCTCGGCCGAGTGGTCGGTGAAGGCACGGCCGGTGCGCGGGTCGGTGCCGGCGATGACGGTGGGGATGCCGGTCTTGTACACCTGGGGCACCGCCTTCTCCGGCAACACGTGCTGCAAAGCCAACGCGATGGCCTCGCCCACCTCGGCGCCGGGGTGGTGGGTGCCGGCCGACACGGGCCGGTCGGGAGCCGGGTTCAGCACGCAGCCGTGGGGCACCACCAGCTCGATCGACTCGAAGAAGCCTTCGTTCTTGGGGATCTCCGGGTCCATCATGGCGGCGATCTGGGCGACCGTGTAGCCCCGCGTGTTGCCGTAGGTGGACCAGGCCTGAAGCTCGGGCCGGGTGTCGCTGCCCGTGTAGTCGATGCGCAGCCGGTCACCGTCGACGGTGACGGCAACATGCAGGTGCACATCGGGGTTGCCTTTGGGGTCGTGGTCGACCCAGCAGTCAGCCTCGTAGGTGCCGTCGGGCCAAGCGGTGACCTCTTCGCGGAACCGGCGAGCGGCGTAGTCGACCATGGCGTCCACCGACGCCTCGACCTGGGCCACCGAGTGCCGTTCGATCATCTCCTCGAGGCGCCGCGCCCCCAGTTGGGCGGCGCCGATCTGGGCCCGCAGGTCGCCGAGGTAGTCGGGCAGGCGGTTGTTGACCTGCAACGCGTACAGCACATCACGGCGCTCCCGGCCTTGGTCGAGCACCTTCACCACCGGCCAGCGGACGCCTTCACCCCACACGTCGTTGGCGGTGACGTTGTAGCCACCCGGCACCGCCCCGCCGGTGTCGCCGTGGTGGCACTGGATGGATGCGATGAGCACCATTCGACGGCTGGGCTTGCCTCCGCCGTTGCCGTTGCCGTTGCCGTTGCCGTTGCCGTTGCCGGTGCCGTTGCCGTTGGCCTGGACGGTCGGGTCGTCGGCGAAGACGGGAGCGAAGACGTTGTAGTCCGGGAGGTGACCGCCACCGTGGTACGGGTCGTTGGCCACGAAGACGTCACCCTCTCGGAACTCGTCCACGCCGAGGAAGTCGAGGGCGAAGCGCACCGGCAGCGTGGACGTGAGCATGAACTGGGGGATGCCGACGCTGAGGGCGGCCAGGCGGCCTCGGGCGTCGAGCACCGTGGCGTTGCGCTCGTTGCTCTGGTTGAGGATCGGGGTTGTGGCGGTACGGCTCACGTAGGTGGCCATCTCGAAGCACACCGTCTCCATGCCGCCGCGCACCACCTCTGCGGTGATGGGGTCGACGGTCGGTGCCAGCGCGGCCGCTGCGTGACCGTCGGCGCGAGCCACGGTGCGGTTCCGGGGCTTGGCTAGCTCGACCAGATCGACAGCCATCGCAACCTCCCTCAACGCGCTCTATCAACCTGACGGCATCGTCATCCCCAGCCTACCCGGCCGACGGACCTGACGTTCGTGTCAGGTTTTCCTAACCTGGGTCTATGACCGATGTGCGCGCCTTCCACGACATCCGCTCGAGCTCGGCTTCGGCCGCCCAGCAAGCCAAGTCCGTCGAGGACTTCATGGCTGAGCTGGAGGACATCCAAGACTCGGTCTGCTCCACCCGCAACCGGGTGTGGGAACGGGTGGCCGACGGCACCCTGTCCCTTCCGTACCTGCGCCGCTTCTGCTGTGAGTACTACTTCCTCGGCGTCTGGTACACGTCGGAGTTTGGGTCACTGGTGGCCAACGCCCCCGACGCCGACGCTCTCGGCCTGGAGGCCAGCGAGCACTTCGCCCACTGGGTGCAGAACCTGGCTGACGAGACGGGCTTCGCCGGGGACCGCAACCACGTCGACATGAAAGTGGAATGGGCACGGATGCTCGATCTCTCCGACGATGACCTGTCCTCGTACATCCCGTTGCCCGAGACGCTCGGCATGGTGCTGGGCAGCCTCTACTACATGCGCCGCTCGTATGAGGAGGGCCTCGCCGCGTTCGGCTGGGCCGGGGAGCGCTTCGCGGCCGGCACCGGCTACGCCAAGCTCATGTACGAGGGCATGAAGGCCCACTACGGGCTCGACGTGGAGAACTTCAAGGTCCACGCCTACGCCGAAGCCGACCACGGTGACGCGGCCGACTACCTGCTGCGCCAAGTGGCCGTCAGCGGCATCCAGCAGCACCGCATCCGCACCGCCGTCACCCACGTGTTCACGCTGCGCAACGCCCGAGCCGTCGCCCTCAACCGCTGGCTAGAAGAGCCCGGCGCCCTCCGCTAGCCGGATCAGGTCACCAGCCGAGCGCCAATTGTTGCGCTTATCGACAGTGTTCAGTAGCGCGACAACTGCGACCCTTTCCTGCGATGCGGCTGTCAGTCCCAGATGACCTTGAGGGCGGGAGGGGCGCGGAACGTCACCCCCGAGATGTACTGCTCACCTGCCTCGGGGTCGAGGCGCAGGGTGGCGGGCAGGCGGTCGAGCACGGCGTTCACCACCACGGCCGTCTCCATCCGGGCCAAGTGCATGCCGAGGCACATGTGCGGTCCGTGGGCGAAGCCGATGTGGGGACGGCGCTCGCGGAAGATGTCGAAGTGCTCAGCGTCCGGCCAACGGGTCTCGTCGTGGTTGGCTGAGCCCATGTTGCAGATCACGGTGGCGCCGCGCGGTATTGGCGTGCCGCACACCTCGGTGTCGCGTGTGGCCGTCCGGATGATGATGAGCAGGGGCGGTTCCCAGCGGATGCCTTCCTCGATGGCCTGGGGCAGCAGCGAGCGGTCGGCGCGCACCGCCTCCAGCTGATCGGGATGGGTCAACAAACCGAACAGCAAGTTGGACGAGGACCGGTAGGTGGTCTCTGCCCCGGCCGGCAACAGCAGCCGAAGAAAGGCGCAGATCTCGTCATCGGTGAGCTGTTGGCCTTGGTGCTCGACGTGGGCCAGCACCGAGATCATGTCCTCGGTGGGCTGGTGGCGGCGCTCGGCGACGAGCCCGCAGAAGTACTGGCGCAGCTTCTCCGAGGCAGCCACGGCACGGTCCCAGTCGACGCTGACACCAATGAGCTCGACCGCCAACCGGTGGAACTCGGGGAGGTCGGCCGCCGGAAGGCCCAGCAGGTCGGCGATGACCTGCACCGGGAACGGGAAGGTGAGCTGCCGGACCAGGTCGGCATGACCATTGCCGTCGGCGGCCAATCCGTCGACCATGGCGTGCACCAACGGCTCCACCAGATCCAACTTCCAGCGGACCATGGCGGTGGCGGTGAAGGCCTGTTGGATGAGCGACCGGTAGGCCCGGTGCTCGGGCTCGTCCATCATCAAGATGGATCGGCCCATCACCACGCCCATCACCTCCTCGTACCCGGCCGAGCTGAACGTGTCCCCGTCACCGAGCACGGCGTGCACGGCTTCGTAGGTGTAGGCGGTGAAGATCTGCAGGCCACCGTCGGCCACGGCCTCGAAGTGGGCGAACTCCGCCGAGCCCCCGTGTACAG
>JAABUQ010002832.1_pt1 | contig 33326 bp, 33 predicted proteins | sample 5560001 | NCBI WGS metagenome assembly JAABUQ01 (sample SAMN10711888, study PRJNA513371) | rock metagenome | isolation source: Antarctica rocks | place: Antarctica: Victoria Land, Finger Mt nord | collected 2015-12-18
AATTTAATAGAATAAATTTTTTCAAATATATATATTTTTAAATAAGTTAAAATATTATTAATTTTTATAATAATTAGCAAATATTAAACTTTATTAACTAACTTATTTTTAAATTATTTATATATTTTAAATATATTAATATATATTAATATTAACTTTATTAAAAAGTTTAAAATAATTATATTATTATTAAATAAATCTTTATAATTAAAATATTAATAAATAATTTTATTAAATTCTTTATTAGAAATATAAAAAATTTATTTATATATTATAATTTATTAATTTAAATAATTATATAATTTTATTTATTAATTAAATAAAATAATAATAATAATCAGATTATTATTATTTTAGAAGAGTATATTAATTATTATTACTCTTATTTTCCTTTATTAATCCGTTTTTCTTATTTTACTTTTTCTAAGGTTATTTGGACCCTTAATTATACTACCAAAATATTATTATTATATTACTTATTCTCTACTTTATCAGGCGAAGCAATTGATATAAAACAGGGCTAGGAATACTTATTTGCCCCTATCTAGGGCCTTATTATCATGTATATTAGGGTGCTATATACCATTATTTATCAATCAGACGATTCAGCCCTGAGTGTATCTGACACGGACCAACCGCTCCGCTTCTGTGTCGTCGAGGTCGTTGAAGAGCACATTTCGGGCACCTTCGATGGTGCATTGATTCTCGGACGGCTAAATCGATCACGAGAGCGCGGGGGCCGTCAGTTCGCCCGTCTGCGATACAAAGAGAAATGGGGCCAACCCAAGTCCGCTGAAATACGCACCTGGTCGGGGTTGACATATGGTGCGTGTTTACCACCCATTATCTCTAGCAGGCTTGACTTTGCCGGGACAACGAAGCCCGACATATACACCAAACCAATGACACCACCTTTCTTTCCCTCCTTCACCCGAGCACGTTTGCTCAAGCCGCTGGCAGCTCCGCCTGCAGGAATACCGCCATAAGAGTGGCAGACGACTACGACATCCTTGCCTTCGGCGTCGATGAGATTCAGAATTTGATTGCGGACCGCTTCGGCGTCTGCGGAGCAGCTGGATGTCTGGGGGGCATGGTTGTCGCAGCTGGGGAGACTGGGCACCACGGCTGAGTATCCTGCGCTCCTGAGCTGAGTGACGATTTTATCGTAGGCGCTAGGCTGGTGCCATGCGCCTGGGACGATGACGATTGCTGGATGAGAGGTGGTCATTGAGTTGGGGAAAAGAAGGTGGTCATTCGATACTTTAGACCTTGCGGTATATGTTCTCACTTAACGCTACCACAGCTTACGTGAGCAGTCTCTTGTGTAAGCTGTATTCTCAGATCTTAGGCGGCCACCTGAATTAAGCTGATATACAGTGCCACATCAAAAGTCTGGGCCAAGTTAAAAACAACCCCCTACCACCATTTCCCCTATTATATCCAATTTGCCAACTATTTATAGGAGAACCTTATATCTTTATATAGTAGTTAACTAATAATAATATATTAATTCCCTAAAAATATTTTATATTTAATATTTCGTATATTACCTTTTAACCTTTATTATTATATTTACTTTCCTTTTTATATTCTTAATTAATAATATTAATAATTCCTTAGGAAATAATTATTAAGCTTATTTTAAAACCTCCTTTATAATTTCCTATACCTTCTTATTATTCTTATATATTTTTTTAATATTTAACCGTATTTTATAAACAAGCTTCTTAAGCCTTTTTTAAAAATATTTAATTAAATTAAAATTAAAGGAAAAAAAAAGTTATTTTAATATTTTAATATTATATTTTCGGAGTTATATTTATATTTTATATATTATATATATAAAAGCGTTATTTTATATAAAAAGAAAGCTTAATTTATAAATTATAAAAATTAATTTTTTTAAAATTATAAGATAATTATTAATTAAATATTCTTTTTATTTTATAATTTTATTTTTATTTATAATAATAAAGTTATATTATATTAAATTATAAAAGCCTTTTTAAATTATTATTAATATATTTTTACCTTTTAAAATAAATTATATAATTTTTTTCTTAAAATATTCGTAAAATAAACAGAAAATTTATCTCTATTTTTTATTTTTATTTTATTTTATTAAATTATTTTATATTATTATTTTTCAGTTTAATATTTTTATATTTTATATTAAATTAATTATTTATATATTATAACTTTTAAAAATAATAGTTTCTTTAAACGAGTTAATTAATAAAGTTTATATTTTTAAAAAATATAATAAATAATAAATTTCGAATATTCTAATTTATATTATAATATAAAATTTTTATATTTAATTACTGGTTCCCCTTTAATAATATATATAATAAATATTTTATTTTAATTTAATAATATAAAAAGATATTTAAATTAAGCTTTCGAGACCCCTTAAGGCTAACTAAGATAATATTAAATAATATTTTAAATAATAAATTTTTTAAGATTTTCGTAGGAAATTATCAAAGTAGTTTTTTCTCTTAAATAAGATATTTTATAAATAATTATTTTTTCGAATAAAGTAAGCTCCTTCTTAAGAGTCCTATTAGCAGAAATTAGACTTAACGGTATATATATTATAATACTGGAGGTAGCAGGGGGTAGTAGAGTTAATAAAGTATAAACGCGTTATTCGTGTTTTTTGCGTTTGGGCCTAGACTTTTGACGTGCTAGTGTACTCCGTGGCTGTGCCTCATGTTTGCAGTATGGTTTATTACTTGTATTAGGTTCGATTCCTAATGGCGCTGGTACAATGGTGTAGCGGGTTTTACCCATTTCTCCTCAAGGATAATTTCTCGATACGGAGTACACGCACATGCTTTCAATACATTACAGAACGCGGTACTGAACTCCACCCATTGAATCACGACGCGGTGATTTTCGGACAGCCCACCACTCGATATGCGCGCACGCAGGTTGGAAGTATACTCTCGAGAATGATTATTGTTGTTGTCTATCTTCTTCCATACTCAATCTAACGCCTTTTGCGGGCCAATGCGAGTCTTTAAAACATATTCCTTTCAGTATATACGCTCCGTATATAATGCGTACTCAGTTCCATAAGGTCTACAATTTCGTTTTCCCTTTATCGAATGCTGCCATTGAAGTTAGATTGGGTTCTTCTTGCTTACTGCATTTGACCCTTTCTTTGGAACTTCAGACTTCCAACTTTTTAGTGACGATAATTGTTCAAGTTTCAGCGAAGTGTCTTGATGACTGAGGGCACTCTAGGGACAGTTTGACAAAGACATCTAGTGATGATTGATTGGAAAATCTTCAGGCTATTAGAGCTTCTCATGAAACTTGACTAAGTAGCGACTGTGGCGGTCGAGAATTATTAGATCTTTTGACTGGTGATTTGCATTCCGCCGTACGAGTTCCCGGAGCCTCTCAAATGTGGCTCTCAGTGCAAGCTTCGTCGTTCCGATTCATGCTGCTCTTGTCGTGATATAAGCACTGGCCAAACGCAAGTCAAGCTATGCACGGCCGAGGTCGCCTGGCATAGAACGAAGGTGGAAAGCCTGAGGCGGATCATGGAGCGCCTCCGGAATGTCGTGCATAGTTTTGAGATTCTGATGGCACGTTACATCGGTAGAACATTCGTTGCGCCGGTACATCTCACCACGGCTCAAATTGGCAGCTTCGAATTAATGGTGTCGTAACCTGCTTTTAGTCTCTCAGGAATAAGCAATGGCAAGAGACCACTTCTTATACTCCTGCAATGCTGATCTAACCAGGCAAGATAGCAAGGATTCGATCTGCGAGCAGCTTCCGATTGATATCTCATCGTGCGTCCGGGCTCGCATTCAGTGTCGCAACAGTCAGCCTTGTCAAGACTTACGTTACTGACAAGAGCGCTTTCTGTATGAGCATTTATGCCTTCAATAAGCCTCAAAGCCTCTTGTACAAAAACTTTCTTCTGCAACATGTTCTCGATTGGCGGAGGGGAGGTTCGGCGTACTTTAGAAAACTGAACACTATCAGTAGACTACATGAGACTTGCATCGCTGTCTAGTCGCAAATTCTCTCCTGCGACTCCCGCTTTCTATATTCAGCGTTTCTTTTTACTCAAAGAAACCCCGCCGGGGGTCCCTCCGTAGGAGGGGTAGTTCGCATATGAACATTTTTCAACGATCTCCATAACCCAAGATCGTTGCGCATCTTAAAAGAGGAAGCCGAAAGATCCTCTTGCCGAATATTAAGATATTCCGTGTATAATTCAGCTCTGTAAAAGCGCTCCGATGCTGCTGAACATATTGTAGACGGTTGTTTGAGGTCGTATTTGTTTCCATACAAAGTAGAACCAATCTTGCTAAGAAATATTGAGCTTTGATAAAGTTCATGGAACGAAGCTATTATCTTGGCAACCGAGTTAAGCTATAGACTTTTAATGTGGAACTTACTTTGAACGTAGAAGATAGCCTATACGTACTAATACCGCTATCAACACTTGAAACATAGTTCTTCGGCATTTCCATCAGGCCACCAAGCTGAATCGACTTGTATCGGTGAGCGACTCTAGTGGAGGGTCTGGCAAGCGGGTAGAGGAGGAGATAAGCTTTCGGTAAGCTGGAGCTGAAATGCAGGTCGGTGAGAATTTTCGGAAATTAGCAGAATGTTCCGGGTTACAGTGTACGGCTTGAAGGAGCGAGGCTCGTTGGAGGTGCTGGAGAGATGCTCTCGACTCCGAACAGGTGAGGCATCGTTGGAGGTGGGAGAGGGTAGAGCTCAACCACCCAGGGTACCTGCGTAGTGGGAGGGCGTTTGCGTATGAGTGGAAGCGCTCTGATCGTCAGATTTTCTCGGGTTTCGAGCGCGTGGGATTCTGGTTTGGCTTGAGTAAGGATCCTCGGCTGCGTTGGTGATTGAAGCAAAGCAGGTGCCCACGTGCCATCCTGCAGCACTGACCGAATGGATGTTCGTCAGATTTCGCTAGAATAGGAATGGTGTGAAAACACTGTTGCACCGTCGCCAGACTCTCGGGCACGCGGGGTAAAGCAGGGTCCAAAAAGGGGTAACATTGCTAGCGTGCATTACTACCTACCTACGAACGATAACGTCCTAGGGGAGCCAATGTGGCTCTTTATTGCGACAAAGAAGAGCATCCCCCCCCTACGAAGACTAGAGTCAAAAACACCTAAGCGCAGCTAGGCATAGTGTGCATCGGCCAAGAATACGTTACCCTGAGAGTCAGATCTTAGTTGAGAAGGCTGAGCTGAAAAGGCGACTTTACTTTCCATTTAGCTCGTGTTGAATTGTCTTGCAATGAATCCGCGTCGACTCGTCGACGTGCGTCGTGTTTAAAAAATGGGTTTTCTTGTTCCAGATGATGCTGAGTCCAGCATATATACTCCTTCAACCCTCGAAAGATTTAGAACGTCCGGACCTGTCGTCTTGATCACAAAAAAGTCCATCATATAATGGAGAGTAGATTTCGGTATGAAGGGAGCTGATAAGAGCATCCCGAACCTTCGCTCCCCGGGACCTACGCGGGGAACGAATGGCCAGATATGTAGGGGACGTCTATAAAGACCATAACAACCTCTATGAGTATCTAAACAATTTCCTCTTCAATCCGAATCCCTCATTCATCAGACCGGTAACGAAACATCATGTCTATTCCAAGTGAAACCACCGTACTGGTGATAGGTGGTGGGCCAGGGGGTTCATATGCCGCCTCGGTTCTCGCCCGTGAGGGTGTATCATGTGTCGTTTTGGAGGCAGATAAGTTTCCAAGGTATGTTTAGATTTGGCTCCGACTCTGTCTGCCTGGCACCAGCCTTCATCGTCTGTCGTCATAGGCTCTTGAGACTCTGTCGCTAATTGACTTGGTCAGATACCACGTCGGCGAGAGCATGCTTGCGTCAATGCGCCACTTCTTGAGATTCATTGAGCTGGATGAGGAGTTTGACAAACACGGCTTTACGGTAAAGGTAAGTTCATCCAATTTTGCGCTGGCTCGTCATCTTCTCCGTTAACGGCTTGGTAATAGCGAGGTGCAGCATTCAAACTCAACGACAAGCCTGAAGGGTGTATGTACTCTCCTACTCATGACGAAGAGAATGAAGTCTTCTAAAAGCTAGAATAGTCACCGACTTCATCGCTGCTGGCGGCCCGGGCAACTATGCCTGGAATGTGATTCGCTCGGAAGCCGACGACTTAATCTTCAAGCATGCAGGCAAGTCTGGAGCACAGATCTTCGACGCGGTGAAAGTCAACTCTGTCAACTTCGTACCATCAGAACATCAGATCGACGTAGATACGGACACCCCAGGCCCTGGACGCGCGGTTTCTGCCACCTGGTCGCGTAAGGACGGCAGCTCTGGCGAGATCAAGTTCGATTACCTCATCGATGCTAGTGGGCGAGCCGGCGTAGTGAGCACCAAATACCTCAAGAATCGCAAGAGCAACCAAGGATTAAAAAACATTGCCAACTGGGGTTACTGGAGTGGAGCTGCCAATTATGCCGAGGGCACTGCCAGAGAAGGTTATCCATTCTTCGAAGCACTCAAAGGTATCTCGATCCTTGCACTGTATTGCATGATCCTGAGACATACTAACGTACCTCTTCCTCAGACGGGAGCGGCTGGTGTTGGTTTATCCCACTGCACAATGGTAGAACATCCGTAGGTGTCGTCCAAAACCAAGACCAAGCCACACAGAAGAAGAGGGCCCTCGGTTCTCCAAATACTCAGGAATTCTACACCGAGTCTCTCAAACTTGCTCCTACCATCCAGGAGCTCCTTTCGGGGGGCGAAGTGGTAACAGAAATTAAGTCTGCCTCGGATTGGTCCTACAGTGCTTCCTATTACGCCACTGAAAATGTCCGCATTGTTGGCGATGCTGGTTGCTTCATCGACCCATACTTCTCATCTGGCGTTCATCTAGCGTTGTCCAGTGCTCTCTCGGCGGCCGTGACAATACGCTCCGCGATGCGAGGAGATTGCAGTGAGCAAACCGCCATGAAGTGGCACTCGAGCAAGGTCGCGGAAGGTTATACACGTTTCCTGCTTGTGGTCTTGAGTGCTCTCAAACAGATCAGAAAACAGGAGCAAGCGGTCTTGAGCGACTTTGATGAGAACGGCTTTGAGAGAGCTTTCGCGTTCTTCAGACCAAGTACGGTCCCCTCTTGCCCAGACACACCTCATATTTTGTTAATGCTAACCTCCTTCACTAGTCATTCAAGGTACCGCTGATGTCGGAGGCAAGCTCACTCAAGAGGAGATTACCAACACAGTTGACTTCTGTCTCAACAACGCATTCGCTCAGCATGACCCCAAAGACGTGGAAGCCGTCAAGAAGAAAGTCGATGGTGATAAAAGCAAGAACGGCCTTACCGAGGCCGAGACTAACGGAATGAACGGACACACCAACGCCCTCACCAACAGCGTCACCACTGGCGTCGACGCCGCCTCTACTCCCTCGGTCAGCGCCCAGCAGGAAGTCAAAATTCAACAGAAGGCCGAGAAAGATCCCGAGGGTCTTTCCCCGGAGGAACTGAAGATCTTGAACACCCTCCGCGCCAGGGAGATGCTGCGGTCAGAAGATGTCCTCCACGTCGACAACTTCAGCACCGACGCTATTGATGGACTCAGGCCACTCGTCAAGAGGGGCATGCTGACCCTTGTGGAAAGTTCGGCTACCTCGCACAGCTCTGCCCCGACACATGTTAAGAAAGACGTGTACAATGCTATGACATATGAGAAACCGAGAACGGCAGAGGTTCAGGGTTAGAGTTGGTGAGATTTTCGTGGGCCCATGTGGCATGGATATGTCCAATCGACACGCCACGAGAACCTCGGGGATAGCTGTTGTTTGTGACAGTTAGGGATTCTGGTACCGGGCCCACGTCACGCCTTTCTTAGCTTATTGGTCGTTTTTTGATGAGGTGTAGTGGTCGAATAGATGGCCATCGAATATGAACAGATTGAACAAAAGGAAAACATACCCCTTTGCAACCGTAACTCCTAGTGGCCATACTTGACCCTTGCTGCTGCTACCAGAACAGCATCGCAATCTGGGAACCTTGTGGCCAGCGATCGTAGTAGACATTCTTGTGTGCTTGAGCGGAGTATGACCTGAAAAATGAGATGCATTCCCCAAGTAGAAGTATTGATGGGAAGAGAGAAGTAATCGAGCTTGAAGTGTGACCGTTCGATCTGCTGTATTGTTACCGACGAGAATAGCGAGGTCATGGAGGAAGATGAGAGCGAGTGAAGGGAAGGAAGTTGAGGTAGAAAAGGTGTGCGTTGGAGACGCGCGACCGAAGACAATGAAGCCAGAAGGCGCGTGTATCATCAGGGAATTCACTTCAAGAAACCGTCCTTCTCAAGTCTCAATCATCTTTCTTCATTTCTCATTCCTGGGTTTCTTTCCGTGTGGGAAGGGCAAAGGTCATGAAGGCCAGGTTACAGGAAATATTTCGGTCAATTGCTGTCTAAAGATACTCACTCATTCTGCCCGCACACTACCAATCAAGCAGCTCGCCTACCGCGACCACCACGCCGCCCATTTCACCACACAAAGGCGTAGATGTACTTTTTGAGCACGGGTGTGCCGAGTGAGGCTCAAGCGATTTTGCAAGTGAGTCGGGTCAAGAGGCAGTCGCCCGCCCACTCCCAGTCAAAGAGCCACTCTACTCTCCTAATCACATTTCCTCCCCACCCGCCTGCGGCACTCTGCCTCTTCACCTATCCTTCTTGGGAGTGGCATCTTTGCTCCCCATCTGGTCCCCGAGGTTGTTGTACTCCCTGCTCAGCCCCTCGCTCTGTTTCTTGAGTGTCTCGATATCCCTATCCTTCTGCGCCAATTGATTCTTCAATTTCCCAATCTCGCCCGCTCCTCCCGCTTGCGCCAATCGCTCACTCTCGCGTCCCTGGGCTTTTGGGTCTCCTTCGTAGCCTTTTACTCTTTCTTCGAGGCGGAGGGTGTCCAGGATCATCACGTAGGTGCGGTTGAGGATCAAGGAGAGGAAGAGCGTGAAGCCGCAGAGGTACATGTTGCGTTGGGAGTAGAATTTGCGGGCTTGGACTTCCATGCGGCCGGAACCTTCAAGCATGGCGGCACTACTATTGACGTCAGTCATACTTTAAAGGGAAGAGAGGAACAGAGCTAATGTTTGGTGGAGATGGTGTCGTGGGAATGGTCTTGATGGGGAATGTACTTGGCATTGCTCTTGGTCTTGGCTAATTCTTGCTGGACGCTGTAGACACGATTCACGCTGTCGATGAACAGGATCAAGATGAAGATAAAGGTGATCTATTCAAATCCTTTGTATAAGCATGAGGCCCTGTGAGAGATTTTCTGGACCACGTTGGGGGCCGGAAAGGTGGGCACTCACTTTCATTCCGTACTGGAACTTGGCTACTATCGGGCTATCGGAGATGAAGTTGAAGAGCTTGCGTTTCATCGTGTAGGGAAGCGGGACGATGAGCATGCCAAAGATGCTCATCTCGAGCACCAAGATGGCAAAGACCTAGATTAAGGTCAGTGGTGGGCTTCTCTAGGCAGAAAGGTGTGAAGAGATAGACCGGAGCGTAGATGAGCGAAGGCATGATTGGCAGTCAATTTGGCAATGGAAGTGTGATGCAGAAGAGCAGTGTTGCGAAAGAAGTGGGACGGGGTAAGTATGATGGAGGAGAAGAGGAAAGGTACGGGACGATGGCAGCTTTTGGCCTTTCAGGGCTTGTTGCGTCAGACGTGGGGATGGAAAATACTTGTGCTCACCAACGAGTAATACAATGTCATCTTGCCCGTTCTATCGTTATTGAGCTTCAGTAGGTGTATGATATGGTATTGATCAAAATCACCAGACACTCCAAGTCTTTTTTGGCTGATAGCTTTTGTGTTTGCTGGTTGCTGGTAAGGCTCGTGAGGGTATGGGAGAAGAATTGAAGACACGACACGCGACTTCCAACACCCCTCCGTCATTTTCTGCTGCTGCCCAAAACTTGGCAGACCCAACCCCACACGGTATTTTACACTTCCCACGGAAGCAGCCGAAGCCTGCCTTCCACCCCCTTCGTCCACGCCTTCTACTCTTCCAAGTCAGCTTCACTTATCATACCCCTGACTAGGCACTGGCCAGTTCCTATACGAATGCAAATGAAAAAGATATGCTGTGTCTAGTGTCAAACTCGCAGCATCCTTAGGACGATACAACAGCAATTCGCCTCCAGTTCAGCGTTAAGGTGACCCAAGGCTGCCACTTAACAAAGCCCAGCGTGATGGGACACACCATTTGGATAATGAGCACCCCTTGCCACTCTCTACAATAATATGGAATGTCACAATATCTTTTTGCAATGCCGCTGCCCTACTAGAATCCGGTAAGAGAAGGAATCCCTACTGTAGCTCGTAGCCCTCTCGTTAGGGACAGATTCTGCAGTGGAATACCTCACTCCCACTCCAATACCTCATCGGTACGCTTAAAGTATGCAGAAGGCATCCCCCAGCCGGCGGATGCGTCCTCAATCCAAGTCAACGACCCCCTCGATCTCACAGAGCACAGCTCATCCTCGGTATCTACCTTATCCAGCACAAGCCTTCCCTCCATCCAACCCCTAACCCTCACCCCCCAGAGCTCACCCCATCCCCCTTCACCTCCCCCTCTCCGCAAAGAAAGATACTCCTTCAATGCTCCTCCGTATCAAATACGCATACATTTCCGGTGCTAATCTCACTAATTAGCCTTTCCCCCACCCCAGTAAAGGACACAGCAAAAAAAAAGGAAAGCAAGGAGGAGAAAACTCACAAGCGCCCTCACCCCTCAACCCATGCGCCACCCCATCGACTCTCAAATAGGACAATCTCCCTAACGCGGCCCCCGCGCCTACGGCTTTATTGCCGATGGTGACGGGGCGGAGATTTGTGGGGGAAAATGTTATTTTGTCGCCGGTGATGGCGGAGAGGGTGGATTCGATGCCAGAGGGGGAGGTATCGATGTCGTATTCGGCGGAGAAGATTGTGATGGGGTAGGTCGGGATGAGGGATTTGAGGGCGAGCAGGTTGGTTGTGCGGGCGACTGGGGAGGGGGGGGTGTTAGAGGGGGGCTGGGGTGGTTGGGTTCGCTTGGGAAGGATTTGTTTTGGGGGGATGACGGGGGTTTACGTACGGCTGCCTGATTTTTCAAAGAGGTCGAAGATGTTGCTGTAGAAGGCTTTGATGTCGCCGACTTTGGGGACATGGATGGATCTTTGGAGATCGTGGTTGCTGTTGATGTAGGCTATGGCGGCTTGTTCCACTTTCTTCCCTGGCGACGCATTTTTCTCGTCCTGGGTTTTGAAGCGGATATCGGTCTCCATGTTACCTGGTACGGCGGTCAAGTCGAGGGCTTTTGTGGCTACGTTCGCGCAATCGGCGTCGCTGTTGGTAACCTCACATTTCTTCCACGCGGGGACGACATCATTGGTGTATTCGTGAAGTTTTTTCTTATATGCCTCGTCGTTTAGAACCTGCCTCGTGGGGTTGGTATGGAGGTAGTCAAGGGCAGCTTTGGATTGAACGACGATGTCAAGGAGAGGTGTGATGAGGGTGAGAGATGCCAACTTGGGGATTGCGCCGTCGGAGGACCCCGGGTCTTTGCTTGCATCATCCATCTTCTTCGCCAACAAGGGTCCACCGTGGCCGCCGTATGATGGTGTAACTATGTGAAACCCATGGTTTTGGTATTCCGGAAATTTCTCAAGGAAGAACCCGAGGAACTCCCATAACGTTGCCAGTGCTTGCTCATCGGTGCTGACCTAGATGTTTCTTTGAATCAGCGTCTGCAAGCGACCAGATCCCGCGCGCAATGTCTTTCAAAAGGTATCATTTCGATACGCGCCCTCCGAGCCGTTTACGCACATGCAATGCTTAGAACGGTACGATACCATTCACTTACCGTATCACCATCGTTTGTGGAAAAGCCAGTGCCCAGGGGTTGCTCGACATAGAGCACGTTGGCAAACTTGTTCAGTGCCCAGTCCGATTTCTGCAATTTGCCTGATGCATCTAGCTGACAGGGGCCATGTGAGGAGAGGACACTAGGTGCTATCGCGCCGCCAGGTCCACCCTGAAGCCAAAGAAGCAAAGGGGCATCCTTGGGGGTTTTGACTTGCGCGTCGAACAACCAGAAGAACATTTTCCCGCTGCTTTTCGCCTCGCTCACGGAGAACCATCCTGATGACTGCTTTAAGCCGCAGATGCCGTTGTAATCGCGCTTGATCTGGGATGGACCTGTACGACTTTGAAGACGCGTTCGATTGATGGTTTGGGCATCGCTGATCGGAATGCAGCTCAATTGGAGGATGAAGAAGAACGAGCTGATCAATGTTTTCATCGCTTCGCTCTTGGAGTCACCCGAATTTTGGTAGTTTTAATATCCATGGCTGTATTTATAGTGCTCGGAAGGGAGTACAGTTGCCAAATTTTATGCCTTCGAAAGTAGTGGGAGGTTTCGAAGCTCTTTTTTTGAATGGTCCAACAGGAGAGCAAGCTAGACCGACATTGCACAGTTGTTAATTGTTGGCACACTATCTCCTTTTCTGCAGTCAACCCTTCATTCCTTCTGCCGAGAGTGTTTGCTCGAATGCCTTATGAGGTGCGACAACGATAATCCGCACAACCTGGTAAACACCCTCGCGAGGCAGACACGAGAGTACACTTTTCCATATCCATTCAACTCGTAATTTCGCAGGCGATAGTCAATCCAATTATCGTCTTTGAACGAGTCGGCAAAATTAAGTCGTAGCGAGAGGAGCCATAGGGTATGGATAGTCCTCATAATACTCTGTACTCAGTAAGACAATCCTTAAGGTAGACGTCCCTTACGGTGCCGAGGAAGTCAATGTACCTTGCAGAAACCGTCTACATCTCACACACTTTCACATGATGAACAAACCTCCCCGTTCGTCCTCAACCAGCGGCAGAAGCAACCTCAAACCCAAACATCCACACCTGCCACACCCTGAGCCCTCCGCGTCAATCTGATAACGATTGGATTCGTGTGTCGGTCTACTAGGGCGGCACCATCTCCATAGCTAGTGCAATAATCGCCGTCTTTTCTACATAGTCCGGTCACAGGCCATTCCAGTTCCTCGCAACGCTTTCCCTTATAATATCTCCCCCTTCCAGACTCCCACTAAACTCTCTTCCGATCCCACTTCCAACCTCAATTCCTATCCCTCCGCTTCAATCTCATAACTATTCGACTTATGCTTCGGCTGGAACCTGAAATCCTTATGCGCTGGACCAAGAAACATCTCACTACCCCAGCCATCAGCAATAGGCCCACACCACCCCCTCCCCTCAGAACTACGAGGTGCGAACGAACGAAACATACCTGATCCGGATCCAATCCTTGTAATCATCACTCCCGAGCAACGTCTCCAGCTCGTTCCGCCCCCTCCACGCCGGCGGTCGGTCTTGCAGGTTCGGCGGCAGATACTCCAGGAGCCCCACCGGCACGTACCGGTATGCAAAACTCAGCCATTCGAGCAGGAAGCGGCGAGTCGTGCCTACGCCCCTTTCGTCTGAACCCCATGTCTCGAGACCGTAGCGTGCGTATTTTTCCACCAGTGCGAGCCGCTCCGAGGCGCTTTTGTCGATGTAGGCCCCTTGGGCAATTTCTTCGAAGATCCAGGGTTTAATCAGCGCACCCCGCGCGATCATGACGGAGTCCACTTTTGCGGAGGAGAGGTGCGTCGTGTAGTCGATGTGGGAGCAGCAGTCGCCGTTGCCGAGAAAGAAGACTTTGTTATTTGCGGGCTGCGTTCGTTCGTCTGATTCTCGAATTGTGTCGGATAAGTCGTCTCCTCTGGCGTTGTATTCGTTTACGAGGGCAGCGCAGTCGGCGATGTATGCCCAATCTGCACTCTTCGTGTACCGCTGCTGTCGGCTTCGACCGTGTAGGGTGATGGCCGCCACGCCGGATGTGCCGCCGCCAATTTCGAGAGCCTCTTGGCCGCCGTATACCAGTCGGTCTAGCAGTTTCAAAGCGTTTGGCTTGTTGTCTTTGGTACCCATGCGGATCTTGACGCTGATGGGAACATCGCCCGAAACGGCGTTCATGCCGCGAATGATCTTTTCGAGCTTCCCCTGACTATCGAGGAGGGCGGAGCCGGCGCCCTGGCGGTACACAAGATCTATGGGGCAGCCGCAATTCAGGTCGATGACGCGGAGATGGGGACATAGTTTTGTTAGTATTTCCGTGGCTTTCAGTGCTTGCCAGGGTTTGTTTGCCGCAATTTGGGCCCCAAATCTGAAGTCTTTACTATTATCGTAGCCTCTTACAATAGGTTCTTGCGGTTCGTATGTCGGAGGCTTGGCTTCCGATGCGTGAGCCCGCATCAAGGCCCACTCTGACTTTTGGCCTTGTAGTAGAGACATGCTCATTGCCATCTCTGAGTACGTAATCTGAGCGCCCAAGTCTACACACATTCGGCGGAAGGGTAGATTGCCTTGGGTTGTCAAAGGTGCAAGAACAGGGGTTTCAGGGCCAAAGTAGATTTTCCGTTTTTCCGAAGGCAGGAATGGAGGCTCTGTGTATTGTGCCCGATTATCTTGAACATCATTTTCTTTGTCCGCCTCAACTTCTCCTCGACGGATCTTTATATCTCGACGGGTCTGCTCATCAAGCTCCTTACTAATTTTCTCAACCCATTCGCTATACTGATCCGCTTTGGGGGTTTTGACCTTTCGCTTCATAAGATCATTCTTCGTCTGTCCTGATGTCTCGTTGATAGAGCCATTCGCAGATGCGCCAGCAATGAAATCATTGGCGCTGCTTCGCTCTTCCTCAATGAGGACGAGCTCTTTCTTGCCATCCCGGGTTTCTTTTTCGTGCATATGAGATCCCACAAAACGGCATTTGAACCCCACGTCACACTTCCCTTTGATTTTCCAGATCGGACATACACCGTCAAAGGTTGTCAAATCTTCACGTTTGTACTCTTTGAGATACTTACGAAGGTCATGCTCGAACTTACAACGATCCCCAAACTGGCATTCGTCTGGAGATAATTCGGGAGCAAAGGTTCGAGTTGAGCAAAGAGCTCTCTCGTCTCGAGATGATCCGAAATCTCTGCTTGTATTTTGACCATGCGCCTTTTCTTTCTTGCCTCTTCTGACGTCATTGACATGAGCAGCTCCTTCCGCAGCGTCATCGTCTGCTGGAACCGTAGCACTTTTGTTGCTTTTACTACCTGGAGCATGAACCAAATACTCGGCCTTGATTGGTGCCACGCCTTTCTGCCTTTCACTTGGGGTGGGTGAATGAGTCTGTGCGGTTGAGGGATCTAACTTCCTTCGCTTGGATGGCGACTCGGGTTCTCGACTTGGAGTTCCGTGTCTTTCGTATTTTTCTGCTTTTGTTGTAGACGAGTCCTCTTCCATGGGCATCTTTTGGGAATGGACTGCCTGGTCGAGTGTGTTTGTTGAGGCTGGCTCCTGAAGAGTCTTGGTTGGTTCCAACGGATTGGCGGAAGGTTCCATTGTATTGGGATCCATGATTAGATCAATTGGAGGTTAATGCTGAATCCATTCCTTCCCTAATTAGAAAGACCAGCTAGGGACATCATAGTGGTTTCCAATGTGCCTTACAAGTCATCAAAAATAGACAACGAGAAGATGTTGGGGTAGGGAGTCTGTAGGCCTCGTCTTGGACAATTCGAAGCTGTTTGGAATCGCGGCTTGTGTGAAACGGGAAGGCACAAGCGAGCCTTGTACGTGCCAACCAACAAGGAGGCTGAATCACCAAATAACCAAATCACCAGATGGAGGTTTAGGTAAGTACGGTAAGATACCTACCTTAGGTATGATAGTCGTTGAGTCTACCGCTTGTCTGCCGGTTGGGGAAAAGCGAACAATGGGGATGTTTGATCAGCAATTAGACAAAGCTTAAAGCCTCGTGGCAACAGGGGGCCACTATAGTCGTTCTTGTCTCATTTCTAATGCATTATGATCATCATGGCCTGTTTCACTTTCCCATGCGACCAACACGTCCCTAGACTAAGGTAGGTCTGTATGTCGTCTCTCTGTCTCTCCATAGGTGTTTGTACTGCAATCTTGGCTCATGCGCCCCTCCTCTGCTCCAGGGATCCCCTCACCAGCAAGTAGATTGCCAATCCTGCAGCCCATTTTAATTGCCACGACCGAGCGAGAGGGTAGCGAAGAGTAATTGGACCGATTTGAGGGAGTGATCAAGTGACTCGAGTTGATACTCGAGTGACGGCCGATTGAGATTGTGATTCGTTGCAGCGGATAAAGAGGGGGCCCGGACCACCCGAGACCCCCTAGAGCAGCCCTCAGAGCCCCAAGAACCTCGGGTGAATTATCCCTATCAGCCTACCCACTCACCTACAGTAATAAGCTGCCTCTCTCCCAAAAGTGGCCAGGATTACGATTAACCGCTACTGCATAACCACGTCAGGTCAGACCACATCCAGGACTCATTCTAACTTATCACATTATTGTTAATTGTTCCCCTCGTCCACTCACACTCACACTCATACACCCCAAAGGCCCCCACATCCCCCATACTCCCTGCGACATAGCACTTACCTGCATCCTTCCCTTCCACCCTGCCGACCTTCCTCACCGCACTCCTCCCACTCCCCTGACCCACACCGCCTCTCCTACCCGTTACCTGCCCACATCGTAAAGCTGGATTCCCGCGAGACACCGCCTCCTTTACATTTCTCCCCGACTGTGAGTGATCGCGACCGATCATCCACCGCCGAAACCACGCCGATCAGTACCCCGAGAGGTTTCGGCAACGTGCTGGGGTTTCCACGGAAATTCGAGAAGGAGAAGGAGAACTTACTCGCCTGGCATCAGAAGAACACCGGTTTCGCTGGTGCTGCCAGCTCATACGTCGACTCGACGCTGCTCGAGGCCGAATTCGAAGACTCCTCCTTCCCACTTTTCAATGAGCCATCAGGGCATCTAGGTATGGGAAGTCGGGCAATGCCGATAGACATCGGCACATCCTCACAGCCTGGCTCCGGCAGTAGGAACTCACAGACATCAAACCTCACATCCGCGCTGCAGAGCACTACCGGCAATGAGACAAGACCGACAAATGCCATGAGCATGGCTTTGGGGCAGTCCAAGGGTTATGGATCAGGCCTTGGCCATCGTGAATCCATCGGAGGGATGTCGTCAGGGTCACACAGTGCAGCACAACCCATATCGATGAACTCGAATAGAGACAAGCCACGGAGAGAGAGCTTAGCGGGCAGCATGTTGACTGGCATGAGCTGGGGTGGTGCATCTGTTGGAAGTTGGATTAGAGATGAGTATGTCTTCCTCTTGAAAACCTGTGTTCGATGCTAATAACATCCAGCATAATCATGCAAGGGACCTCTCCATTCGCTTACCAATCACCGTCCTTCCACTCCTCGTCCTACCTTCCCAAACTCGAAGCCAACTTCATGCGGGATTTCTCATGCTGCGGTCTGACTCTCCCGACGTTACACGACTTGATGCAACATTATGAAGAACACCATCACCAACAGATGCAAGAGATCCAACGGCAGAATTCCAATGACGGACCAACTCCGGACCCTAAAGCGGCCATCGCAGCTGGAGCTGCCGCCGCAATTCGAGAGCCGGGCCAAGCCCAGTCGCAACAGGCCAAGCCTAAGAACGATACCGCCACACCACAGAGGTCAAAGACGCCTGTAGAGTCACAGAAGATTCCCCAGCAGGTACACCAGACGCAACGGAGCTTCGCGTCAATACCAACTCCACAAAGCCAAGATGATGACGCTGTTGGGGATATGGAGATGGATGATGATTACCCGGGCACAACGGAGGCTTTGGGTCAACAATTTCAAGTACAACCAGAGCAGCCGAGCTTTCTACAAAGGAGTCACTTTGGCCAGCCTGGCTCAAGTCGAGTACCACCACTGAATCTCAATACCCTGAACATGGGAAACCCATTACAGCAGCATCACCAAGGTCTTAGGAACTCTACACCAACAACACCGGTATCCGCTGGACGGAGCGGCAATCTCTATCAGAATAACCCAACAGTATCCTCAGTTAATACACCCACTCTCAGTACATACCAAAACCCACATCCTTTACACCAACAATACAGTACCCCCCAGTCATCAGCACCGGGCACACCAGGAGAACTAGACGGCGAGTTTGTCGGCCAAATTGAAAACATGAACATGGGCAACAACCTTAATTTCTTGGAAGACCCAAGAACGGCCTTCAACGGCTACGCCTTCAATGATGTTCCGGACTTTGACACTTCAAGAGGGTTTCCGAACAGCATGGTGGATTTCTGCATCGATGAGCCTGCGAGGCGACTAACACATGCCCAAGGCGCTCTCAACCCAGTACAGCCTGCGCCTACATCATCTGCTTCTCAGCTGGGCGATGGGCAATACAGCGAAAACAGCGAGCTTGCAAAAACGATAAGGGAACAACAGAAGCTGGCTGGTGTCCCGGATCCTTCTGCAGACGGGGGTGTGCCAAAACCATTTCACTGCCCGGTCATTGGTTGCGAGAAAGCCTACAAAAACCACAACGGGCTGAAATATCACAAAGCAGTAAGCCAAACCATCCCTTCCTCTACCTGGTTTCACACTAATAGACCCCCCCCTTTACAGCACGGCCACAACACACAGACCCTTTCCTCAAATGCAAATGGCACATTCTCCGTCGTGGACCCCGAAACCCTCCAAGCCTACCCCGGTACCCTCGGCATGGAAAAGCTCAAACCCTACCGCTGCGAAACTTGCGGCAAGAGATACAAGAACCTAAATGGGCTCAAATATCACAAGAACCATTCTCCAATCTGCGATCCCGAGATTAGGACGCCGACCACGCCTACGACGCCCACGCAGGCTCGTACCAGCTTGGGTGGTGGGGAGAGAGGGAGAGATGAGATGGTCATGTGAAGACCTCCACGGCCTCTCAATCCCATTATTGCTTCTAAAGCTATGGCAACGGTTCTGCTCGACTTCTCAAACTGTATCACTACGCTTCCTCCCCCGACTTACGGTTTCGCGGTCGTTTTCGATATTCTGCAAGGCGTTGGAGGCCGGTCATTGATTCAAAGATATTACATTTCACCAAACCACGCTCCCAGAACACACTTCTATCCTAAGGACACAAGTAACTCTCGGATCTGTACATCAGCACTCGACTCCCAAGCATTCCCCGGTGTTCACTCGTTCGGATAACCTACACTAAATGAATACCCAATTCCGCGCATTCAATTCTCCCCGGCAGCGTCTGAGTGGAGGCGCGAGGGTCGGCGGGGGTGAAGGGCGTAGGTGTCTGTGAATCAGGTTGAAAGTCGGACTTGCCATGCGGTCTCTTTCCAAGCGGCAGAGCGAAGGGCATGTAACATTCTGCTTGCATGGGTACGATAGGATAGGTAGCATAGCCGGCGGTAATCACAGCTCTAATACATGCTCCGACCGCTTTCCCACCCTTGCATGCTAACATCGTTCTACATTGACTGAGGGAAAGGGGCTAGATATTGCGAGGCTAGGTAGGTAGGGAGGTAGGGAGATCGGCTGGGGCCAACTGCCCGTGCTCCGCTCACCTGATACGTTTGACCCTCTCTCTTACCTTACTGGCAGTGGATAACTTCGTAGCTGTCGATATCATCGCTTACTGCATCACACACATTTTACAGCAGACTATTAACTCGCCAATAAAAGCATTCCTCAAAGTGGCCAACAACAACATTCCTCCATTGCTATTTGAAAGATACTTCATCCCAGGTTCGAAGCCAATCAGCATTTGCGAATGTTTCGTCAGAAAAGTTGAAGCGAGTTGGGATTCCGAGTATGAATGGAACGGGCGGGCCCCTGTTATTAAGGTAGATAGACACATCTACCGATTTGGTCTTTATCCTGTCGGTAGGTAACCATGCGGTAGTTGGTTGGAACGGAGCAGAGTCCGGCGAGTCTTGTTGTCGCACGGAGGTCGGGATGTTGCGGAAGCTGGAAGGGTCTGGACGAGCGCTTGTTTCGCGTGCTGGGAAGTCGGAGTGGATGGAAATATCTGGATTCTGGATTTATCTTTGTTGAACTTACGGTGAGATAGAGGGTTGGGTAGCGTACATCCGTCTTTGGGGAGGGAGGTGCTTGGCTGGTAGGATCCAGCCATTCCGTACCTATCGTAGCCGAGAGGCAAGAGACAGGATCTTTTTTTCTGCAACCTTGGAGCGGCCGAGGGTTCCCCTGTGACTCGACCTCGCGGAGAAACTAGGAACGGCGTCGCACGTTTGCAAGACCAATCGTCGACTCACTTTGCAATATGACAAACCTGGGACTGGCACGAATGCTGTCCGAGGCTTGGTCTCGGACGATATACTAGACGACATCATGAGCTGCCGTGTGATTTTCAGCACCAAATCCGTGTACACGATATGCAGAATCACGGCTCGCTGCCCTTTCGAGCAAGTGTAGGTCTCAGCAGATATTCACATTTGGCGATTCAGCGGATTCAGCATAAAGTAAACTGATTGTTCCCGCTTGCTCGAAAATTGACCGCGCAGATATACAAAATAAAACGTACTACAAAAATGGAAGGAGAAGGCTCCTATTCCACCTCCTGCATCACCCGGAGGTTGTTACGGGTTGATACTGACGACGCGGAGTCAGTCGCGCAAGTAGCAGTAACAGGTCAACTTCCATTTGATCAAGACTGAGAAAGGGCCGGACAGAAGGCGAGCCTGATATCGAAAGGGTTTCTTTGGTATTAATCCGGCCAGTGAGCTCGTCGGTCAGATAATTGGCTGTAACGGAGTAGTGATGATTTTTGAACAGCTTGCTCTCCAGGCTGCCGTTTGTCGACGAGTCGTTCTTTCCCCGAAAGACGAGCTCGTTGACCAGTCCGGTCAGAGTGCCGAAAGATGGGTTTGCATCCACGGACGCCACGAAATTGCTTTGATTCAAGCTGCTTGACATCTCTTCTGAAGGAAAACTCAAGCTTCAGTCGTGGCAAGTGCACTTCCAACACTTCCGTCTCGCAGTTGAGTGTGACCTGTATATGGATCCCATTTTCTAATAGACTTAGGACCGTTGACACCGCCTTTGCTGTGGACGTATGAGGGTCGATTAATGCTCGGCCATCCATAGAATAATATCTACGTGTTCCCCCCAGCTGCCGGAGCCAGTCCTGTGATGGCGGCGTCCAAGCATTGAATAAAGGGCCCCATTCAACAAAGCCTGTGTTAATGTCTAGCCAATGCGCCTAATTTTTAATGAAAGCCTGTGAAAAGTCGCCGTCTAAAGCATGCAGTGGGATAAATTCATAAAATGGTCCAATCTTTTCAGAGGAAAGCGAGTGGTGCGCATTATTCGAGATGTTTCCTCGCCGAAACACGCCAAGTTCGAGATGTGAAGCCCAAGAGATGGTGACAATTTCAGCCTTGCTAAGGAAGGATCAGGTAACGCGTATGGAGATTATCTGGTTGTTATCTGTCCTTAGTTGACATAGCATGGAAGACGGCCATTGTGGACTTCAGTGGCTTCATAAATGGTACTTGGCGTGTCAGTATCTACATACCGTCTGTTGACTCCAATCACCGTCGGTGCCAATGGCCTGGGTTTTTCTCCAAGTGTATCTACTCGACATGGCCTGTTACTCGAAGAACCGGATTCCTTGCGTCGAATCTCTTTGCATCGCTCGCTCTTCATCATTGAAGAACTTCATCACCGAGGCTATGCGTATGCCCGAACATCTGACCTCCATATGTCGACACTGTGTTGATCAGCGGAGTGATAGTGTGTTAGTGCCTGGTCCCCCAGACCATATCTTAGTCACCAATTGATCGGTGTAGTTCCAGATCGCAGCCGAACTATGCGTCACGAACGCAGCGCCCGTCCAATACGTATTTTTCTGGCCTTGCAAGGCAAAGAGCTTGTTGTAAAGCCCTTTAGCAATTTGGTCCGATGGCACGAACACCTCGTACGGCGTGTGGCTCGAGAAATCGATGATCTCAAGTGCCTTTGCGGCTCCTGATGACTTCGGTATGCTACCCTGCGCTCGCAACCGGGTGAGAGTTTTTCGAAGGTCTGTCTCCACTTGGGACTGAGTGAAAGTTGGCTGAGAATCGTTGCCGCCGAAGAGGAAATAGTGAAGACCAGGCACCACCGTTGCGAAAAAATCATAGACACCTGGTAATACCGGAATGTTGAAGTTCGCGGTATTGTTTGTTCCGTAGTTGAGCAATGTTACGTTGTCCGGAACGCCAGAGTTGTTAACAAGGCCAACGTACCAAGAGTGGCCCCGGAACTTGTCAAAGATAGGGATCTCGGTCTCATTCAAATCGAAGCCCTTCAGGTTATCGATCACTAAGTAAATGGCGGAGTCAGCATGACTTCTTAGAGTCAAGGAAACGAGCCATGAGACAAGTCTTAAGAGCTCATGCTCCCAAGTCCTGTTTCAAAGCTCGCGAATATCTCAAATTGGGGTTATAGATACTCGGAAATGCACCTACGCGGTGGAATAGCAGAGATGAGCTTTTTGGCACGGATCAGCTTCTTTCCGGATGGCGTCTGGACCGTAATTTTGACCAAATCTGCAGCACTCCGATCCATGGAGAGAACAGTGCTGCTCAACAGCGCATTGGGTCCCAGCTCTGTCGTGGCCTTCTCGTAGATGAGGCTGTTGTCTTTGGCGGCCAAAGCTCCTGAGCCTCCACCAAAGAGAGATGCCGGGCTGAAAAAGTACGGAGGGAAAAAATTGATGGCGAGAAGAGTCGGCAGAGTCACGAAATTGCCCCAACCTTCACCATAAAGACTCAAATAGGGGACTGCATCCTCAAGATTGTACTTCGTGATGAATTGACCAAACGGTAACAGCAGATCAGCAGGCACCGGGAAAGGGACACTGTCGAGGCTGTAATCCAAGGACGGATATTTGGCGACCTGTGTCTGGAACGCGTCCCAAGCACCCAAAAGATTGCCTTGCTTAGGGGTAGCCGATTGGCCGGTTCGAAAGTCCGCATATTCTGACGTGACGCCAGGTATGGTAAAGTTGTATTGGTACAATGGGACATTGAAACGGGCAAAAAACTTTCTCACAATGGGTGTGTCCTCCCACTCGGCAACGCCAAGCTCGATCGACCTGTTCGAAGCTAGGTCAAAGTAGGTCTTGGTATGCCCACCAAGCCTGTCCTGTCGTTCCACCACAACAACAGTTTTGTCCAGGTCCTTTAATTTGATCGCAGCGTATGTTCCGGCGGCACCTCCGCCAATGACGCAGACATCGACGTTGAACGTGTTTTGCAGCGAGATGTCGGTATCTCTCAGAATGAGAGCTGCGGCTGTCCAGCCGATGAGAGCGAAGGAGGCGATGCTAAAAACATTCGTGGAAGAGCGATCCATGCTGTTTCAAGAATGTCACGGTATGAAAGAGTAAGGAGAGTGTCAGGGTGGGAGGGTGGAAAAGCGAAAGACAACAATTAGGATCATATTTATGTTTTGCCTGCAATTCAAGATGTATCCGCACTCGCCTTCGACTTCTATGAGGGGGTCACAGTGGCCATTTCTAAATGGGGGGCGGGACATAGCATGATAGCCAAGTGACCGCTACTAGTCGTCTACCCTCACTATGGCCAAGAACTGGTTCAGGCAGTGGGGGCGCCTGTTTAGCCTTGCGTTAATATTGAGGAATGTGCGGGGTTCCACTGTTCCAACTGCGCTTTATCGGAAAAGGCCAGAGAGATGGCTAGACTTACGATGTGAGGGTGTCTTCTAGTATAGCCGCTGACGTAGCAACCGATTGTCCGAGGCAACCCAAATTCCAATGGTCCTTAGATGAGTTTTTTTTGTCACACTTTAATACAGTACCGCGTCAAAAGTCTACACCAAAACGTAAAAAACGTACATTTTGCGTTTCTACTCTACCAACTCTACTATCTTCTACTATATCTATTATTATACCCTGTATTCCGTTGACTCTAATTTCTAATAATAAAATTTTTAAAAAGGAATTTTATTTAATTTAAAAAAAATTTCAAAATTTCAAAAATTAAATTTTAATATTTTTTTAAATTATCCGATCGAAATAGAAGATCTATTATATATATTATTAAAAAGGAACCGGTAATTAAATATAAAGAATTTATTTAAAAAAGATTATTATTTTTAAAAACTATAATAATTAAATAATTAATTTAATATTAAATATATAAAATATGTAAAAATTAAACCTTTAAATAATAATAAAAAGTAATTTAATTTTATAAATATTTTATAAAATAAAAGAAAAGTAAAAAATATAAATAAATATTCTATTTCCTTAATAAATATTTTAAAAAAGAATTAATATAATTAATTAAAAAAAAAGTATATTTATAATAATATAATTTTATTATTATAAATAAAAATAAAATAATAAAAAAGAAAAGGTATTTAATAATTAATTATATTAAAACTAAAAAAAAATATTAATAATTTATAAACTTAGTTTTCTTTTTATATATATTATATATAGAATAAAAATATAATTTTAAAAATATAATATTAAATTATTAAAACAATCTTTTTATTCTTTTAATTTTAACCTTATTAAATACTTTTAAAAGAAGTTTAAAGAACTTATATATAAAATATAGTTAAATATTAAATAAAAAAAAGGAAGGTAAATATAAATATAATTATAAATAAATAATATATAAAGTATTAAACGCAAAAGATTTTTAAGGAATTAATATATTATTATTAATTAATTATCATACGAAGATATAAGGCTCCCTTATAAATAGTTGGGAACTTGGATATAGTAGGGGAAATACCAGTACGGGGTTGCTTTTAGCTTGGTGCAGACTTTTGACGTAGTACTATACTACAGCACAGCTTAGAGGTGCAGCCGATAGGCGGCGGTTGGCGAACGGTTGGCGCGTGGGAAACAAAAACATTCACTCAAACCCTTTCGACACTACCGCCACCTGAGAAGCACATACAAAGTTCTATACATTGCGACATCGGCGACTGCCCGCCATCAAGCTCTTACCGCTTCTTTACCATATGGAAGCCCCTTGCAAGTTGGGCAAGTGAGCTCAGATCTCGGGCGTAAAAGAACCGACGTGTAGGAGGAAAACCGCGTGACCACGGAATCTAGAGCACAGCAACGAGTGAAACTCTTGAGCGGTCGCAAAAGCTGAGTGCCTGTACGCGCGCCCATGAGCTTGGGCGACCATGTGTGACCATTTGGACAGATGGTTGGAAGCTCGGGGCACCTCCGCGCCAAGGTGAACCGGATTGCGAGGGACTAGAGACCGGTTTGAAGCACAATTTGTGTTGTTATATTTAGTCATACAGTGTACCTCAGTTATGATACTAACAGACGTAAAGTAGGAGATAATGACTATCGCTTGCCTCAAAACAACGACTGGAGGGGGAACGACATCACGATACTATCCGCAAGCTTCGCTAAACAAGCTAGCAGAGCCTCTCGTTGTCTATGCACAATAGTCGCTGCAATATCCGTGAACTCGCAATATTCTCCCCATGGTAGATACGCTCAAATCTTTGCTTGATAATGCTGGTCGCTATTGACCACAGGCTTCAATCGCATCAATATACAAGTAGAACACATCCCATGGTGTTCTACAATGGGTATGAAAAGCCGACCTTTCGCGTAACGCTATGAACACTGGAAAGCTGCTTCCACCAATCGAGGCCCTTCACGTGGAGTCCTCGCGCCCCTTGTAGTGTACAACCTGTCCAAAAGTGTCCGTCTTGACAATTTTGCCGTTTCCCTAGTCAAGCGAAGACTGATTTTTAGGTGAGTCGTCAGCAGCGATATGCACATCCCTGTTCGTTCCGGGCGGGCCCAACTCGATGTAGCTTGCGTTCATCAATGTATCCCCATACGATACCGTGGGATGAGAGACTTTGGGGACCGCGTGGGATTTGTAGTTGAAATCATACGGTCGCGACGGTTTGCTTTCTCGCTAGATGGTTTTCCGCAGCAGGGGCTTCAATGTAGGCATACAACCGCAGATAATAGAAACATTGGTCTCAATAACGCTGTACACCACGTCAGCTTTCCGTGCAATTACGAACCAAGACTGTCAACGTACAGCCACACAATACTGTTAGATGAGAACCAGGTAACGATGGTCGTGGCAATGACACTGGTAAAGCAAGTTATCCGGTTGGATTATGTTGTAAGCTGATTGACACCGACTCACAAAACTCCAGTAGCAAAGATGGCGACGACGGCCAATCTAACACCTGATGAGAGTTGCAAGGACCAAACCATAGGAATTGGCAGGATCAGGATCAGGAGATCAGTAAATATGTTGATATAACCAGAAGAGACCCCAAGCTTGACCAGGTCAAGACAGTACCCATTCACTTCCAGATCCCACGCCTTGTACACCGGGGTGCACTGGAAGATTATAATTAGTGTATTGGTTATAGCGTACGCTGTCCAGATGCCTAGGACAGAGTAAACGGCCCATCGGAAATACCGGTTGACGCCGAACACGCGATAGAAGAGGATCAGGAAGGACAACTTCACGAAGTACAACCCAATGACATAGACGAGAGCACCTGCGTAGATATACTAATCGGCAGTCCTATCAGCCTTTTGACTACGATAAGGCCCTTGGCAGGACTGACCTTCAGGAATGGGACCAACCATGTTTGCGGTACGTCCCACACGTGACGCCCAGTTCCATATCGCTTGGCAGCTAGTTGAAACATGAGCGACAACGGTAGAATGAGCAGGCCAGACACTTTCGACTTACGTACAATACTGACGGCAGATAATGTAACGGAGAAAGCCTGGCATGATAGAATGTCACCTCCCACTGTCACAGTGGATCCGAGGAGATGCAACGTACGAGTCCAACGAATGACGTGTCTGGTACAACAATGTCAGTTCAATAGAGAAAAGTGCATATAGCTGTGCCGGTGGGATGATACTGACAGTCATCCCATCCCCAGCTCTTAGACAATGCCTTGGAGGCGCAACGTGCGGCTACAAAGATTGCCGCCAGGATTGGGCAGATGATACTGGCGACGATGAGAAGGCCTGATTGCGAGTCTGGATCGACGAAATTTGGCGTCACTCCAGGCGGTGGAGGCAGAAGGCCTTCACCTACAGATTCTTGGCCGGAAGCCATGTAGAGTGTATCTCAAAGGAGGAGACAACAAATCGCATTTAAGAAGTGATGGCCCACGGGATCCTGAGCGGATCTACCTCGCGCTAAGCTGGTCCACATGGTTCCCCGCAACATCGAAATAGTTAGGAACAGGGGCCCGCGAAGATCACAAATTCCTGAATCTGCGAACTCCTCTAATTTTTCCACTTCACCCTTGATTAAAAATTACGTACTACAGCAATTGCTCTACTCTAACAGCACAAACAGATCTCAAGGCGAAATATTTGGTGAGTTTTGCTCGATGGTACGTTATCGTACTGAAAAGATCTCCCTCATGCCGAACTAGTTTGTCGCGGGAGAGGATTCACGCTAGCAGATCAGGGGATTTAGCGTGTGCAGAACGGGATCGCCTTTTGCAACAGGTCGTGTTAGACATGCTTCGACGCTCGAGGTCTGTATGGAAGGCCAAGTCTTCCCTCGGGAGAAGGAGAGGGCGAAGAGGCCAGTCAGTCTGAGGCTTCTAATATTTTTGAAGCTTGTTGTTCTTGTATTGACGACGAACGTTGGCAGGGGTGGGCTGGTTGCTTTGGTGAGGAGGGAATGGGACTTATGAAGGATGGACAGTGTATTCTGTATCATCAAAGGTGAGGGCGAATATAATGGCATCTTAGCAGACTAGCCCACCCCTTAGCTCACGCCACTGACACGTCAGCTGTGACCGAGAAATGGGGGGATCATACTCCGTACTCACTAATCTCTTTTTTTTCAAGCCACGAAATCCAATGCACCTTCACAAGAAAAGCTGACCAAATTGTCCTATCAAGACCGTTACACACCCCTAGAATCCGCTCGCGCAGAAGTGCTTCGAGAACATGTAATAGCCTCTAATGTCGTCTTAATAATGTTTGTATCCATGCAGGCAGGTCGTCTATCACCACTGGGCATTGATTGTACACGATGATTGAATATTCAGTCATAACCGCCATATCTTCATCCAATTCGAGTAGATATGTCTATGCATTCAGAAGTTTTTACTCCTCCTCCTCCTATCCTCCCTGCAACTTTCGGCCCAATTCGCGTATCCAGTGTAACGAGATTACTTATGCTCTTTGTAGAAAACGGTACCAACCTTTTTAAACCGCATTGCAGGTAGAGATGGAGAGCAATCGAGCTGCAAGAGCGACGAAAGTATATGCTACTGTGGTACCCTGACAGTTGCCCTCGATTATCCCGACCGTATCGCTCAAGGCCAATATTAATAATCTCCCAAACTCCTCTTCTTCAATATCAGCGTTGTATTTCCGACGTACGTCCCCTTTACTAAAGGGGCCAACCTACCATGCAGCTTGGGTGAACAAAGCATGCGTCTCATAGCAATTGAAATTGAGGATACGCGTGGTGAATTCGCGAGCTATACTCCGCCATTGTAGTCAATAACCAGACCGCAAAGTTCCAAAGGCGTAGTACTCATGCATCGTCAGCGCCTCAGGATACTTAGTTTGGCTAACAATGACTTCATTAAAGGTGTAAATCGTATTATTTATAGCGTACTGTAGGCCCCTGGACGGCCCAGGTAGGAGACCGAGCGTGCACTTTTCACAGATATCGCAATAATCTAGGAGCTCTTCCGTCCCTCTCAGCTTTTTCGAATCGTAAAGAGAATAGTTTAAGCCGTGATTAACGCAGACGCTGGTTCGGTCGTCCTGAGAGATTTTCTGGTGTCGTTAGTACGAAATAACAAAAGGCTTTATGGTCGATATAAGCTGGAGCCATTCTGCCTGCGAGTTAACGAATTTGTATAAACCGACGTAGCTATAGAGGGCGTATATTCCATTTTATTTGCTTTTACCTCGACGTGGACCTTGAGCGCCAGGATCAACAGATAACATCTCGATAAGAATGCTATATGTAGGATCAAGCCCTTTGGATACAACGGTTAGCATATCAAGCTCGAATACTGCGGCCTTTGCATCCAAGTCTATCTCCGGAAGTGGCCACTCATGAACCTCAATGGTGAGTCCTCTGGCCTTTGACTTCAATTGGCATTTCTGGCAGGAGTCGCAGTGCTCAGAAACCTGCCGAGGTCTTCGCCACCGAGAGACGCTTTGGATGATCTCTGAGTCACGAAACGAGTCGAGCGTCTACGATATGATCATCATCTGACATGTGGCCCTTCCTTAAGAAGGCGAATGGGGGTGTATACACAAATTGTCATCCACGGGATGTAGGCCATGTCGACCATGGCGCCCGAGACGTGTGACGTCGAAAGACCTCCCGGGGGAATTGGAACGACATGCGAAACGGGCTTCTCTATTCTGAAGCTGTGTATACCCGAAACATTCCAAATCACAAACCTAGGGTGAGGTGCAAACACCGAAGACCGTAACATTACTTGGTATTGTGAAGTGTCCGCATCAATTTACGTTCAAAAGCCCCGCTCCGAAAGTGACAATATCAAAGCTGGCAATCTCGAAGCATTGACCACATGCGGAGTTACTAAGTTGGTGGGTAGATAATCCGCTACCACCCTGCATGGGTGACCATACGTCTTGGGACGACGCTCGACACGTTACACGGCTCGTAGGATAAGCTATCAGAGTGATCCTGCTGCGTAGCTTAGCAACTGTGAAACAAAACCAAGACGGGCGGTCGATGAGGGAGTACTCTATCTGAGACTGGATGGACTGTACATGGGAAAGCGTTTGAAGAAAGGAGATGTCTTCTCTCGCTGGGTTGCACTAATTGAGGTATGTCAAAACAAAAAAAACGGTGGGGGTTCGGGGTAGCGGAGAAGCCTCTGGCTACTGGGTATAGTAATGCGCTGATGCAAGTAGCTAGATAGAGATCTTGGGGGTGGACATGGCGAAGACGTGCAAATCGAAGACAACCTAAGAAGTACAGTAGGCGAATCGCCTGATCCTGCTCCATAGTCTCTTGCTAACATGGATCCATTTTCCGGTAGGAAGAGCAAACTGTGATTTAGACGTCTTTGTACAGGAGAAAATGGATGTCGGTCAGGCATTGCAGTGGAATGGATTATGACCTGACCCCTCGGATATCTCGGATCCTCGGATGGAGTAAATAGACTCGCCAAATGCGGCAAACCCCGAGAGCCGCAGCTCAGTCTCGGGGCCCCACTAAATCTTAATTTTCTATCGTCGAAATATTTTTGTGAATTCTGCAAAGATTGTAAAGCATCCTTACTTTTATGTCTCTGTGGGAGAGCGAAACTCCAAGGAAGCATGGCCGGTCGAGCGAAGAAGTCCACAAAGAAGTTCGAGAAGAACCACCTGAAGGATACCATCGACAAGCGCAAGGAATCCTCCAAAGTCAAGCAACGGCAACAGATAAAAGCCAAGAAGCAAGCAAGGAATGCAGCCGACTACGCCAGAGTACCAGATCATGATGAGGAGGAGCCTGTTGCAAATGGCGGCATCGCCAAAGATAATGCAACAACCGACTTGAGTAAGATGAGCGTTGATAAATTCTTTCAGAGCGGTTTCAATCTCCCAGAGCTGCAGAAGCAGAAGTCGAAGGGCAAGAATGGTGAAATACCGCCAAAAGTAGGGAAAAGGAAGCGAGATGCCGAGGAAGTGTCTGATGTGGATTTATTTGGGGAGGGGGTTTCTGCCCCAAGTGACGAGGAGGTGGATTCCGAGCAGGAGGACGACTTGGCTACACACAAAGGGGACTTGGAGGCTTTGGCAGAGAAGGATCCTGAGTTTTACAACTACTTGAAAGAGAATGATGCAGAATTGCTGGACTTTGATGAAGAGGCAGATCTAGCAGAGGTCGATGAGCTGAGTGAGGAAGAGGCGCCGAAGGGGAAAGGAGCGAAGAAGGCCATCTTAGCAGAAGAGCAAGAGGATGATCAGTCGGAAGTCTCCATGGGTATGGTGAAGAAATGGAAGTCTGCCATGTCAGAACAATACTCCCTCCGAGCCATGCGTCAAATCGTTCTCGCCTTTCGAGCTGCAGCCTACCTCAATTCAGACGAAAACAAGGCCCACAGATACTCTATTGCAAGCCCCGAAGTCTACCACGAGCTACTTGTGACAACCCTTCAGCACGTCCCGAACGTCTTGAATCACCATCTGCCAGCCAAAGAATCCTCCTCCGGCAAGATACGCATGGCGACTGACTCCAAAAAATATCGGACCCTCACCCCCATATTAAAATCCCACTCAACATCCATACACCACCTTCTCGAATCGCTCTCGGACGCCCCTACAATCAAACTCACCCTCTCCTCCCTCCTCCCCCTCCTACCCTACCTCCTATCCCTCAAGAAGTTCCTCCGAACCCTCACGAAAACCACCGTCTCCATCTGGTCCGACCCCTCCTCTTCCGAAACAGTCCGAATAACCGCCTTCCTCCTCCTCCGCCGTCTCTTCACACTGTCCGACCCCTCACTCCGTGAAGCCATCTTAAAGACAACTTATCAAGGCCTCGTCAGGGGTTCCCGCCTTACAAGCACCCACACTCTCCCTGGTATCAACCTCATGAAGAATTCCGCTGCCGAACTCTGGTCCCTCGACCCCTCCATAGGCTACACGACCGGCTTCAGCTATATCCGCCAGTTAGCGGTCCACCTCCGCGCATCCATCACGCGGCCCACAAAAGACTCCTACAAAACAATCTACAACTGGCAATACACCCACAGCCTTGACTTCTGGTCCCGCGTCCTCTCCCTCTCCTGCTCCCCCACCCCCACCAACCGCCTCAAAACCCCCCAGGACTCCCCCCTCCACCCCCTCATCTACCCTCTTGTCCAACTCACCCTCGGCGCAGCCCGCCTCATCCCCACACCAACCTACTTCCCCCTACGTTTCCACCTTATCCGCTCCCTGCTCCGCCTATCCCGCACAACAAACACCTACATCCCCCTCGCCCCCGCCCTCCTCGAATGCCTAGCCAGCCCCGCAATGTCAAAACCGCCCAAAGCCTCCACCCTTCCCCCCCTGGATTTTTCCACAACCCTCAGAGCCCCGAAATCCTACACCTACACGCGGACATACCAAGACGGTTTGGGCGCGGAAGTGCAAGAACTCCTGGCCGAATTCTTCGGCGCCTGGGCCAAGAACATCGCTTTTCCGGAACTCATCATCCCCCCCACCGTCACCCTGAAACGCTGGCTCAAATCCTCCTCCAACCCAAACACCCACACCCCCACCAAAAACCGCAAGCAGCCAGCCGGGAACAAAAACACCAAACTCCACGCCCGCTTCTCCCTCCTCCTCCAGAAACTTACGGTTAACGCCGCCTTCGTCGAGGCGAAACGAAGGGATGTTACGTTCGGCCTCGGGGATCGGACACAAGTCGATGCGTTCTTGCGGGATGTGCCGATGGAGGAGACGCCGTTTGGGGCGTTTGTGGAGGGAATGAGGAGGGTGAGGGAAGAGAGGGACGGGGTGCTTGAGAGGGGGAGGAGGGAGGAGGAGAGGAGGGAGCAGGGGGATGAACGTGGGGGAGGGAGGGGTGGGAAGGTGGGGAGACGGGGAGCTGGGAAGAAGGGTGTGGAGATGGAGATGGAGGTGGGAGAGGGAGCGGAAGACCATGAGGAAGTTGACCATGAAAGCGAATAGCGTATCGCCCCCGCATCACCGCATCATGATCCCCGCGCGTAGACATCACAAAGGCTCCAATATCTTAGGTATACCAAACGCGCTTCGATTTCGATGCCGCTGCTCTACCCTAAAATACACTTCGTCCAAGAATCGAGTCCAAGGCTCAAGGGGGTATCCGCAATCATCCAGCCTGAAATTCCCTCCCAAACATTTGCGTCGTACACGGACATGTCCCAAGGATTTGTCCAAGAAGAGCCCACCGGTCCCAAGCGCCAATTCCCCCTTTCTTCGATCCAAGCATCTTATCTTCCGATCCCCTTTCCCCACCACAACCATCTCTCGCATCACGCCCCCCCAACCCCCAAAAAAAAAAATCCTCAATCCCCTCGCAACCCCCCCCCCTTCAACTCTGAATAACCACACCCCCCCTCCCCTCCCCCTCCTCAACCCGAAACCCAAAAACAACCCGATACAGATCCCGCAGCCAAGCATACTGCCCATGGCTCCCGACAAACCACCGCACACTCCTCGCCACATCCCCCGCCCGCGCCCTCCTCGCAGGCCCGGGCACACTGAACCCCCCATCGCTGCCGACGAGCTTCTTGTAGTTTTCTAGGAGTTGCAGCTGCCAGGGTGCGGTGCCGAAGGTGTCCGAGGGGAGGGTT
>JAABUQ010002834.1_pt1 | contig 33309 bp, 40 predicted proteins | sample 5560001 | NCBI WGS metagenome assembly JAABUQ01 (sample SAMN10711888, study PRJNA513371) | rock metagenome | isolation source: Antarctica rocks | place: Antarctica: Victoria Land, Finger Mt nord | collected 2015-12-18
CTATGTATTTAATTTGTAGCTTATAATTCGTGGTGGTCATAGTCTAATTAGTAAATAGATGATTTTGTATATTAGAATTAAATTCGGCATTGACCCGGAGTCGGCATTATCCCGGGAGATCTCCTACTGTAGCCCCGGGGGCTAGTCCAGCTTCTTTTTTCACCTGCGTGGGAAGGTACCGTAATTTGAACCGAAACCCTGCGCCAAGTATATGCGCTACTGGTATCGCGTCCTAGAAGGCAAAATATCTTTCTTAATGATTCAAGAATCTGCAGTGAATGTTCATGCCATAATGGAAATCCACAACACTTCCTCTGCATCAGAACTTCCCTACAATGACTATGCGACAAAGCGGTCGCCGTCTGCTCTCGAGCCGCCATGGGTGTTTTTGTTTGTTGCTGGTGAGCCAATCTATTTGCTACGCTGCATCTTTCGGGTCTTTGTTCCTCTTTGATACTCTTTGCGTAATGTGTGTTTATGACAACAACCTTTGTTTGGCTGGGGCTTTGTATTCATTGTGTAGCACATGCTTCTAAAAATGGTCCCTGGTCAGCTGGGGCTTTGTCCTCATTACATGAAATATGCTTTTGATCACGGTCCTTGGTCGGCAAGGGCTCTAGCATCTGAATCTATAAGTACATCATTATCAACACTCTTGAATTTTAACACTTTGGATCTTGGGAATAAATATATATTCCTCCTCTAACATGACTTCCTTTACACAACCTCGATCTCTTCACATAATTTACAAGCTGTCACCAGCATCACAACCATCATCATGGTTCTCCTTCAGCTGATAGCAGCAGCAGGCGAAGCCCTTACGAGAACATTCCCGGCTACCAATTTTGTTATAATCACTCCGACCTGCCTTGTATCTATTCTTACTGTCCTCATCGCAAGCCTTTATTTTTTCAGCTTGTGTAAGCGAACCAAGGATCCAGCGGCCTGCAGGAGGCTAGGTTTGATTGGGAAGAGCAACCTCACAGACGAGCAAGATAAGAAGTACTTCGGGACTTCACAGCCTCATGGGGAGATCAAATGGCGAGTCAAGAGCTTATGGATCTACCCTGTCAAGAGTTGCAAAGGGGTTGAGCTTGACCAAGGCATTGTTGTCGGTAATGGCATGGATTACGATCGCCAATTCTCCTTGGCAAGATATGTTCGGAAACCCAAGGCGGGAGCGGACGAGCATGAGTGGAGGTTTTTGACGCAGAGACAACTACCTGCAATGGCCAATATCACGACAGAGATCTGGATACCAGAACCAACAACACCTTCCTACAGTCCAAACCATCCTCATGTTCAGAGCGGAGGGGTACTTGTTGTGCGATATCCTTCGATTAACACCAGGTCTAGCAACTTCAAGAAGACCTGGAGTATCTTGACACGCTCAACCGAAGTAGTCCATCATGTCCTGTTCAATCCAACGTCCCGGCAAATCAAGACACATGGCTATTGCCTCGAGCCCATGACTATCTGGAAGGACAGCCCCAGGTCACTCAAGATGGCCAGCACAAATGACGATGCTTCATGGCTCCATGGCTTGCAAAGATACTTGAAAGCCGAATGCGCAATTCAGGGAATTAGCATTGACCTAGACGTACCCTTGGCTCTCTTCCGTGTTTCCGAGGAAGGGCCAAGACAGCTATTTCGGAATGCCCCGCGAAAAGAAGATCTGGGCTTTCAACCGTCTGTAGGCTTCCAGGATGCCTACCCTCTACACATCATGAATCTGGCAAGCGTGCGTAATGTTGGACAGCGTTTAGAACCAAGCGCTCCACCCCTCAGCGCGAGGAACTTCCGACCAAACATTATCATCACTGGTGGTGAGGCACACGCGGAAGATTTATGGAAGCGGATCAACATAGGGAATGAAGAATACCATACCGCCTGCCGAACAGTACGATGTCTACTTCCGAACGTAAACCCAAGCACGGGCGAAAGACACAAAGCCGAGCCCAATAAAACCTTAAAGGCATTCCGGTGCATTGACGCAGGTGATCCGAAGAACGCGTGCTTGGGGATGCAGATGGTTCCTGCAGTGGAAGAGAGGAGGGTGATCAAAGTGGGGGACGAGGTTAGAGTCCTGGAAACCGGCGAACACACTTACATTAAGCAATGATTGTGTAAACGGTAGTCCAATAGTTGACATCTCACATCAAAATATACATTGACAGAAAGGTTCCAGATTCATCTCATCCTCGTTCGTCCAAGATCCTAGCCGGCGCAATTCTCCTCTACACCAGCAGTAAGGTGGGGGATCGCCGGGGATCTCCGACAAATGATACCGGCACTTAATCCCTACCTGCATCTAGATAGGTCTCTTATCTTTTCATCGAACGGAACCTTTCCGTAGGAGCATGCACGATACACAGATCGTCTTGACGGTGCGACAGCATTGCCCATCTCCATTGGCCGACATCGCGATGGAGGCAAGCAAGCTTTATCCGGGCTTGCGGGACCACCTTCAAAGATTTTCCTTTCAATTGACGTCGCATGACCATCTCATCAATAAAAGAACAGCTGAAGTTAACGTTTGTATCTTGCTTTTTTTCTGGCAGTACTGTCGGGCTCTCTGTACTCAGCATTGTAGTTCCCTGCGAAAATATCTCGACTGAGATTAAAAGCTATATACAAGCAGCACGTCGGCAGATCGATCCCACAAAGCACAAGCGAGAACATCGACAGAGTCGCGTTACACTTCAAGTTGCGTTCTGCGTTGCTGCGTTCAGTCTCAAATAGCAATTGCGAGAGCCCAAAGCAAGTCGAATTAGTCCCGTTCAAATTCCAGCAAAAGGCCGGACAATTCTTCAAACCACCACCTGCGACATGGACGACTCACCAGACCGCATCGGCCCCCCTACCGACCCTCGCCCAACATTCGGCTCCAAAGCGCGAAGCGTCGCCAAAGCCTTCACAACGAGGTACACACCCCCCTCCCAATCAGTCCCCGCACGCCCACTAACATCCTCCCAGAGAGGGTCTAATAGGCACCTACGACTACGCCTTCCTCTTCAAGCCCAACCTCCCCTTCATGAAGAAATCCCTTCGCGCAGCCCCCTTCTTCGGCCTCAACGACCGCATGCCCATCTTCCTCGCCCTCCTCCTCGGCTTCCAGCACGCCCTCTCCATGCTCGCAGGCATCATCACCCCGCCCCTGATCATCGCGGGCCAAGGCGGCGCCGCCCTAGGTGCAGACGAGACGCAGTACCTAGTCTCCACCGCGCTGATCGTCGGCGGCATCCTCTCCTCCATCCAAATCACCCGCTTCCACATCTACAAGTCCCCCTACTACATCGGCACGGGCCTGATCTCCGTCGTCGGCACCAGCTTCTCCATCATCCCCGTCACCACGGGCGCTTTCGCCCAGATGTACGCCACGGGCTACTGCCCCAGCGCCCCGGACGGGAGGAAGCTCCCTTGCCCCCGCGGCTACGGCGCCCTGCTGGGGACCGCCTGTCTCTGCTCCCTCCTCGAGATCGGCCTCTCCTTCACCAAACCCGCCGTCCTGAAAAAAGTCTTCCCCCCCCTGGTCACCGGCCCCACCGTAAGCCACCCCTTCCCTCCCTCCCCAAAAGCCCCCACTCCAACAACCCCCCGAATCTAACCCCAAACACCAGGTGATGCTAATCGGCATCTCCCTAATCGAATCCGGCTTCCAAGGCTGGGCCGGCGGCTCCGGCTCCCCCGGCTGCATCGACCGCCCAGCCAGTGGCCCCCACAGCGTCTGCCCCCAAGTCGGCGCGCCGCACGCCCTCCCCTGGGGCTCGGCCGAGTACATCGGCCTCGGCTTCAGCGTCTTCGTCACCATCATCCTCTGCGAGCGCTTCGGCTCCCCGATCATGAAATCCTGCGCAGTTGTCGTGGGCTTGCTCGTCGGCTGCATCATCGCTGCCGCTACCAGATATTTTTCCGCGTCTGGGATCGATGCGGCGCCCGCAGCGAGCTTTATTTGGGTTAAGACTTTCCCGTTGGCGGTTTATGGGCCGATCGTTTTGCCGTTGCTGGCGGTGTATATTGTGCTTATGATGGAGGTGATTGGGGATATTACTGCTACTTGTGATGTTTCGCGGTTGGAAGTGGAGGGGAAGTTGTTTGATTCGCGGATTCAGGGGGGGGTTCTCGCGGATGGGTTCAATGGGTTGATTGCGGGCTTGTGCACGATTACGCCCATGTCTACTTTTGGTGCGTATCCCCACAGCTTTCACGGCCTTTTTGTGTGGGGACATGGGTTTGAGGGGAGCTTACCGCAATTATCCGCTCGTATCGCATGTTCCACTTCTTGAATTCACTTCACCTCTTGGGAAAACAGAGCTGATCCAAAACCGCACACCAGCCCAAAACAACGGCGTCATCGCCCTCACCCGCTGCGCCAACCGGAAAGCCGGCTACGCCTGCTGCCTCTTCCTCCTCATCATGGGCATCTTCTCCAAATTCGCCGCCGCCCTCGTCGCTATACCTGCCCCCGTGCTCGGCGGCCTCACCACCTTCCTCTTCGCCTCCGTCGCCGTTTCCGGCGTCCGCATCATCAGCACCGTCCCCTTCACCCGCCGCAACCGCTTCATCCTCACGGCGTCGTTGTCGCTGGGCTTCGGGGCAATTTTGGTGCCGAAGTGGTTCAGCTACGTCTTTACGTATACAGGGGGCAATGCGGCGAAAAAGGGGTTCTTCAACGCGATTGTTTTGGTGTTGGAGACGGGGTTTGCGGTAACAGGGTTTCTGGCCATTTTCTTGAATTTGGTGTTGAGTGAGGAGGTGGAGGATGAGACCGCGAGCATTACCGTCAATGATGCGGAAAATGCTGATGATCAGGAGGAGTGGAAGAGGATTCAGAGAGGCAAGGTAGTAGGGAAGGATGCTGAAAGCGGTGTTGATGGGAATAGGGGGATTGCGATGGGTAAGATTGAGTAAAATTGTACCATCTCGTGCATTGCGTCAGTGGTAGCTGCCTAGAAATTCAAGGACGTCGTTGGGCGTGATGAGAGCTTCCAGTGAACAGCCTGCGCATATCGCTCAGACCAAACGTGAAGATAACCCAGCTCTTGGGCTTATGTTGAAGCACGCAAGCCCAGACGACCATACCTGGCTCTTCTCGACTATTTACGGTTCATCTTCATTGCCCTTTCGTATTCCCTATTTTGAATTGTTCTTGGATTATGCGAGCACTCCAGCCTTTTCAAGGTACATGGTGATTCAATGCCCACCACTCGATTGCTGCCGGATTGACAATTACAGAAGGCATCAAGCCGCTCCTAACATCAGGAGTGTGGTCGTCCTGGTCTTCAATATACCTGCTGAAGTGATACGCGAAGCCAATAGGACCCGAGAGCCTCGTTTGTGTATCCAGGATGTAAATATCGTCCTTGGTACGCACATCAACTGGTTTTCGAAGAGGGTTGTAAAGCCTATGCTGCTGGCGCTCTATTTCGACCTGGAGGATATTGTCTCTGTGATGTTTGAGGAAAGGGTGATCGAGACAGCTGGCGAGGAAGAAATTCGGGGCAGAAAGTCCTTCGAATGGGCATACTGAAAGCCTGTCATGGTCCCAACCTTGTTCAAGATATCGTCGTGGTCGATGTAGACCCCCGGACGTAGTATCAAAAGTAGGACCCGGAATAGGTTGGAAGCTATGCCCCAGCTAGCTCTGGAGACTTCGAACATGATCATCCAAATAAGAGAATCATTCTGTGATCCTTATCTCTTCTGCTCCTCAATTGAACCATTCAGAGGCGAATAAGACGTGAGGAGTTTGCTGAAATGCGACTCGTAAAGATCCGCGCCAACAAAACAAATCTCGACATCAGGACCCGAGAAAAACTTACGGAAGTCGTTGACAAGTGGATGCTCCTTTCTAACAGTGACCATGTTTGCGGAAGAATAGATATTACGGCACCTGTTGCTAAAGCATTGGGCAGTTTGGGTAGCTTTCCTTTCCGCAGTATCAAAGATCTCGTCGGCATTCTGCAATAAGGAGAATTTATCTATCCACAGAATGACCTTGTAATCTGGATTATAATGCGCACATAATTTGATTTGCTATTTGTCGAAACGGCTGAATTTGGGAGCGAACCAGGCGAAATTGATTATGTTAGGAATTTCGTATTGAGTCCAGAGAGGGAGGTCGGCGGTCATCGTTAGGGTTCTTAAGTCTAGATGATTAGACAGAGACAGGTGGTGTAAGCTAATGCTAAGGTTTCCAAATAACAATCCCTAAAGAGTTCGATGTTTCGTCTCCAGCCTGTTGGAGAGTACAGGAGACAAGAATGCTAGTTGGAGAAAGTCTGGAGCTCTGTGAAACTTCGACTGGATTCATTAGTTGTGATACCCATATATCTGGAGACCAGTGCAAGATACGCAAGAGTCATTAGGCGTTGAACGCCTCAACTGAGGCGCTACTCCAAGGAAGACATTCCCGAGAAAAGGCTCGAGGCGCACTTCTGTCATTGCCTTTTGCCTCTCAACGCTGCCTTCTGCGGATTGCCCTTATGCCTTCTTGATGTATGTGCCTGCAATACGGCTTCGCAGGTATAACCTCGGGGTTGTTCATCGTTGTAGTAGTCTCAATCAAGCTTATCACATATCAAGGGGCTCTGTATACCAGTGTCAGACGAAACATAATGAGCGAACTCTAAATCGAGCTGTCAAGATATCCCAATGCCATGGGAAGAGATTTGTATGTTATGAAGTCATTTGCGTCTGGGTTTACGCAGGACTTTATGACGTCGTTGAGGCTGTCAGTGCCGGAGGTTGACGATGACCAAGTATGCCTTTCCTTCTCGATTTTAGCTGAGAGAACATCTTGTCCCTATTCCTTACTCTCCATCTGTCAGTCGTGTCCGCATCAATAGCAATCTCTTGTTTCAGTAGTCAGCGCATTTGACGTTGTCTGGTTGACCATCTTTCCACCATGGCAGGGCCCAAAATTTTTCCTCGGATGAGCAATCGACATGTTTTGACCCCAATTTGGAGGTCCACTTGACCTAACATACATTGACCGACAAAGTCGGCAAAGCCGTGAGGGCCACTTGGCTCCATTTGAGTCCCAATGATTTCGACACAGTCGTAGTCCGTCGAGCGTTGCACTACCGGAAAAGGGTCAATTAATTCACCAAATTCTCCTGTCACAGTGTTCTCCGTTCTGAGACTGCCGAATTTGACCGTGACGTAGTTGTTGCAAAAGTCAAGTATGTGGTTTCGATACTTCAAAAGGAATGGATGCTGAGGGGCACTAGCCAGGAAACAGTGTGCAGGGGTATGATCTCCTGATATGCCGGATCGGAAACCAGTCATATATCCAAGCCGAGGACAAAGATCGTCATGATCGACATGAAATCTTGGATGATTGATCAAAATTTGCACCCTTACTAAATTGGATGCAAGCCCCCAGTTGCCTGCAGAAATTGCGAGAAAGATGCCTCACAGAAAACGATCCGTAAGTGGATCGTCGTCATACAGCATAAGTATGTAGAGATCCGTGCCCCGGAAATTGACGTTGATATCAGCTATCTGGGAGAACTCGGTGAATTGTCGAACGACGGAATTGGCCATTATTATGGCGGTAGCTTTGTTGGAGGTGAGGATTCCGCGAAAGACTGCAACGGCGCCCCCACGGTGGTACTTCCCTTTTGCGCCGAATTGCAAGAAGATTGCATCCACTATTGAGAGCTCATCTATCCATAGTGTAATCTTGTGATCGTCGTTCGCGTTGGCAAATTTCCTCACCATGCCTTTGTTGAAGATTTTGAAATTGCTGCCGAACCAAACATAGTTAATTTCCTCAGGGATGGGTGCCTGGTCAAAAGCGTCCAGCGCGGCCTTTGGTTAATTTTTTTGTGTTATTATTAATTGAGAAATGGATTTAGATAGAATAAGATGAGTGCTGATCTCTTTGTGGAGCTTTCATGGGTGGCTATTTGGTTTTCGTCGATTGCACCAGTTGTGTTCTTCCTTTCGCCGGAACAAGGTCAGATTATATACAGATTCAGCAGGCTCTAGCGGTATAAAAACCGTCGCCTCGGGTTCTTCTCTTTTTAGAAGGGACAAACCAGTGTGGTCCCTTCTTAGGCTATGTAAATACCTCACTGCTTCCCGAGGCAGCCTTCCGCTTTCCCTTTTCTGCCTTCTTCAATGCAAACCCTTGAGTCATGACCTCGCACTGATCAGGGGTAACAATCGGGTATTTACCGGCCTTGATCTCTTCTTCGGTTGCCCAGGCAAAGTCTTGGTGTTCTCCAGGGTCGAGCGTGATTGACAATCCAGTGTTGCCTACAGAGTCGGCTCCGTCGCTGGCCCGGTGCTGTTGTTCGCCTTTTGTGCCGTTATCCACCACGGTCCCGACTCGCGGAGCATGCTTCTCCCCACTCCCATGGCCCCTCATCTCTTGAACCTCGATCTCAAAGCTGAGCTTCAACCATTTCTTCTCCCTGCTTCCCCATCCGGTGACGAACTCCAAACCATTGCCAATTTCCCTCACGAATCTTGTCAACCTCAGCCCAGTCTCTTCGAAAGTCTCCCTTGCGGCTGAGTGGAGTATGGTAGGGTCAGTAAGCTCAGACGATCCACCTGGTACTTCCCATAAATTTGGAAAGCCACGTTCGGTTGCTGCTCGTTGGACTAGGAGGAGGCGAAGCGGCTCTGCGGAGGCTGAGGTGGAGGTTGAGGTTGCGGGTGGTAGACAGTGGGAGGAGGGGGATGAGAAGATGAGCGAGCCGATGGCAAGGGTTGTATACTGCGGGTGAGTTTGTAGGAACTCGGTGAGTGGGATTGCACGGTGCCGAAGAGTGGGGGGTATGTGGATTGGAATGGGAGTGGTGGAAGCCATGACTCAGAAATGGGCAAGACCAGGGCTGGAATTGCGAGACAGGTGAGATTGAAAGCTTTTTTTTCGAAGAAGGAGATGTGTGATGACAGGTTGGTATCAGAAAGATGCGGTGAAGGAAGAGAAGTGGAGTGTTCGGAAGATTAGGTTGCAACAAGCCGAGTATGCAAGGCAAGGAGACGAAACCCCAGAGTAGCAACTATCAGCACAGCAGGAGTGAATTCGCTAATATTCACGCATGGCTACAATCCATCACTGTCACTATCATACTTCTCTAGCATGAGTGACTATGATTGGTACGAGGGTAGGTGCGATTACTTGAACTCACCTGTCTGACGGAGTAAGAAGTGGCGAACGCCGGGTAGCTCCGCCTGTTTGCTTTCCGCCACCAGAAGGTCGAGGATCCGATCATATAACGACTACTACCATTACTCATCTGAGCTCCGCATTGTCCGTAAATAAATACGAACGATGGCATGTCCCGTCTCGGTCTTGAGCCCGAAGACCCCAATCTCTAGCCAGAGGACTCAATATTGCAGCCGGTGAGCGATATGGCGCACAAAGCTGTCGCCTTAAAGGAGGAAGGCAACCGGTATGAGTAGACACTCAGTGCATGGAACATGCAGCTAACAGAGAGACAGCTACTTCGCCGAAGGTGACTACAAACAGGCAGAAACATGCTACACTCAAGCGTGAATCCCCCCCTCCCGTCCACTGCCCCTCCCAACCGGCTACCCTCCCACAGCCTCTGTTCTAACCATCTCCATCCACCAGCATCCAGAAAGATCCCTCGAACCCCAGACTCTTCACTAACCGTGCCATGGCCCGCCTCAAGCTCTCCTCCTGGGACGCCGTCATCGACGACAGCATCAAATCCATCGAGCTGGGGCGCGGCAACATGAAAGGCTTCTACTACCTCGGCCAAGCCCAACTCGCCTTGAACCGCCCCAACGAGGCTTTTTGCTCCGCAATGACGGCTTACGAGCGGTGCGTCGAGACGCAGAGCACGAGCACCTCGAATGTGAGCGCGTTGGTGCTGCAGGCGAAGAAGATGAAGTGGGAGGCGAGGGAGAAAGAGAGGCTGAGGGGGAGGAATGCGCTGCTGAAGGAATTGGAGGAGGCGGTGGTGAGGAATAAGAAGACTGAGCTGCAGGATTTGAAGTATCAGAAATTAAGTTGGCATGAGGAGGCGGAGGAGAGACGGGAGATTGAGCGGGCGACGGAGAGGAAGGTCGAGGAGCTGTGGAGCATTTTCGCTATCTCAGATCCGAAAAATCTGGCCAGGAGGGTTTGTCCACCCCCCCCCTCTGGCTCTGGCACATTTTGATCCTGACGCGTTGTGGGGTCAGGAAGTACCCGACTACCTCATTGACAACATCTCCTTCGCCGTCATGCACGATCCCGTCGTCACTAAGACGGGAAACACATATGATCGCTCGACCGTGATGGAACATCTACGACGCTCCCCTACCGATCCCTTGACACGGGAACCTTTACGCATGGACGACTTACGGCCGAACTTAGCGTTGAAACAGGCGTCCGCGGAGTTTCTCGAGGAGAATGGATGGGCTGTGGATTGGTGATGATGGATTATGACATATTGTGGGGGCAAAGGCTGGGTTGAATATTGGGAATGTTATCGGTACTACGTTTGTGCGTGATACCCAACATAGCGAGCATTGGAAACTCCACCACTGCTTGAGGTCCCCTGCGATGTCAAATTCACAAAAGATGAGACCCTTCTTAGCTACATCTACTTGTATGTTTGCAGAGGCATGTTCGTAGAGGCATACCGAACACCCAAAAGCCTTACGAAAGCGACGAATTGAAGCCCGAGAATGGCAGACCAGTTCTGTACATATCTCGACTGTTTTTCGTAGGGGTGTGGACTATGCTTCCACGTCCAATTCTCGATCATTGCCCTTTACATCAAAAACACTCGCTCTCACGCCACCATCTCCCCAGATTTACGTCCTGGACAACAACCCAGACGTTAGTTCAACTCTTCTCCCAAAATCTGTAACGCAAAGAAGACCGACTCCACATCGTTGCTTCGGTCCCACAGTTGAACAGCTGAATGTGTTGCAGAGATGATGCTATTTGACTACAGATTGGTATCACCATGAAAGCATAGCCGACCAGAAGCAAAACTTGTTACGCTCAAGTTCCACGAACACCTCTCGAGAGCCAAAAAGCAGGCCTGCAGGCGCCATAGCATCACTCGATCCCAAAGCTCAATTCAGAGGACCAGCTTCCGCAATCCTCTCCATCTCACCCCAACACAAATGTCCTCACACCCAAGCTCACGCCCCATACCCCTCCCACACCCTCCCCATCCAATCCGGCTCATCGCACGCTTTCGTCGTGCACCATGGCATCTCACCCCGGGCGTACGGGACAAGAGGAAGATCATACGGCATGCGCCACCCTACCCTCAGAGCGACTCCTTCCGTCCCGCTTGCCTTGCTCTCCTCCTCCTCAGGATCCCCGGGCGCGGTATCAGATCCAAACACGGGCACCATTCGCGCAGCCTCACCTCCGTTTCCCTCAGCCTGCTCGTCCCACAAACCAGGCCAGACCACAACGCCAATTTCATAGCTGCAGATCCGGACTTCCCCGCTCGCATTCGGTGCAGCGCCCCATGCTTGTGTGGATAGATTGGCTGAGGTCACCATTGCCCAATCGATGCTTTGTTTTGAAGCGTCCGAAAAGCGGATGTACGTTTTGATGTGCGGTGCAGCGCTACCTCGTCCGGCTTTTCGGGCCTGTATTTCATAGTCTGAAGGAGGACGAGGTTGGAGTCGGGCGTCAAGGTGGTCTTGAGAGGGAAAGCCGTCCCAGTGGCAGAGCATAGGGTGCAGGAAGGAGAGTTGCTTTGCTTGGGCTGGTGATTGCGTTTTCATGTGTATGGAGGCGCCGGCGCTGTAGCCAGTCAATGAGGCGCGGATTTCTTGGGCTGTGGGAAAGACGATGGACATTTTCGAAGGCATAGGAGGGGAATTTGATTCCGCGTCGGTAGATTGAGCAGTAGGTGCCGGATCGGAGGCTTTGGTGGTGAAGAGAGCAGGCATAAAGGTACAAGTGAGCCACTTTTCGCCCACAGAAGCTACAGAGGAAATCTGGATTGCAATTTCTGGTGCTCTTTTGGTGGCGGATGGAATGATCGAAAGTATATTTCTCAATGCTGGAAGTCCCCAGAGCGTTTCGGCGTCAGGGTCTATGCTCCGCACGTTTTGCTTGCTTGGAGTACTGGCGATCAGGGCTCCTTTCACTTCATCAAAGTCGAACTCCCGTAATTGGTCTGAAAGTGGTTTTAGTCTTCCTCCGTAACTCCGTAGATACGCGAGCAGGTCATGCTTGAAACGCGGACCCCTTCCTAAAGGGGGCAATGCAGTGGAGATTGGGTCTGCCGTTGCCTTCTGAAGTGGTAGTAACGGTGATCGCCATATAGCCTGCGACATCACCCAGTCTCGTTCGATGAAGTTACCAGTGAGTATAATGACCTGAGCGAGATCGTCGTGGCGGAACAGAATTATCATCTTTGAATGATGTGTTCCATATGCTTCGGGCATGTAGGCTTTGATCACTTCAATGTTGTGGAGCCGCCTCGAGGCTTCCTACATAACCAGAGACCTGTTAGCTCTCATATTTTCTGTAAGGATCAAGAGAATCTTTATAATCTGTACTTGAAAAGTCTTCACATCATCGATTATAGCGTTCGAGCGCTTGTGTGGGACAGGTCCTACCAGTAACGTAAAGGACGCAACAAAAAGAGCCACATACATCGATGCGTATACCATTCATATCTTCCTTTTTCCATGAGCCATGAACCACCTTCACTTGCACCAACTCCCTGACATCTGAATCAAAATGCTTCCTGGGAAATGCAATCAATGGTGGGCCTTTTTTTGAAAAGCAGTCTCTTCTCACATGACAAAGCCCAGATCGAACAGGTAGTTGAACAGCCAGCATTCTCGGATCAGAGGGTCCCCAAGGATAGTGCCTAGACTGACGGTATCCACATTACTGGCAGCGGGCAATTGGTCGATGAAGTTGAGCTGGACTGGTGAGGGTATCGTCCTTGCAACCCGCGCTGGTGAAGACCCTTTGGCCTCTCTGGGAGAGGAACTCTGCTTCGGCGAAAGCCTGACTGTTTCATCCGCAGGATTTTTGTTTGTGCTTCTCGGTGTAAGGGTGTCAATCAACCGATCTGCTGCCACTGAAGCCGCCGTTATGAGTCGCCGCTTTGGCGGAGGAGAAATGGAGTTACTCCGTGATGGGCCATTCCGCTTCTGACTTTCTGCTGGATCCATCATAGCGTTCTCGTCTACGAGATAAATGACGTAGAGAAGAGAGGGTAAAGATGGACGCTTTTGCAGATTCGAAGATGGAGGCAGAACGAGAGACGGTCATGCTTGAGTTGGAACTCTTCATTCAAGTTGGGTAAGGGTGAAACGTCTTCAATTCAAGTCAGGGCATGTGGATGCGCCCCATCATACCCTTTCGTTCACGGCTTCACATCATTGTGTTGAATATCGATGAAGCAGACTCCAACGGTGAAGCAGAAAATTGTTTGATGGGAGGACTCTAAACCGACTCAACGCTACAACACTAGCGGCATCCATCTTCCCCACCAAACCTAATCTGCCCCAGCATTGGATGACGGACTGGCAGCAACTCTCTCTCTCTCTCTCTCTCTCCGTTTTCTGCTGGCTTCCCATCCTTTAAATCACCCTACAATCCCTCCAATTTATATCCACCAAAATATTCAACATGGTGACCGAATCGCCTGCATTCAAAAAGGCCGTCGAAGACTCGCGCAAGCTCAAAGCCAAGCCTGACAATGACGAGTTGCTCGAGGTATACAACTCCCCTTCCCCAGACCCCATCATCCCAGCATCAACCCAAAAAAAAGAGAGTCAGCTCACAGGTCGAACGTGCGGTCATAGCTCTACGCCCTCTTCAAACAAGGCACAGGAGGCAAATTCGCCGATGCCGAGAAGCCTGGCCTGTTCGATCTCAAGGTACGCCATTCCCTCCTACTTTACCCTCAACGTCCTGAGGAACACAGATGCATTCCTAGAGCTTTTCTTGAGCCTGGGAAGATCCATCATTGACGTGTTGGGTCTCATAGGGCAAAGCCAAGCACGCCGCGTGGGAGAAGAGGTCGTCGACTGGCCCAACCGAGGCGCAGAAGGAATACGTGCAGCTGGTGGAGAAGCTGAAGGGGAAACTTGGATTTACGGGATAGTTTGATTATGTGAAAGATGAATGCAATGGTGGATTAGACGAGAGGGCATGCGATATGGGAGGCATTCACTGAAAGTGACACGCGAGCACATTTGTATGTTGACTGATCGGATGTATGCAACCAATGAATTCTCGTGGATATGGTGGATATAATTCTGTTAGCCTTTCTCTTTTGCTAGGCTGTGGTCGAAAGCATTGTGCACGTTCGGATCTTCTGACGTTGCAGTGCTGCACCTAAACGGGTGGATGATGAATATCAGTCTTTCGTCACTGAATGCGGGCCAAGTCTCCCCGCAAGATCGTCATCCTCAGAGGGAAACTTCTCCGAAGCAGAACATCATCGCTATAAAACACTGGACTTTCTCAACGCACCCAAGTCAAACAAATTCATCCTTGACCCATCTTCCAGCATAGACTCCCCATTTCAATCCCAGACCGCAAGTAGCCACTGGACGAGCTCTACAACACCAGAAATCGTCATCATGTCATCCGAAAAGGTTCGGCTCCTCTCACTTCTATGCTTCTCGCTGTGAAGGGGAAAGCGCATAGCAATAGAAGAACAAAGCAACTAAACAAATGCTTCCAGAACCCCTCCATCTACCTCCTGGGCGCCGAGAGATACAAATACGCCGACAGCGCCGTCCCGTCAATCTCTGATCCCTATGACTGCATCATCCGCATTAACTTTGTCGGCGTGTGCGGGAGCGATGTGCGTCTGCCCTCTCCCCTCTCCTCTACCCACCACAAGCCACTCTAGCTCACCTCTTTCCCCACAGGTACACTTCTGGGCCGACGGCGGCATTCCCCCAAACTCAGTCAAAGAGTCCCAGCCCCTGATCATGGGCCACGAAGCCGCCGGCACCATCTCCTCTGTCGGCTCCTCTGTGATCACCCTCAAGAAAGGCGACCGTGTAGCCCTGGAACCACAGATCCCCTGCCGCCGCTGCCCTCGCTGCAAAGATGGCAATTACAACTTGTGTCCTTCGATCCGCTTTGCCGCTTCCCCGCCCGACGCCCACGGCACCCTTGTGAAATATTTCAAACTCCCTGAGGACTTTTGCTACAAGCTCCCTGAGCATGTAACTTTGGAGGAGGGCGTTTTGGCTGAACCCACGGCGGTGGCGGTGCACATGGCGCGCTTAGCAAACCTGGCGGTGGGGGATCGGGTGGTGGTGACAGGGAGCGGGACAGTCGGGCTGCTGTGTGCCGCTGTCGCGAGGGCGATGGGTGCAGGGAGGGTGGTGGTTTGTGATGTCGATGAGAGGAAGAATGATTTTGCTGCATCCTTTCTTGAGGGCGTGGGGACGTTCAAAAGCGGAGGAGAGGGAGGACCGGAGGGAGATGCTGAAAAGATTGTTGAGACTTTTGGTCTGGAGGGAGGAGCAGATGTACTGCTCGAGGCTAGTGGTGCCCAGCCGGCTATTGCGACTGGATTGCATGTTTTGAGGAAGGGGGGGCGATTTGTGCAGGGGGGGATGGGGAAGGCGGTGATTCAATTCCCGATCGGGGTCGTGGGGGAGAAGGAGTTGGTTGTTAAAGGGTGTTTTCGATATTCTGCAGGGGATTTCAAGATCGCGACGGAGTTGATATTTGAGGGAAAGGTACCTGTGAAGAAATTGGTTAGCAAGATGTTCGATTTTGAGAAGGCACCGGACGCGTGGGAGGAGACGAGGGGGGGAAAGGGAATCAAGAATTTGATTCGAGGGGTGAAGGATTAGAGGTCTGTTTGAGTAAGGGAGAGGTTTGAAAATTTGGATTTCGGAGATGCATATTGAAGAATGCTTGTTACTTAACCTGCCCCACCGTTGTGAGTCGGCTGGGTTTCTCTTTGCCTAGCTATGTAGGAGTCCTCATCCAACACAAGGAGCGCATATCCAAACAATTTGCACAGAGAGGCATAAAAGAGAGGAATGAGAAAATGGACAAAGAGTGAAGGGCGGAGGAACAGCGCCAGCTAACATCCTGCAGCAAATTCGAACCCACTGAATCTGAGGGACAGCATCGAGGCAGATATAATTGCCGGCAACTTTGACGAGCTCGATGCAGAGTCCAGAGCTCGCCATATAAATGCAAAGTATTCAAGGGTTGCATGGGCCCAAGTGGCCATCTGATGGTGTGCCATGCATTTTGTATGTCCCAATATACGTCTCCTGTTTTTCTCTTTCAGGCAGACCATGACAAGCAAGTCAAGATCTGCAACAACACTGACGTGCTAGCAAGTATGGGCATATGGGCGTTCAGCACCTCAAGAAAAGATGCCATGGACCAGACGGAAGGGGCCCTAATAGGGACTTCGTGTAGGATCGGTCTGCTGGTTATAGAATGTGTCTAAAGGCGTTGTTGCGCTTCTTCACACTAGGATGGGAAAGTCCCCTGATATCGTGAATGGAGTTCCGAAGACGCATTGCCATGTGTGAATGTAGAATCAGGGCCGCCGTGCAGGTTCCATTCCTGCCGGAGAGTTGGCACCTCCTTATGAAGAAGGGTCGGCCCGGCTGCTGCGTGATGTTATTGTGTCAGCTTCATCTTGTTTGTACAGCTCTACAGAGACGGTAGAGAGTATGTAAGCTGCGGGAATGTGTGTTCCTTGAACACCTGGCGGAGAATGCAGGGGATGAATCCGTGCAGTAAATGTTGTTCGAGCGTAATATTACATTTTAGCGCTGTATCCTGGCCTCGCTCAAATCGAAAATCCTTTCAAAGGCTTGGATTTGTTCTTCGACAGCATGTTCCTTTACCACGGCCGCAGCTATTGGAGACAAACCCGTCTTTGTCGGAGGTTGGCATTTGAGAAGCTTGCGAGCGTCATGAGCCGTACCTACTCGATAGAACCAGCGAAGGGTGTACTACTCATTACTGAGATGGAAAAGATCGAGAATGTACGGTGACGACAAAATGACTTGCATTGACGTCGCTTCAAAATATAATCCTGATATATCCCATGTCCATTGCTATCATCAGATAATGCCGTTGTTGCCAGATGACTGTGAAAGACGCTGTGAAGACAAAAAGAAATACATTACATAAGGAAAGATCCTCTTCCACCTCTCGACCACCAACCCGCCTACGGACAAGAAACAAGAGAAAACCAGAGTCTCTCCCAAGATCCATCATTGCCACCGCAAAGATGTCCGCTGTGGAACCGGTCCGCTACATACCGCCCCAGTGTCGTTCCTCCTCTTCTGGACCGAAGACTGCTCAGCATAGACACCAACATGACTGAGACAATCGCAATACCGGTGTCATCATCCGCAGTAGGAACGTCGTTATCCCAAAATGGTTTATAAAAACTTGTCTTGCGAATGCTGCGAATGGTGGTTCCGTATCGAATTTCGACTGTTTGCAGAAGAATGTTTGGGCCACGAGAGGGAAGCCGTGCTTTGACACACCGTCCGTTCAACCAAGCTGAAAAAATCAGTCACTTCTCATCAAAGAGGGAGTCGAAGCTGTATACCGAGGAGGCTGGAGAGACGGGTGCGATGGGGACTTCTGGAGCCTCAGTTGGTGCGGTCGCAGCTGCTTGATTGTCATGCTGGCTTGGAGTTTGTTGAGTCAAGGGGTGATGCTCTGGTTCGCCGGGCTGCTCTTGTATTGTTGACAAGCCCGGTATCTGAAATGACGCTGCTGGTGAGACGCCAAGTACCGGGCCTTGCGTGATTCGGTTGTCTCTAGCCACTGCCATCTGCTGCGAGGAGCTCTCTGGTGCAACAGTCGGAGTCGAGGTTGTTGACGAAGTCTGATTGCTGCTTTTCCCTTTCCGTTTCAAAGGCTTCAGCGTGAACATCTTCCTCTTCCTAATCCTCTCTAAATCCTCCTGGCTGGGCTCTTCACGCTCTGGAATCCGATTTTCTCTCTCGTGCCTCTCATCTAATGCTCTCTGGGCTTCCCTAGTAGAACTTTCTTCGACAAGCTCTGGCGCTGGTCTCTCGATAATCGGAGGAGAAATGAAATTCTTCTCTGTGTAGGCTGAGGACGGATCTAGCCTGGCGCTTCTCAAGAGCTCTTCGGCCTCTGGATCGGATGGGGGAGCCGAGGAGAGAGGAGAGGATTCTGTGCAAGGTGCGGCTGGTGGTGGTGAGCTCATGGGTGGCGAAGCTATGGGCATTGCCTGTTCTGATTTAGCCAGGATATTTGAGAGGTTTGCCACAGTGAGTCCTACAGCAGAAAGTGCGTCTCCACTCGTCGGAGGGACACCAGATGGCGATGCATTTGCTGCTGGGTCATCGGCATTCCGTTCCTCGACTCGCGCCGTATCATCAGCGCCACCCTCATCGGCTTCCTCCTCATCACCTTCGGGCTGCGAGTCTTCTTCCCCCAGCAGTGCTCGGTCTAGACTGTCGCAACCGTCACTATCGACGCTTCCGAAATCCCCTTCAACCCGATCTGGTTGGTCGGAATTCTGTGGCCGGCCAACAGTGCTTACATCCGCCGAGGGAGATACAGGTGGCCTTGCTGTTGTCCCACTCCCAATATCAATACTGGCGGCCTGCGGGTCTGGTAGTGTGGGAGAAGCGTGGACAGCGCCAAGACTGGACATTGGCGGCTGCGCTGGTGCCTGGTCTGTGGCAGCGCTACTCCCAGGAATTTGAAACGGGATGGGAGCATTAGTGTCCACGAAAGAGAAAGGTGGCGTAGATGCCTGGTTTGTGGCAGCTCTGCTAGGATCAGGATTTTGGAACGAGCTGGGAACACCATTGTCCGCAAAGGAGAAAATTGGTGCAAATGTCTGGTCGACAGCGGTGCCATTGCTCGCCTGCTGTACTGGTGAGGTCGTCGCGTGAAGAGGCAGAGCAGGCCTATCAGGACCAGAATTTTGGAACTGGTTGAGAGCACCAGTATCCGCGAAAGAGAAAGTTGGTGCAGATGCATGGTCAACAGCAATGGCATTGGTCGCTGGCTGTAGGGGCGAGGTCATCGAGGGAAGTGGTAGAGCCCCAATATCGAACAAAGGCCGACCGAGAGATGAGGAGTCTTGCGGAGCCACCGCTGGGTGGCTATGGCGAACATTGGTGCTCTGAGAAGCTGGGTCGGCGCCCCTCGCAGATTCCGTTGCCTCTCCCCGGTCCTCAAAGCCCTTTTCAGTGTCCATCTGCTCTTGAACTTGCTCCACTGAACCTGCTGCAACCTGTGGCTGTTTGTGCCAAATAGTCTGAGGAGGGGCATGTTCTCCATCCTCCATGTGCACGTCTACCGCCGTCACTGGACTCTCTCCGATGCCCCCGAGATTGTGCTGAACTCCTTGCTCGTCGAAGACCATAGTATCCTCTGGCTGTTCTTGGATCTCTGACCGTTGCTCAGCTCCTTGGCCCTTCCCCACACAGTCGCTCAGGAGCGAACGCATTCCAACATTCAATTTTTCATCCTCAAGGCTTGTGGGAGGAGCAAATCTAGTTTCTTCTGCATGCATGTCCACATCGGCAGTGGCTGCTGGAATGTCGTCGACGGTTCCAACATTCTTCTCCCCTCGTTCATGAGAGAACGTGGAGATGTGCCCAGATTGAGCTGCTTCTTCGAGGAGCCCCTGGATCCAACTAGGATTGCTCTGCATGCTTTCCGCTTCAGCTTGGAATGCCTGATCATCAAGCTTGGCAAGCCCTGCGAAAGGGTCTTCTTCCTCTTCACCAAACATTTTCACATGGATCGTGGGCCCTTCATTGTGACCACCTGCTTGTTGAACTCCCTCATGCCCTTGCTCGACCGACTGCGCAGCTGCATCGTCTTGAGAGATGGCAGGAAGGGCTTCTTTTGTTGGCGCGGAATCGCCATCCTGCCTCTCAGCTACACTTTGGGAGACAGCGAGTACATTCTCGACCGCGTGACTGGCCTTGTGCAGCTCTTGTCCTTCTTTGAGCTCTTGTCGGGGCAACTGCTGTACAGACATCTCACTGTCGTCGCTTCTTTGCTGCGCTTGAGCTTTGGGCGTCGTCGGATCCTGCTCTTCCTCCTGCGGTACCAAATTGAACGATTTTACTCTTACCGCGAGATCATCAACTGGCTCGTTGACTGGTACAGGTTTATTGACTGGTAGAGACTGTTGGACCGCTTCTGCTATGTCCCCATCATGCTCACCCGGGCACCCTGACGGCCCTGCTATGCCGATGGCTTTCTCTCCAAGATTCTTGCCCAGCAATGGCTGTCGGATCGCTTCTGCCATTTCCGGGTAAAACTCACCCTGAAGTCGTGAAGGCCCTTCTATACTGGCGGCGCCTTCGCCACGATCCCATTCCAGGCGCGATAGTCGCATCGCTTCTGCCAAACTTGCTTGATAATCGGCCTCGAAACTCTCATACCCTTCTGCATCATCGATGGCATTTATCTTAGGATTCGCAGATTCTTCAACGGTCGCCAGCCCTTTGCCTTTGTCAGCCTTTGAAATAGTGCCTCCCAGGTCGTTGTCGCTATCACTGTCGTCAGAAGAGGAACTGCCGCTCTTGTCTGCTGCATCACCGTCACCCGGAGCCTTTGGTGTCCCACTCGGGTTGTCTTCACCTGGCTCACTATCGCTGGCTTGCTTATGGACTGGTTCGCTTGGCGGAGGCTCGCTCGTCGGGTCCTCTCGCAGCGTTGTCGCATCAGCTGGGGCTTCTTTGGTCGTGAGCTCACTCTGTGAGGGCTCTTTTGGTGGGACCTTGTCTGGGCTACCACCACTCGACAAAGCCCCTTCAGGTGGTGGCGTTTTCGATGGATCCTGCGTAGGCTGGGGCTGCTCTTGGGCGGCTTCCTCGGGCGCTCGCTCTTCATGCACTGGTTGGGGATCTTGTGGGCGCTCCCCCATGTCGTGAATACCGACATCTCCCTCATTGGTGCGATCATTGCCCTGTGTGTGGTCAGTGCTTCCCGTAGTGTGCGCCGCCAGCCGCTCTCTCAATGCTGTCTCTTCATCCCTAAGAGCAGCGTTCCCTGACCGTAGAATACCCTGGGAGACCTTCAACTTCGTTATTTCCAATTCAACCCAGTTGACCGTTGAATCCGAGTTTACTTCCGCCCTGAGCTGGTTGAACTCCTCGCAATCCCTTCTCCAGGCCTCCCGCCACTCATTTGTCTTATGTTCAGCCGTCGCAAGCTGTCTCCTCAGCTGGTCCGCGTTGTCGATATGTCCGTGGTTTTGGCGTTCCAAATCCCGTATTCTCTTTGAGAGTTGCCCAATCTCCCAGCTTTCTGTGCTTGATTGACGACGGAGGTAATCCAGATCGATTAGCTTCGGCTGCAAGTCATCCATTTTACCCTGCAAATTTTTCATCTCTAATTCATGACCTTGCACACTATTGGCATATTCGGTGTTATTCTCCTCGAGTTCTTTCCTCAAACCAGATATTTCAAGTTTGAGGCCTTCGATTTCCTTGCGAAGCGCCTCCGGCTCCTTGTTCTCGTCCTTGAGATTCTCATTTTCAACTTCAAGATCCTCCTTCTCTCTCTTCAACGTAGTGGTTTCCTTCTCGAGTCCCTCATTCGTCTTGGTGAGCTTCCGCTTTGTGCTTCTTAAGTTCTCATAAGATTTAGATGACATCTTAAGACACTCCTCCTCGTTATGTAACCTAGAACGAAGTATCTTCAGCTCGACTTCCCTGTCTTCGATGTCTTTCTTTCTCTTGTCGCGTAAGTCACCAGCCTCGTCTTTGGCAACCTTTTCGTCCTCGCGAGCTTTGCCTAGTCTATTCTTTGAGACTACTTGGTGAACGACCATAGGGAAAATTTGAGCAGCGCTTCTCTCGATTCTCTTGCGACCCTCTTGAAGCTTTATCTCCTTCTCCCTATTTTCAGCTTCCTGCTTGCTGACTTCCTTCCGAAGATCCTGAATCACACGTCGAGAATCGACTCCCTCGGTCTGTGTTGAGTTCTCGCGTGACCTAGTTCGCCGTCGCCGAAAAAGACCGAAACTTTGCCATCCAGTGCTTACCGCCCTCTTCTTGAGCTGGTTTGCCTGTTCTCGCTTGTCGGTCTCTAGTTGGCTGATTTCCCGCCGAAGTTCCCGGATCAAAGCCTCCGTCAATGCCGTTCTCCTCTGGCGAAAGAAGGAGAGTATCGAGGTCAACCGTTCAATCACGAAGCCCACAGAGCGTTCAGAGATGCACTGGACGAGTCTCTCCACCTGTGTTGCAAGGAAGTCAACGGTGATGACATTTGTCCTTAGGATAACGAGAACGAAATGGACGAGAAACAGGAAAACCATCATGGCTTCTGGGCTTAATTCAAGAGAAAACAGAGCTGGGCTTGCTTGAGCGGTTTCAGGGGAGGATCTGGTTGCAACTATGGGTTGAGATGCTGCGGGTGGTGATGGTCCACAAGTTGAGGCGCCGGGGCTGCGGTGTCGGTTTGGAAGAAGTCGTAAGTGACACGTCCAACCACTGCGACGACCATGCTGGTCATCATGCGTCGGAAGTCCATGCTGGTGGCGTAGAGTGATGTACTTTTTGGGAAATGTGTTGGGACGGAAATGCGAGAGTTCAATACCAAAGCCGTCCAGCTCGTTGAGTCCGTGAGTGTGGTTGAGTAAGGGACGATGAGAGCAATGGTAGGAACTCGTGAAATGTGGAGTGGAGCTGGTGTACAGTGTTGGATGTGTCAGAGAAAGGTGTGTAGAGGATGAGAAGTAGACGACGGGACGAGAAGTGGATGAGGGGTGAGTATTATAAAGTAGGCAAAATTGGGCGGTTGGTTTTGCGTGTTGACCATTGTCGCAACAAAACCTTGTGTCACCATACCATGGAGACAAAGGGAAAATTTCGATTATCCAAGGCTTCCGCACTGCCACTTGTCTTGAACATTGTCTTGACAAAGTGTTCATGATATATTTATATGAGGACACATGAAGGGTGATGGGAAAGCCTTTGCACTTATTCATGTAGTTGGCTGTATATTTATATGAGAATGCATGAAGCGTACTGGGAAGCCTTTGGAGATATAGTCTCCGGCATGGAAGATACTAAAACCTTCTTTCATGTGCGCAGTGTTCTATTTCCTGTTTGTGATCGGCTAATCCAGGTCTCTTCTTCGCCGGGCTTTCCATATCTACATTTGACTGGTTTCTGTGTCGCTGGCTGCACTCTACGATTCTTGACCATGTCTTCGAAGGTGAGAGACACTTTAGAACGCCAACGAATCAGTGGATTTGAACTTGATTGAGGTATAGCCCTCCAACTCTGTCATAAGAGTACAGCAAGTAAGGGTTATCGATAGCATGCAGGTCTATTGAATAAGATAACAAAGCCAAGGAGGGAGAGAATTGTTCTTGATCTGTTTTTATACATACGGTGCTGCAGTGCAGTGCAATAAGCCGTATGAGGCTAGTGCATTGGGAAAACTCCGGAAAACCCAACACTGCAACAACACTGCGAGTGCTCAACACTGCTGTAGACCTCATAGTACATGGTCATGGTGTAGGCGCATGGTATGGGCATAGATGGAACAGCAGTAAAGCAATTTCGATGCAAGAAGGGCTCACTATGAAAGTACGAGTTGTTATTCAAATGCCGCATATTAATTCCGAGGGTGTTGAGTTATATAATTGAATAAGTGATCTAGGAGTGCGTGCGCATTTTTAGAATCTTATTCTCAACAGAGGGCACTGTCCATACCTACCGTGTCCTGCAAGACTGTTACAAACCTTCCCAGTAGCATAATACCAGCAACAGGCCGATTGGAAGTACATTTGCTGCAGTCATGAGGAACCAGAGATGTCCTCAGTGCAGCTGGCAATATGCCTTGATAACCCTTGCCCAACACATGAAGCGATCCAAGCAATTTCGGGGTAGAAGATCAAGTGGGCGCGCGTGCTTCCATCCCACGTCTCGAAGCGCCAGGATACAATAGAACGTGATCTGGAAATTTACCGTGGGATTTGAGTCGCTCATGGGTATAGGCGTTCTCGTGCTCCTCTTCCTGTGACTTTGGTTTTGGCCGACTTGTAGGGACATTGGAAAGGTAGGTAAGGTAGGTGCTTTCCGTCCACTCTAAAGCGAACGGTCGGATGTTGCCTTTTCGGTTTCAAGCATCGTCTTGCAACCCGGCTGCTTTTCGAGCAAGGACTGAATCGTGAGATGGCATGGGTATGACAAGAGGTCTATCCTATCCTATACTGTAGCTCAGGTTGGCGCGTAATTCAGCATAGAGGTTCGGAATCCGAGGGGCGCTCTCTACATCTGTACTATACCCAAGACGGTGCAGTGGAAATGTGACACAATGGTGGTTGGCGCAATTGGACGGATGCCGTCATTGCCCACCCAGTAGCCGTCCCTGGAGAGAAGCCGAATGGGAGCCGAAAGTGAAATCTCTAGGGGCAAGCTTCCCTAAATCCGCTCCCCTAACTCTGCTTCCCTTCCAGACTTGGACTACTTTTCTACTCCCACTCACAACATCGTGCCTACCGTTCAGCAGATATTTATCTTATCCATTACAATGAGTCAGTACAACCAGTACCAGGCCGACCAGTACCAAGCCAGCCAGCACCAAGGTTGGCAAACCAGCCAGCACCAAGGTTGGCAAACCAGCCAGCCCCAAGGCTACCACCAAGCAAGCCAGCCCCAGGCCAGCCTCTACCGCCGGCAGAATGTCCGCCGCAAATCTCTCCTCATCGGAATCAACTACGAGGGCCAAAAGAGCGCCCTTCGAGGTTGCCGGCAAGACGTTCGGAACATGGTACAAGGCTTCACCGCCTCTCCCAATGTCGCACAGTGACGATGCTAACGCTATTTCCTTGCAGAGCCAATTCCTTGCATCGCGGGGCTACCCTACCGACGAGCGAAGCATGGTCATCCTCACTGACGATCGCTCCGGCCATTTCTACGCCTCCGGCCAGAACATACTTGCTGCCATGTCATGGCTGGTCAGCGAGCCCGGATGTCAGTGCTTCTTACATTACTCAGGCCACGGCGGCCAAGTCAAAGATCCTGACGGTGATCGAGACAGCGGCTACGATGATACCATTGTGCCGGTGGACTATCTACAGCATGGCCAGATAGACAGCGACAAGCTACACAGGACCCTGGTTTCCAAGCTTCAGCCGAGTAGCAGCCTTTTCGTCGTCTTCGATTGCTGTCACTCCGGCTCTGCGATCGAGTTACCTTTCGTCTACCGTACCGATGCGGATGGCAACGTCAATCTCATGGACAACGTAAAGCAAGGCGTTCGGCTCCTGGCCACAGCTCAAAATCTCGTCCAAGGTGGCTTTTCGATGAACAAAGTTAACGATGCCAAACAGCTCTACGCCGGGGCCTCTTCCTTCTTCCACAGTCTCAAACATCGGAACGAGCAACAAGAGGAGGGGCTAGGTGAAGAGAAATTCCAGGAAGACTGGGTAAATGAGGGGAAATCGGTTTTCATGTTCAGTGGATGCAGGGATGATCAGACGAGTGCGGATGCAACTATATCGGGGAGCCACGTCGGAGCCATGAGCTGGGCTTTGCTATCGACTTTGAATTCAAGACCAGACTTGACATATGTCGAGGTAAGTCGCCACATATTCTTTTTGGTTCGGACTGGCCATTGCTAACCATAGCAACTCTTTAGGTCTTGCAAAACACGCGAGGAATGCTATTGGGCAAGTACCAACAGGTACCGCAGCTCTCCGTTGGCACAAAAGCCGATTTGAACCAGCCATTAAATATTTGAAGAGTCTGGACGATACGAGGCAGAGCCTCCATATGCTGCCCAATCGAGATCTTTGGGGATGTTGGCAACGTGGCGCCGAGTCAAACCATTGAGAGAATGCCCGCTGGTACGTTCCAATGATACTGCCATAGCCAATAAGAGCTATTTGACGACGCTAGTCACTAAAGCATTGCTCCTGGATGATGGCCCACGTGGCTGTCGGAGGCCAAGTCAGACGACTGCGCAGAGCAATCGGCCTTCTCCAATGGCGCATTTTGTAAGCTACCACCGTCTGGCATGGCTGGAACTCATCTGCAACCCCAAAAAGCACTTGGACATGATGTGACCCGTCTTCCACAAGCTGTCAGGGCTTTCGCAGCCATCGCTTGCTATCGGGATCAAATGTTCATCAATAATTTTCTCCTATGCTCAAAGCTTGGCGTTACCGAATTCTTCTTCTATCATCTTCTCTGCAATTTGTTCAAAAGCCACTTAATCCAAGACTCCGTGTACCTTCTTGAATTATCGTCGCGCTGGCCAAACCCTCCGAAATATTCTTGCTCTGTCTCGAGTATTATGCCAATGTTCTATTTACCTCTGTTGGGCCAATGAAGTATTCTAATCGTTCGAAATGACATGGCCAAGTATAATGTGTGGGCTAAAGTGTGAGCGCAGACAAGGCAGTCGATCCAAAGTTCACAATAGACACATACTTGTTGTCAGATGGCATGCACATCAATCCCGCACTCTTTTTGCAGATGTCTAAAAGAGCTTCGAGGAATGCGCATTTACCATGCAACCGTGCGAGATCTGCTACCCGATTTCCTTCCCCTCTAAGTGTATGATCACGGTCTCTACACAGGCTCTTTCGTCAGGTCTTTCCAGAATGCACACTGCCCTCGCAAGTAAATCGAAATACTAGGATCTACTCGCAATAAGAGCAACGCTCTGATATCCAATCGCAAACTCATTTCCGCCCAAGTGTTTCTGGTTCTCAAAACACCTCTCCAGCTCCACTGACAGTGCCGTCCTGATCAATTCCGCGTTCACGTGGCCTGGATTGTGTATTCCCAACAGCACTTCGGCCGCTCCTTCACATCTCTCTTCAGGGGATCGCTCCGGAAACTGCAGTTAGTCATTGCCAAGTGTGGACCGTAGTCTCGCATGAAACCTGTTCAACATAGTGACTAGGTACGATAATACAACCATGACCTCGGGCTCACATGGGCGTGTTTCTCAAACCAAGCACATCTCGTATAACAAGTATATGCGTAGTATGACGAGCGGTCAGTTTGCACAACTCTTCGTTTCCACGGTTCAGGGTTGATGATAAATTCTCTAGCGTAAGGCTTGACCGATTTGGGTATTCTCATCGTACCTAGGTACCTGTTATGCGAACAGACTAATCATCGCTGAAAACTTCGATATGCTAAAGCATCACTTGCTGATATAAAGTCTGGCAGCTAGTTAAGTAAAAGTTTATTGTGAAAGCTAGCGGCCCAAAATCGAAAGGCGAAGTCGGAGATGAAGAAGACTTGTGTTGGTGTTGGCGTTTTGTCTCACCAGGGCAGTGCAAATGAAGATGTATACTCACAAGATTGTGTCTAGCTGGGCCGCAAAAGCCTTAATTGATTGATTCCCCAGACTCTTAATCGTTCCAACCCTCGCGTTCTTTTCCCGCAACAACGCCCTCGTCGATCACACGTAAACGACATTTCAATAAGATGGCAACCTCGCACCGGTTTCATACACACAAACTCTTGAAGCGCCAAGATGTTTTCTAGATCAGTACAATTGTGTTTGCTTCTGTGCTCTTTGCAATTATTCACCACTCGAGTATCCGCTCGACTTCAATTCGATGAGCCGTCATGCTCAAGTTTCGGGCCGAACAAACTAAACATTATGAACCAATTGCAAAGTGCCTTTGAGGTGGCCCAGCTCATGGCGTCAGAGGGATATCTTCGCCTCGAGTTCCTCGTCAACGGTCCCCAATCAGTACTGCAACCTGACGAAATTGGGCGCTTGTACAGAATGCTTACCGCTTTCTTTGTTGGGCCGTATGCACCCTCGGCGCCAGGTACTCAGTTCACACAACCACGTATGCCAGACAACGAAGGTTTTGCAGAGACAACTAAGGCTTTGATCAACAACCTTAGGACTTTGATGACAGCAGCTGAAAGCGAAATGCCGAAGATCTGGTGCGACCCTCAGATAAAAGACTATAATACCGTTAAAAATTGGCCATTAAAGATGAGGCAAGGATTCATGGCGAAAACTACCGTGTACCCAGACTGGTGGGGTAAACCTGACCAGCCCGATCAAGTAGCCTTGCGGAGAAAGCCCATCTACGTGGAGGGTACGCAAACGCCGAGCTTCATCATAATAAGTAAGCCACGAGTCCAGCGGATATCTCTGATGAATTGCAATCAATGTGGGTGCTAACTTGGGTCAGGCTATCTCGTATCTGGGTCTATGCAGGTCTGGCCCATAGGAGTAGAGGCCTGTGATGCCAGAAGCATTGCTCTCACAGACCCGGGTTACATGATATGGTGCCCAAAGTACTGGGATCTCATTAGTACTCCTGATGTGCCTACGGCCGAGGAAAAAGCCAAGCGATCAATATCCTACGCTGGGGATTCGGTCAAAGGTGATATCGATTACTGGAGTCGATCGGTCGCTGGAGTCATGCTCCATGAGATGCATCACGCCTTTCTCAAACCTTCCAACGATGTCAGGCTCAACCCCGCTCTCCCATTCTTTCGGCCCGGTCTGGGGCCAGATAACAGGCCGTTGTTCTCGGCGGCATATCGTTATGCTGGTGTTACCGCGCTCGCTGAGCAAGTAGTGGCTGTCACGACTAGTCCTAACTATCACAAGTGGGGCCTCCTTGCAGAGAACGCCGAGAGTACTCTATACTGGGCATTGGGAGTCTACATGGACGGGAATGATTGGTCTGGATACTACGGCACTCAAATGCTATCCGTCCAACAAAGTGTTCCGGCAACAGCTCCTGGGAGGAGGAAGTTGAAAAGGAATGGGTGATGTTGATTGCTCGGGATGCTCATTTAATCGAACATTTTCACGCCGTATTGTATGGCAGCAAAGTCTAGCTAGGAGCTCAGTCAGTCTCTTAGCCCAAGAGAAGGTAGTTTGGTCTATGCACAAGAACGATAGCATTCACTGGACAGGGACCAATACTCCGACATGCACACTTTGGGACGATCCTTGCACGACTTCTTGAAAATGAGTTAGGAGGAAGAATAGGTGCAAAGCTCCAGATACTATGCAGCATCTTAAAGGGTCCTTGGCCTTTACTCAGGTGCAAGTCGCTTGCGAAGATCATAGTCTTGAGCTGTCAACAGAGGCAGATTGCCCCTCTTCGCGAGCAGATCCAAGAATAGGGACAGGTTAGAGGTTGTTTCAAAGAGCGGTCTCCATGGTTAATGCGAATCCGATTGCAAGCGAGGCTTACTATGGATCGCGTGAATGACTCAGCCGAGAAGCAAATGGAGATGATGGATACAGACTTCGGAGGGCAAGAGAGCAGTGAATAAACCAAAGTAGGTCAATTGACACAAAACTACTTCTTGGCAATGGCTATACCAATGGATAAATCATTGAAAGCAAACCTCGTAAGCGGGTGCGGCATATTCAATCTGGCTTGTTGCATGGACTTCTAGCACCCTTTCCCCCCTGTGAGCAGAGGCCAGTCATCGGAGATCTCACATACGAAGCAGACTTTTCAAGAATGCGGACCTATCAGCATCGCCCGCCAGCTTGTCAACAGTCCTCTGCCGTCGACCATGCAATTAGGCTCTTGCTTAGACACTACCCTGCATAATCTTGTCTGTGCAATAGTCTGCGTGTACCAATACAATGGTCGTTCCAATCGAAAGTACAATCCTCTACTGAGCTTCTAAGTCTTCTTGGTTCTGGTGTTCATCTACTTGGGATTGCGACTGGCTTTCCATCTACTAGCCGTACTCTTTGGCTGTTGGATAGCTCCCGAAAGGACTTCTTGCGGACGAAAGAGGAATGTTGCCTTTGTTGCGGTCTGACGGTTTGCAGCGCATCCTTCATTACAAGTCTACCAGCCCTTCCCTATATTTGATAGTCGTCTGCACTCCTTCGTTCATATCTTTATTATAAATATTAATCCTTTCAATGAACCCCTTCTTCCTTCTCGACGTTCCTTCAAAAAGTATGTGTTCGTTCTTTACCAGCAGCGTCATCGTTATATCTACTTCTCAAGTGCTCAGCTCGATAAAGTACCTCGTTCCTCCATCTTCACCATCATTCTTGAATTCTGCGTCAACCAACCATTCTTGTTGAGAAACCGCCATCATGAAGACCCTCGTCTCTGGAAGCGTATCCCTCATCACTATACTCCTCGCCGCCTTCCTATTGGACTTGCTGCACCCGCAGACATCACCCCACCCGTTGTACCTAATGCCATCGGTCTCTTCCAATTTCGCGAAATCAATCTCTCCTCGAAAAAACACCCCAAAACACACGCTTGCGACGTCCAATTTCACAGCATTCTAGGATCAATTTGGGGCAACATTCAGATCGGCGACACCTATTGCTCTGGCCTGAACGGCAAGGTCCAGGCGACTGGCCTCAGTGGTACTCTCGTCGTCGACTTTAACAAGAGTGTTCCAGGCCATACGTCAATTAATTTCCAATTGGACAATGGTACATACACAGGCTGTACAGCGCCGAGTAAAGTGTCGGGTAGCATGTGCTACAATACCGCCGTGTCCTTTGCAGCGCCAGGGACAATTCATGCATAGGGATGGATTCAACTTTTTAAAGAGGAACAGAACGGTGGAATTGGAAGACTTTGGAGAGTTGTGAACGTGGAAGGAGATGCAGATTTCGAAGAAAGTATAATGACAAGGCCGTTAGCGGTTAGCAACGTTCAGTAGCATCTGTCAGTCAATGCATAGTCAGTACGCAACAGACAGTCCTTGAATAGCTTCATGGTCTTGGTTGTATGAAATAGAAAATCGTTCAGGGACTTAGCCATCGAATCTCGGAAAGGTTGGTCTGTGATGTAACAGAGGTCTATGCACGCAACAGCCGGGTTCGACAATCAGTCCCTGAGTACTTCAAATTGCAAAGCCTTTGGAATCAGTAAACATGATTCTTTAACACTGAGTCGAAAGCATTCACGAAAGTCATTTGAAATAGGATAATTCAAACATCGTCCAAAGCGACTACAAAGGATTCGATGCTGTCGCTGACACTCCCAATCGAAGCCGTATCGAAGCATAAAACTTTCAAGCTACTACGCAATCCAAAGAAATTGAAGCCTTCTTATGATCCCTGCATATACCCATACAAAGCCCCGATCGCGTCCCTCAATCCACAAATGTTCTCCGTCGCCCTTACCTGGTAAGCATATATCTCATAATTTGCAGCGTTCCTTTCCGGCAAATTGCGCGGATCAACTCTTGGGTTATTACGGTTTGCTGCGAGTCCAGTCGCGCATGCATTTGTATAACAGTTGAGAGAACTGCCACCAGGGGCAAATCCGTCTCCGATTGGTTGCCCGTCGTTGAGCCATGGAATATGTGTCAATTCGTACAGGATGAATCCGCCTTGGTCCGCATTGCTCAGCTGCCCAGGGTTGCGAGGGACGGAAGAGAAGCATTGGTTCGCTATCGGCTGGATGAAGAATGATGGACAGAGTACGATTACAGCTGCCCCTGTGAGGTCCCACGTAACCCAGGCGACTGCCCCAGCTAAGCACTCTCTTGTCTTGCGAAGAGAATCGCAATAGAAGGATATTCCGGCAGGCCCACTGCCGCTCGTGTTCCTACAGCTTTGGTCAACTCTGCCTGAGCCGGAAAAATCCATAAGAAAAGGGAGGAAGCTTGTTCTTTTGGACTGGTCTACGTACCATCTTGCGATATTGTCAAAAACCTTGGTCACGTGCTTGTCAACCGCAGGATCGCCGTGGAAGTACCTATCTATGTTAGTAGACTCGATAGGGACTTGCAACTTCACGCATACATTTTCCATAGCTTGATCTGCCTGTAATCGCGCGCTGCGGCAGCGAGCGCTTGAGCGTTTCTAATGGCGTATTCTAGAAGTGCTCCCATGGTTCCTGTGCATTGCTGCGCGCCGGCGACTTTCCCCGCGAGGAAAGGAGAGGTTCCTTGATTCGTCGTCTCTACATATTGTCGTGCTTCCTGGCTCCCACGAATGACTCTTGGAGTGCGAGATAAATGGCTCCTTTTCTGGTTTGGGGGGATATGTCCATTGGCCGGGAAACAGGATGCGCCGTTATAGGGCGCCCCGCCCAAGCCGTAGGCCCACTCCGAGATAGCCAGCTGCGCATAGCTATCCGGGTTCTTTGTAGGATCGAATACCACGGAGGTTTTCAGATGTTCGGATGACCCGGAACCGTATATGTTACCCGCGATCATAACCGTGGCCGGCTCCTACTGCTAGGATTGTTTTGTAGCACTTGCCGGAGGTCGAACTGTCTGGAAAATCCTTGCCCTGGTTCTAGATCGTAAAGATCGCTGATACTTATTCCCGAGCGTATTGCATACGTGGAAGCCTGTTGGATTTCGTTCCCATGGCTATCTCGGACAATAAAGGAATACGGTAGCGGAATTGTGAAGTCAAAAACATTGTTCCAGTTTAATAACGAAATTGTATTACTGGTCGGATTGGTTATCGAAATGTTAACGATGAAGAGATTGTCTGGCGATGTGACGCGACAAGTAAGCTGGCTGATTGCTACTTGTGTAAGAGATTGGATGATGCATAGGAGCTGCAACGACGTAGAAAATACTCGGTCCATCCTTGGCAGTGGGCTCAATTGAATACTTCCAGTCTCTTTTGTGTCTTCGACAAGCGGATATAAGTTGCTGGAATGTGCAAGTATAAGTGAAACCTGTAGCGCCACTTTGATATATCCGACCCAAACAAAGTACAGCTGATTGCATTACGGTTGGCGGTTCTGCAATTTGGATTTCCCCTACCATCAATACTACGAAAAAGCTGATTATCTGATTAGGCTTAACGTAAAAAATTTGAAAGATTTGAAAATATAATAAATAAAGGAATATTTAAGCCTAAAGGAATATATAAGGGGTTTATAAATATATAAAGGAAATATTTAAGCTTAAAAAGATATATAAAAGAATATATATATATAAAAAGAATATATATATATAAAAAGAATATATAAACTTAAATAAGGAATATATAAACCTTATATAAAAAAATATATAAACTTAAATAAAAAATATATAAATTTTATATAAAAGAATATATAAGCCTAAATAAATAGAATATATAAATTTAAATAAATAAAATATATAAGGCTAATATATATATATATAAAGGCCTAAATAAATAAAGTATATAATATTAATATATATATATATAAAGGCTTAAATAAATAGAGTATATAAGGCCCAAATATATATATATATAAGCTTAAATAGGTAGAATATATAAACTTAAATAAATAAAGTATATAAAGTTAATATATATATATATAGAGGCCCAAATAGGTGGAGCATATAGGGCCAATATACACGTATATACAGGCCCAAATGGAGGGAGCATGCAGGCCCCAAATGGGGGGAGCATGCAGGCCCCAAATGGGGGGAGCATACAGGGCCCAAATGCAC
>JAABUQ010002836.1_pt1 | contig 33293 bp, 22 predicted proteins | sample 5560001 | NCBI WGS metagenome assembly JAABUQ01 (sample SAMN10711888, study PRJNA513371) | rock metagenome | isolation source: Antarctica rocks | place: Antarctica: Victoria Land, Finger Mt nord | collected 2015-12-18
TATAATATTAAAAAAGTTATATTGAAATTATATATTTTTTATATAAAAATATATTATTAATTTATGTTAATAAATATACTTTGAAAAATAAAAATTATTTTATTATTAATTTTTAATATAAAAAGAATTTAAAAAAAAAATTTATTTAATTTATAATAAAAAAATTAAAAAATAAAAAAATAAAAAAATTAATTAAATTAACTTTGTTTAAAATAATAATAATTTAATTTTTTATATATAATTTATTTTAAAATCGAATAATATTTATATAAATTAAATCTTTTTTAATATAAAAGATTAAATAAATATAAATATATAAAAAGAATAAATAAATAATATTTATATTTATATATTTATATAAAATAAAATATATAAAATTCGATTAATTTCAATTATTTATAAATAAATATTTAATATTTAATTTATATTCAAAATTTAATTAGCTTTAATTATTCGATTTATATTTATATATAAATAAATTATATTTTTAAATTATATTTTATTTAAAAAAAATTTATTTCTTTTAAAAAATTTTTAAAAATACGTTTTTTATAATATTTAATTTAATTTAATTTTTTTATTAAATAAATTCTTAAGCTTTAAAGAAATAAAACGAAAATTTGTTATTTTTAATTAAAATAATAAATTAATTATAATTAATATAATAATTGCAAATAACATAATATTAATAAATAAAGTAATATTATTAGTTTTTATTATAAAATTAAACTTATTAATATTTCCTTATAAAGAATTATAAAAGTAGAAACGATAGAAGTTCGAATATTTATTAATTTAATATTAATATATATTACTCTTTGAAAATATATATAATATTACTTATTAAAAACAATTATTAAAATTTTCCAATATTATATTTTATTTAACTTAGCGGATAATATAAGTAAATAGGAATTTATTAAAATTTCCTTAATTATCAATTTAATTTATATTAATAAAAATAATAAATAAATAATTTTTTCTGCGCAATTCCTTAATAATATATATAATTATTCGTTCTTTATTATAAAAGAACGATTTAACAATTGTTATTATTATTTTATTTAATAAATAAAAAATATATAATTATATTATAATTATAATTTTTATTTTACTATTATTTATTATATATATTTTAAATATAATATAATATTATTGTAATATAATAACAATGTTATACTGACTATTTAGAGACAGTAGAATAAGCGACTACGGTTTTAATACAGTATTAAGCTACCACTGCCTTTTGCTAAAGTAACGTACTAATGCAGGTAGTTGGCCAATCACCTAGTTGAAAGCCCAATTGCCTGTAGTAGTACGTTGGATGGTTTTTACCTAGAGCCGCTTTTGCTCCCCCTAAACAGCTCCCCTTAACTTCCTAAACGACTCCTCCTAAACGGCTCCCCTTAAACGGCTCTTCCTAAACGGCTCTTCCCAAACGGCTCCTCGAATATTGCGACAGAGATTTTTTTTTGTTTTTGTAATTACCCTACGATCTTTTAGGGGGGGTTGTTTGGGGGAGGTGTCAGCTGTCATTGCCCCTATTTTCCCTTGTCAGCCTGTGTTTTCCCATTTTGCTTTTTCTAGGGTTATTTGGACCCTTAATTATACTACCAAAATACTATTATTATATTACCTATTCTCTACTTTATTAAGCGAAGCAATTAGTATAAAACAGGGCTAAGAATATTTATTTGCCCCTATTTAAGGCCTTATTATTATATATATTAAAGTATTATATATTATTATTTATTAATCAAACAATTTAGCCCTGAATATATCTGATAGTTATAAGCCCGGATTACGTTATTAATTTATTATATTAAACTTATTTAATTAGTTTATTAAACTATTATTATAATTATTTAATATTATTAAACTTAAATAAATATAGTTTATATCAAAATTGCTTTCAAACTACTTAAATATCCCCAACGCAAAATATCCTTAATATTATATCTTCTATTATTATTATTCTTATATCCTTTATATTTACCGGTACGAACAATTAGTTCTAATAGATTTTAAATATTAAGAATAAAATAATATCTACCAAAATCCGGTATCTTATTAACCCTAAAATACCTAAGGAACTTTCCTATTTATTATTAATATTTCTTATTATATTATCCGCAAAATAAATAAGTAAATAAGCTGAATATAAAAGCTATATACCCAAAGAAGTATACGGAATATTCAATATCGAATATAATCATAAAGAGAAGTATTATTTAAACTAAATAAAAGCTATATAAATTTTATAAATTAATATTAAAAAATTAATCTCTGCAAATCTTATTATATACCTCGTTAATTATATTACTCTTTATTAAGCCTTTAAAAGCCTTAAACGTTAATTAGTATTTATTATATAAATACGGTATTTCGATATCAATAAGGAATATCGAATATTATATATTGGAAAGACTAAAGGCTAAAATATAGAATTCTAATTAAACAAATAATAAATATTATTTTCCAAAATTACTAAAATCAAATATTTTAATTTCTAAATAATAATAATAAGGATTAACTTTATTAAAAATACTAATTTTATAAATTAGGACTAATTTAATATAATTAAAGTATATTTTAATTATAAAGAGAATAAGGGGAAGTTTTTATTAATTTTTAAAAAATTTATATAAGAAGTTAAATAATTATATAGAATAAACAAAAAGACAGTTTACCAAATAAGAACGTCTTTATTTTTTGCTACCTTATAAAGGAGACCTCCGAGAGAATAATTTATATAATATAATAATACTCTTATTCCTAAATACCTAGTCGAAGAGATATATTATTAATTTATTAAATATTATTACTTTAATAAAGCTTTTTATTCAAAAAATTAGATCTTAAATATTATATATATTAAGAAGGCTAAAACGCTTATAAAAAATAGTTTTTTTAAAGAAAGAGTCGAGAGAGCTATTATCAATTAGAAAGTATTTAAAAATTGTTTTTTAACTCCTATCCTATTAGAATTTCTAATAAGTTAAATATAAATACTATTAGCAAGGCCTCGTACCTTTATAATAACCTATATAAATAATAGAATATTAGAAATAAAAATATTTATAAAATAAATAATAGGAATCTCGTTGCTAAGGCTCTTTATTAAGTAAACGTTGTTTTGTTTTTTAGCTATATTTTTCAATTCTTATAACGATATATTATTCAATACTTAGATTTTAGACTCTGGCTTCAATATATATTTATATAATAATCGAAACTACTTCTCCTATTAACGATTATTTGCTTCTAATAATATAATTATCTTAAGGAAGATATTATATAAAATTGAAGCTTTTAAAATATACAAAATCAATATTTTAATATTTATTAGGGAACGTAATATAATCGAGCTCTAAAATATAACTTTAATTCCTAATTTTATAACTAATTTAATATCCTTTAGCAAAGCTAATTAAGCTAATATTTATTAGAATATTAAAAGCAATATATTTTATATAATAAAGTATAATTATAAGGATTATTTCTGCAAACTCTATTAATATTAAGGTTATTAGCTTTTATAAACCGATTAATTAAAAGCTTAGGATTTCCTGGAAAAACCTGCTATTATAATTATATTAATAAAATAATATAAATTTAAAAGCCTTCAACTACCAATTAAGGCTATATTATTATATTAATATTTATTAATAGGCTATCCTGGCCTTAAGGCAATTATAATATTATTAAAAAATATTATTAGAATCAAATTTATTACCTTATTAACCCGGGGCTAATTTGAAATATATTAATTATATTATTTTTTTAAAGTTAAAAAGATTATTTTTTATTATCAGGATTATAAATACAAAGCAACAAACCTATTAGAATATATTTATTATAATTTTATTTTTATTGAAAAAGGATTTAACGGGCATAAATAATTAAGCTATTTCGTTTGCCCTATTATTAAATATTATTGAATATAAACTTATTATATAAAGGACTAAGCTATTAAAATAATAAAACGAATAATTTATTTAGCTAAATAATAATATAACTATCTAATCAAATACCTCTATAGCGATAGCGAACCTTCCTTAGGAAAATTATTTAATATATTAATATAGGAAAATAGTATTATTATAAAGCTAATAGCTTTATATATTATAGAGCAGAACGGTTTATTTAAATATTCTAAAGGGGTAATTATAATAAAAAGCAAATATATATAAATAGCTTCAAAACTTCTTTATAATCTATAGCCTAAAATTATATTAATAATAATATATCTTTTTAATCGGATATTAACCAAAATACTTAATAATAAAATATTATTTAAGGTTCTTTATTATATAAAATTATTATTAGCCTATTTCTATATTTTCGGCTATAAGGTATATTTATTTATATATCCAGAAGTTCCTAAACTTCTAAAGCTTTAACAAAGAGCTTATTTAAGTTATTTTGTTAATTATAATTTACGAAATATCTTTAAGGTATAAGTTCCAAACAAAAAATATATTATTCGGGCTAGGAATATTTCGTTTAACAAAAGCTATTATTATAATTTTATAAATATCGATTTAGGCCTATTATTTAGTAACCTAGAGCTTAATAAAGCTATAAATATTATTAATAAGGAAGCTAATCGGCTATTAATTAATAATCAGCCGTTAAATAAGATAAATAGAATAGATTTATTTGCTAATAATATTAATATTGCAAATTAACTTTATTATTAAATTTCGCTATTAATTTTAAAAACGATAACTACTATTTTACCAACCCTAATCAATTATTCCTACCTTATTTTTCTTATTCTTCTATTAAGTAATACCTTAGGAGGAATACTATCAGTTTATATACCTGCTACTGAAGAGGGGGAGATATTAAGCCAAAATACTAAAAATATTGAAAATACGATATTAAGCCAAAATACTAGCGATATATTAAAGAGCTATATTTTAGAAAACAATATTCTTATTATATTATTATTATTATTAATATTATATTAATCCTATTAATTTATAATAAATTTAGTTATTAAGAACTCTAAAATCTTATTAAAAATAACCGAAGATAATATTTTACCTTTTAGAATACAAGCAAAAAATTATCGCTATATTTATATATTAATTATCGCAAATCTTGGCCAGGATATAGGATATTATTTAGCCTTTGCAAAAAACTTCAACTCTATTAAATATTTATATCGCGATAACCTTTTATTAGAGCTAAAAAGCTAAAAAGCCTTAACAAAATACCCTTACGGCAATACCTTTATATAAGCTATATATAAAGAATATATTAACTTTAACGATAAAGGTATATTTTAAACAAGCTTTAAACTTTAAGGAGCAAATATTTTCCCCTTTATTTAAGTTTTCAAATACAAATATAATAAAAATAAATATTTAGAAAAGTATAAAGCTTGCTTATATATTAAGGGAAATTTATAATAAATAGAATAAGAAACGGCTATAATTACCTTAGCCGTCAAAATCTTGAGAATATTTATAATTATTATAGCTACTTTTTCCTTCGAATCTTATTAATATAATATAATTAACGTTTTTATCAATAGTAATATTAATAAAGAAATCTATATCTATTATTTTGAAGGTATTAATCCTCCAAGGGGATTAAATATATTATATAAATATTTTTTACTTATAAAAGTATTATATAAATTAAAGAAATTTTTATTATTTTGGCTTCAGGATATTATTAAAATAATAAAATATCTCGGTTTATATATAATATTAGGAATAGAATACCTTTTTATTAACAATTAGCTAATTATATTTTTTTATATTAATAACTTTATAATATTATATAAGAAATAATACTAAGTTAAATATAATATTTTTGAAGTATCTTTCCTTAATATATACGAGCTTCGGTATTTAAGAGAGCTAATATAATTTATCAATATATATATTATTAGAAATCGCTCTATCAAGTAAATTTAACTAAGTTAAAATTTATATATCGAAAAAGTAGCTAATAAATTCCCTCCTAGAAGTTATACTCTATTAAAAATACTATTATTAGCAAAAGAAATCCTTCTATACGAATACCAAGCTACCCTTAAGTAAATATATTTATATTAATAATATATTAGCTTTATTTTATTTATTATTATTATTATTAGGCCAAATATCGCTTTTGCTAGTTCTCGGCTTACCCAATTCCTCCAAAATCTATCCCCTTATTATTTGGCTCTAGCCAATTGGTTAATAGCATATTTGCTCGCTATTAAAATACTTGCGATTAAATATAATAGCTAAATATAAAATGATATTTTTCTACTAATATTAGATATTATATTTGCCAATAACTCTATTATTAAGAAAAGCTTATTTAGCTACCTTTTCCAACTGTATAATAGCCTTATCGATTGGAAAGCTTTAAAACAAATTACTGTTATTATATCTAATACTAAAGCTGAATTGCTTATTCTTAATAAAATAACTTAATAAACAGTTTAATAGAATAGATTTTTCGAATATATACGTTTTTAAATAAGCCAAAATATTATTATTATCTATAATAATTAGCAAATATTAAACCTCGTTAACCAACCTACTCCTAAGCTATCTATACGCCTTAAATATATTAATATATACCGATATTGGCTTCGCCAAGAAGTTCAGAATAATTATATTGTTATTAAGTAGGTCCTTATAGCCAAAATATTAGCAAATAGCTTTATTAAACCCCTTCCTCGCTAGAAATATAAGGAATTTATTTATATATTATAATTTGTTGACTTGAATAGCTATATAACTTTATTTATTAACTAAGTAAAATTATAATAATAGCCAGACTGCTGTTATCCTAGGGGGGTATATTAATTATTATTATCTTTATTTTCTTTTATTAGCTTATATTTTCCTATTTTGCTTTCTCTAAGGTTATTTGGACCCTTAATTATACTATTAAAATATTATTATTATATTACCTATTCTCCACTTTATCAGGCGAAGCAATTGGTATAAAACAGGGCTAGGAATATTTATTTGCCCCTATCTAGGGCCTTATCATCATGTATATTAGGGTGCTGTGCACCATTATTTATCAATCAGACGATTTAGCCCTGAGTGCATCTGACAGGAGGGTTATTTGAAAAGAGCAGGGAAACCGTTTGGGGGAGCCGTCTAAGGGGAGCCGTTTAAGGAGGCACGTTAGGCTAGCGATATACTATCGTTTATATAGTTAGTGATTGCTTCGTCAATTAATATTTTACCTATTCAAGCTAGCTGCATACCTAGCCGTTGAATGATCAATTTAGTCAGTTGATTGATAGTTCTGGTGGTTCAGCAGCATTGGTGCGTCAACTGCCACAACCTATACATTTGCAAATACTGCCCCAAATACTTTAATTAACGGCTTTATAACATTTTACATGAGGTTTTGATCAGAAAATTTGTTTTATAAAAATATCTATTCCATTACAAATTATATATTGTTACGCAAAAGTATAACATTTAAATCTGTTGTTGTACTTCTATAGCGAGCTGTATTGAACTGGATATATGTAGCCTTGGCGGCCGCGCGGCGGGTGTGTAGGTTTTTTCGTCAACCGCGAGCCATGCCCATAAGCTCCGAGGCTTGGAGATAATGCTTTCGGACTTCCAGGACTTCCGAATTCACGGAGATAGGATCAACGAGAGCATATAGCTTCCGAAAAGCACGTTTCTCGTTGGGGAACATCATGACCGTATCTTACACATCAGCGATTAAAAAGGGCGTGCTTGCCTAAGTGACTTGAGTATCGTTTGCCTTCTACTATTTAAGAGGAACAGGAAAGTATGGCAATAAGATATGATAACGTTATTGTGTTTGGTCCGACAGGGGATGTTGGTGGAGCAGCCGCCCTTGAAGCTGGCAAACGAGGGGCCAAGGTCTGGCTGGCTATGAGAGACACAAACAAAGTTGTCCCTGGGATCACCGACGAGCAGGAGCGAGACGGCAAATACGTCCGCGTCAAGGCGGATCTGTCAGACCCAGAGACAGTCAAGCAAGCAGTTCAACTCTCCAGAGCCAAAGCTGCATACGTCTACCTTATTCACGTCCCCGCTGGTATCAAGGGCGCTTTTCAGGCTATGAAAGAAGCTGGCGTTGAATACGTCGTATTTCTCTCATCCTACACCATCAAAGAGGGGGCCACTATTCGTGAGATAACTCCAGAAGCCATGATCCCCTATGTGCACGCGCAAGGCGAAATTGCTCTAGAAGACATCAGCATGGCCCATACAACTTTACGTGCAGGCGATTTCGCGAGCAATCCTTTCAAGCTATCTATGAATACCTCCAAGACGCCATATGAACTATACGCCTTTTCCGAGGGGAAGCGGACTGTCGACATGATTGTGCCAATGGACATCGGCCGAGTCGCGGGTGCTGTTCTGGTCGATCGTCCTTCCATCTCTTCAAAGGAGGTCATCTACCTATACGGACCTACGCTTATGAGCGAGCTCGAGATGTGCAAAACCCTCAAGGACGTTTTCTCAAAATCTGTCAAGGTCGTGCAACAAACGCCGGAGGAATGGACCGAGCGAGTGAAGACAGCAGGCGCTCCTCCGCCGGTGATACAATATTTGCTCTGGGCCTATGAGCATGGCCTGGAGCTTTATTCCGGGTCAATTCCATCGCGAGGTGCAGCAAACATCAAGAGATACTCCGGGTATGAGCCTACCAGCTTCGAGGACTTCGTGAAGTCTTACGGCGACAACTGAATGAGACACTTCAAGCTCCTCGCTGGCAACGTTTACGATAATGATTGCGGATGATTTGCACATTCGGACTACTAAAAGTAGTTAGTGTAAAGGAAGGTTGAAGACAACAACAACACGGCAATGTTTCGTGCCACAGAAAAGAGCAGCAGGGCCAGGGGAACGGCATTTGCGGGAAACCAACCTTTTTCGGGGGTCCCCTTTTTTAGCAGTCGGTCTTTGGCCCTCCATTTTCCTTATTGTCACGTTAGCAACACATAGCACTTGCGCATTCATTCTACTATGAAAAGTACTTCTAGTCTAGTCACTACAAAGCAGAATTAAAATTGCAAAACAGAACAATACCTCCGAGGTACAGCTGCTCAACTTGCTCATGATACTCGATTTTTAGTGGCCCGAACGGACCAACGCTGCAAGGTTGAGAGAGAAGGCCGGGAGAAGCGAAGGTGCTTTATCAAGCGACGAGGCTGCGGAGCACCTTCCAAGGAGGAGAAGCTTCATCTCCAACGTGCTCCAAGGGTGAAAGGTCTCATCTCGCCCTTATGTGTGCGCGCCTAGTCACGGAAGACCCCCGAGCTTTTAACAAGAGATCACAGGGAGCGCAGGAGTCAGACCTGCAATCTGGCCGGAAAGAGTATCCAGCCAGAGAAGCTCTTCAAGATCAAGAGAGGGGATCTGGCAATGCAAAAGCAGTTGCCGTGAGAATTTTCGTAACAGGATAACAGCGAGGATTTCTCTGTGAGAGACGTATGCTCTGTACAATTAGATTGAAGATATCAAGCTCAGGCAATGTGCCACGGCCATTCAGGTATGATACGGAAGATCTCAGCTCAGCTCAACTCGAAAGCCGCTTCCTGGAACGAATGCTTAGAATTAAGAGTAAGTGATCCCAGCGAAGCGACCTCAGCACTTGAAGACCACTGCATCCAGCACGGGCATCAAAAACCTGCCCCTCAGCCATCCAGGCCCACAATCCCATTACAGTCTAATTATAATCTAGCACCATCATTCCCATCCCGTCAAAAGCCCCCTCCAATAAAGAAAGAACCCCCTTCCCACACCCTTTCAAGCCCCTGCTTTCCCCCCAACCCTCAGACTCGGAATACTAAACCCGTATCCCTCAGTCGTCCCATCACGGTCATGCCCATCAATCTCGACACGCAGGCTCACATCCAACCCCCCTTGCAGCGTGCCCCAGTGCACACCGCTAGCCGCCGCGTGTTTGGTTCCCGCACCTTCTTCCCCAGCGCCGAGGAAGGAATGTCCATCTTTTTCGGCGCGTTCAGCGCGACTCATATGGTGAGGATGAGCCACAGGGTCGCTGTCTGGAAAGTGGCCGTTGGCTGTGCCATTGGGTGCGGCGTTCTCAGCGGGAGGGTTTTCTGTGATGATGGCGTAGTTGCGCGAGGGCATGGTGCAGTGATTGAACAAGCCGGTTTTGTTGGAGTTGCCGGGGTCTTTGTCAAAGAACGGCATTAGTGTTTCATCCGTCTCGTGGTCTAGATGATGTATCTTGTTTCTGCGAGCTAGGAGGTTCGCTACGACCATTGGTGGGGGATGGTTGGTGACGGCTGAGGAGATGACGTTGGCCATGTACCTATGATCTCTTTCTATAGGAATTCGGAGCTTGGGTTTCGAGTAGAAGCGGCCCAGAGCGCCGAGGTGGACATCCCCGCCTAGGATTGTGATGCGGATGCTGTAGTCTCGCGCTAGAGCTTGCAGGCGGAGCATGAGATCTTTACGTTCGTGTTTGTGTGCGTGCGCGGTGTAGTGGTCGTCCAAGTCGTCGAGGATGTCGACTTGGCCATCGAATTTGTTAAAGAGACCTCCAGCTAGACCGAAACGTTTGCTTAGGAAGCGGATAGGGCCGATGATGGGGGATGTGAGGATGTTTTCAAGCCAGATGAGGCGGGGGTAGGCAATTGGGATGCCAAGGAGCAGGATGAGGTGGTTTAGGTCTGGAGTTCTGGAGAGCTCAGAGCGGACGCGTTTGAAAATCAGGTCGTAGGTGTCCGGATAATTTACTTGCCTCCGAGTTCGTTCGGTTCGTGCGTCGATGCCTAGGAATCCGATGCGAGCTCCCAGGCGCATGTAAATGGAGCGAGAATGTTCTTCAACATACGGACCAGGACGAGGGCCTATGATCCAGCTTGGGTCTTCGTCCTTGTCTTTGAGGATGAAAGTATCATTCAGTTGGACAGAATCGGCTCCCACGCCGTTGGGTGGATGGACCTCCATGGTTTGGGGAGCGTCGTTGGTATAAGTAGATATAGGAGGAGGAAGATGATGCTGGAAAAGCACATAGTATTTGAACGAGATGCCGCCAATGCCTCGGAAGACTGCACATCTCATAAAGTGGTCTATATATGAACCAAAGCCATCGATGATATCTGTGTTGCTGGTCAGCTTCGATTCCACAAGTTCGCCACTGAGACGTACCGTGGTCGTCCCAGATATTCAACTGAGGAATTTGGCCATTGGCACTGGCGAATGGTTCTGTTGAGAACCACTTGACGTAGTTTTCGAAGTAGAAGAGGTCGCATTCAGCACGAAGCTTCTCTGGAAAAGGGTATTCTCTTCTTCGATGAGGGTTTTTGATCTCTGTCCACTCCCTTAAGGGCCCGTCCACCCTCACACCGTCATTGTAGATTTGGTCTCCCCCTCCAATCATCACGTGGAAAGGTTTTGATTCGTGTACGCGTAGGACATCGTTCCAAAGGGCTGGGCCGGACCACGCGTCTTCATCTGTCCCCACAGAAAATCCATTGCACGAATGGAACATAATCCGCATCGACTGGGATATTGCTGGCACAGCGAAACTCCGTGACGAAGAGGTTCGGGGGCTGACACCGGACGAGAAGCGCAAGTTCGCGATGGAAAACTCCCAACGACCTTCCAGGTCTTGTAAAGGGAGATCGATTGTGAATCGCCAGAAGGCTTTCATCGGATCAGCGTAAAGTTTGACTCCAGATGAAAGGCGCTCTTTCAAGTGTCCTCCCGCCGAGCTGGCCCGGCCGTCAAGGCCTCGGATCGTACCATCCGCGGTTGTGGAGCCACACTGGGTCTCTCTTCCTACAGGTCCGACATATCTCAACCTCAGCTCTGGTTGCTGTTGACCAGGCTTCGTGACAATCAGTACACTCCCATTCCATATCATGTTCCCCATAGCATGCTGGTGCATTCCTTTGTAGTTCAGTAGTGGTCCGCACATGACCTCTAGCTCTCCGCCAACGCCATTGCCGCCTGGGCTTTCGCTATAGCCTTTTTCTGTCTGCGTGACTTGAATATCTCCATCTGAACCCCCCCCATCTGAGGTGTCTGTTTCTCTTCTCCCACAGCCCGCCATTTGCAAGGCAGTATCTGTTGTGGCATTGCCAACCTTGGTGTCTCGAAGCTTGTGTGCACCGTCCAGCAAGTGGTCACTTTCGCCTAGAGGCTCGGTATCTTGGGTCTGGAACGCATTTTCAGAACGTTCACTCATCGCTCATGGACGTTCGGACGAGCTCGGGGATGCTCTAGTGCGAGGGTAGAATGGGAACAATAATGGGACGATATCGAGGAAGGACGGTAAGAGGAAGAAACATGACAGAGATGGGCAACACGCAATCATAAGCCGTAAAGCGAGAGGATCGAAGGCGCAAACACGAGCTGAGAGCAGGAGATCAAATCCGCAAAGAGCCAAAGGAGCCTAAGGGATGCTATAAGCTTATGTCTGGTGGTGCATGATACAGCCTGGAGAGGAATGGTCACCCGCCAATGATTCATGACCCTCCCTTACTATAGAAAAGGTACATGACCGATGTCAGATATCATCAGATCTTCTCCAATATCGTGTCTCTACGGTTGCACGAGAAAAAACAAATTGCTTGATTTGATGGTATTTAGAATTGATCGGGAAACTTGATTTATGTCTATTGCCACTATGTAGTCGGCAGAACAGCCAAACCCTACCTGCTACAAGTGAGAGTTGCAGACACTCTGTTTCTAACCAAGTCGCTGGAAGAGGAACCATGAATTGGTGCTCGGGCTTGATCCTGTGTACTTTGTCGTCCACTCCCAGACCATCTTTTGCAGCTTCATCCCCGATTCTGACGCAAGAATGTACCTCTTAAAAGCTCAACCATGAAGCCACGAGATTCTTCATCCTTCATTCTTCATACTGCCTAACGCCAGACGGCCTGCTATGCATTGAGTGCTTCAAGATCACTAGAATGTGTCGCAAGATTCCATCACATTTGCCTCAATCTAAGGGCCAGTAACGGCGCAGGCCCCGTTGGCAGCATCGGCTGGAATGGATCCATTGCCAATCCAGATGTCGATCAATGGCTGCATGGGTTCGGCATCCTTATCGGACAGAAGACCGTAGAGCTTTGCCACGGTACAGAAGTGGACAAAGCAGGAATTGAGATCAGTCCAGCCGCCACTGCTGAGATGCCAGAACGGGTCAACCCAGTGCGAATGGTAGATGTGAGCGTAGATACGGAAGATCTGACGGAAGCAGGTGCGACAATCGTGGAAGAACGTCTCCGGGAAGCCAGAGCTTTTGCCGAGCCACTCACGGCCAGCTAGCTTTGACAGTGGTGCATTGATCGTGGTCGGTCCAGCGGCAATGTGGTTTTCGCTGGTCCGTGTGCTGAGGCTTCCAGACGCATAAGTGGAAGGTGTCGTAGTGGGTACGTCAGTGGGAAAGGCTTTTGGGTCATGAATCTTGCCGTTCATCCATCGTTGAACAAGCTGGATGTACTGCGAGGCAGAGACAGAGATTGGCTCCTTATTGTTATCGAGCCAAGTGTACGTGTGGCTGGTCTTGAGATCAGTAAGAGAGTAAGAAAGAGCGAGTACACGTACCGTCCGGCAGTCATTCTTGGGCAAGTATCGCCGTTGCAGATAGGTTTGCCTGTGTTTTGGTCGGTCTCCTGAATGATGAGGGCAATGGTAGTGACGAGGCGGTAGTTCTCAACAGCTAAGAGACAAATCAACACATGACATCTACGTACGGATCAATGTATGAAAGGGGAGACAACTTACTTTGATGAGCAAGCCAATCCGCTAGGTCCACATTGGCTGGCTGAGCCGCCAACGGCATGAAATTTCCCTTCACGCCTAGCTTCGCATACTTTTCGCGGAAGAAGAATTTGGGCTGCTCAGGCACAGGAGGAGTTTCGACTGTTTGAATGTTGTGATTTTCGGAGCTTCCGCCGGTTGTAGACGAAAAGGACGTGGTTGGAGCGAGCTGAGGCATGGCCGAGATGGGAGATGAGTTCTGGAAGCCGTTGGATCGTTGCTGATTACTGCTGCCGTTGGTATTGGTTTCGTTCTGACGATTGAAACCTTGACGACTGGGACATACACCGAGTCAGCTCCTAGATTCCTCTCTCGAGTCAATTTCAGAGGATGCAGAAAAATCCGTGGAATCATACAAGGTAACAACAAATTTACTTTTGAGCCAGATTAGCAGCAATGTTTACTCGCAGTGATTCATATCGTACGTCTCTCGAAGAAAGGAACGGGAATCGATAGTGATAGCCTGAGATATAGCCTGAGGGTAAGGAATGAATAGTGGGAACGCTGAAAGAAGGTCGATTCAAGAGCATATGTAGGTAGGTGAATACCAACAAGTAGCGGTATTTCACTCCGATAGCGATATGCAGAACCCTATATATCTCGGCGTCGAGCATGACAGCATTTTACAGACATTGAATGCTCAACAGCCCAACATCGACATAAACACAAGAAAAGTCGTGTACTCACACGTTTCGAAAGAACGAGGCCATGATCGTTATACCATATGAGAAAGTCTGCAACGTAGTTACGTTGGCATTACTGCACTCTCACTGACACCGCACCAAAGTGTACCAATGACTGTCTGGAATGTCGTGATCCTAGGTAGAGTGAGTATTTCATATGAAGAAGAAAATGATCTATACATGGGCCGACATGCTGATCGACACCGCTAGTACTGTTTCAGTACTGCCGTAGAGGGTTTGGATATCGGAAAATACTCGGTCCGAGAACTCTGCGCGTGTCTGGAGCTTCCGAGGGTTCATTAGGTACACTTACCTTACTTTGAAGTTTTCGAGTTAGAAGACTTCCACATTCACCATTCCTACGTGCCATCTCTGGGGGCGTATTACCTGACTATCTCTGACTGCGACCAGGATCTACAAGATATTGTAATTCTGCAGCCCAGTAGCAAAGCAGTAGGAATAGCAAGGAAGACAACGACATGTCTCAAGGGGAGAGCTCCGCTGAAGAACATCAGAGCGATGTCGATGATCAATTGGATGGAGTTGATGGAGGAGGTCTATTTGGTTCTGGATCCGAAGGCGAAGATTCTGCGTAAGCAACTTTACTCGACCCTTGGCTACATCTCATTAAAGTGATTATAGGATCGAGAGCATCAGCAACAAGCGCCGTAAACTCGACGATCAAGACCTAGACTCTGAGGACGATGAGGGCAGAGCAGATCGGGTCAAAGATGGAGATGATGAACACGAGGCCGAAGTGACCCCCGAGCGCGATGCCATAGTCAGCGATATTGCCATCGGGACGCATCCTGGACCACGTCCCAGTGATGGTGAGGTATGTAGACCACTGAGATGCCCTCGCTTCTACCTCTACTAATCAGGTGCAGCTGTATCTTCTTCAATTTCCCAACAACGTCGGCATCAACCCCAAAGCTTTCACACTAAAGGGCTATGAACCCCCAGTCACCGATCACCACTCCTCTGACCCTCCTTCGTCAACCTTTTCTGCTCTCAGCACTTCAAACAACACGATTCGCTGGCGTCAATCTCCGAGAGACCCATCGGTCATCCAGTCGAATGCAAAGATCAATCGATGGTCAGATGGGTCTCTAACCCTTCAGCTTGCATCTAACTCTCGGGAGCAATTCGAGCTCACCGCAAAACCCTTGGCACAACCACAGATCAACCCTAAAACTCCTACAGCCACATCAATCAACCAAATTCGACCTAGCATGGAAGCTCCAAGTGCTCGTCTTGATTCTCACACCTACCTCGCCGCTCCTAGCGAATCCGCCGGAGTAATACGTCACGTACACCATGTTACAGCCTCTCTGGGAGTGCAATCGACTGAGCAAGACGACGATGCCCTGCTGCGTTTACAGCGATCGCTCGCTGCAGCAACAAAGGGAAACAAAGGGACAGCAGACGGTGGTCTTGAGGTCATCAGCATTAGCGAGGATCCTGAGAATGCAAAGAAGAGAGCAGAGCTGGCAGAAAAAGAGAAATCCAGAATGCAGCGCCGTTTACAGATTCAAGCAGACAAGGAGAACTCTCGTGCGAACAATGTGCTCAAGCGTTCTGGCTTGCGCACTGGAGGTATGAGCAGTGGACTTACGGTTGGAGGACTGGAAGATGATGATGGCATGGCTGGTACGAGAGGACGCATGCCCAAGCCCAAAGCTCGGAATGCTAGACGTCGCAACAGCGAGTATAGTGATGATGAGGAGTTTCGCGGCAGAGGACGCAATAGGGAAGATGAATACGATGAGGACGATGGCTTCTTGGTGGGCAGTGACGAAGAGCCTGAGGTCGGTGAAGAGAGCGAGGAAGAAGCTGAGATGGACGCTGAGGGTGATGAGGATGCGGAGGAGCCTCCAAAGAGAGCGGAGGCCACTGATGAGGGTACCACTGGGGGTAGAAATAAGAGGCGTCGCGTTGTAGAAGATGAAGATGAGGAGTGACATTATGTAAGAGACATCGTTTCTATGAGAAGAACACATGGTTCTATTTTTCAAACGAGAAGCGTTTGGGCGACGAGCCACAGCACATGTGGGAGTCATTGCATGTATGGTCGCTAGACCACGTATTAGATACCCAGGAATGATTAAGCCTTGTTAAGCCTTGTGTTCTGCATCGATCTGTCCTGTCTCACAATAGACCAGATAGAACATTAATAGGCTAGGAGCAGATATCAAAAATACAAGAATGCTGCAATCAGAGGCTATCCGCTACTGCAATTTATACTCTTCACTAAAGTACCTTTTACGGCTGTTCCCGTCCCTGGATCCTCGCAGTCGTGTCGTGCGGAAAGCTTGCTGGAAGCTTCGCGTATCCGAAGATCTTTATAAACACGTGAACTATCCTCACCATCCATCCTGAATAGAAGTACTATGACCCATCCTCCTTGCCATGTCTACTAAGGTTGTGGATCTCACGGCTTCAGAGCCCTCCGTCTCGCCAATGCCAAAGATCACTCTTGAGCCTACCCTTATCGAGGCCATAAGCGATGCTAAGATCGGCCGATTGCGCGAGACATTGACCACTATCTGTTCTCTTTCGGCCGAGGCAACTGAGCTTGCAAAGGATTTGCTGCTTATACCTGAGGTAGCAGCAACGCAGAGAAGAATTGAAAAGCATCATGTGACCGAAGATGCGGAGAGTACAGAGGACGAGGAGGAAAGGGAGGACGAAGATGACGAAGATAGCGAAGATGAAAACAGTGACAGTGGCAAGAAGGTCATCGATACAAAGAATCCAGACGCTTATCAGGCCACTGTGGGTTATGAAGCTGCGGTCTCGTTGTCAGCGGGATTGAAGCGAATGCGCCCAAGGTTCGCAACCTGCGCCCATTGTTCGGAGGAATTCGACGTAACCACCAATGAAGTAGAGGACTGCGTCTGGCATCCGGGTTCGTTCCCCACCAACGCTGACTCGCCGAGCATCTCACAAAACAAGTAAAGCTCACACTACCGTAGGGGAGAGAGAAGCGGACTACGATGGTGACTTCTGGGCTGACCACGATGAGGATTGTCATGGTAGGATTATCGACCTGAAAGATACGTATCCAGAAGGCTTCCGATATAATTGCTGCGACCGGCTGGGGGACGACGAAGGTTGCAAATATGGGACTCATGTTGAGAAAGAGGATAAGAGGAAGCGCGGACGATTTTGAGGACAACCTCAGGAAAGGCGGAAGCCATTGAAGCTAGCATAAGGTGAAGACTTCTGCCTCGTTACCTATCGGTCGTGTTAGCCCACTTTTATATGCACTATGGCTGTCATGGCTGGACGAGACCCCAATCGCACTGTCATGCGATCCATTATCCGAGGTCATAATACGAATTCATCGCCACAGAGCCCATATTTCGAGCATCATCATGTATGAATGGAGAGGTAGTCGCTTCAAAAGTTCACTCTAGATTAATATGATGGTAAACCGAAAATAGTCGCCAAAAACTTCAAGTCTTCAACGCCTTTGAGCAACCTGCATCTTCTTTTAGGATTCATCGTTAGCATGGAAGACCATGGTACATCTTGGGCATTGCGGCGTCAAAACAACCCCAGAATGAGAATAGTAGCGACCTCGAAATCCGAGAACATCATTGACGACAGGAAAGGGCGACGAGGGATTCCCGAAGCAGTCCATCCAGATGGATATGTCTTGAAAAGATGGCAATTTCATTGGATGATACGATGGGGTCGACATGATGAAGAGAATTGAGACCTCCAAGAAGCGTGGAACGAAGGTCTCCGCTGTATCAATGATTTCGTGGCCATGCCGGCAGTGGCCACACTCTTTAAGGATACGACCAGCTTATATGCGGCGGCAGAGTAAACGGACGTATGAGTTTCTTCAGTTCATCGGAAGACCGGATTCGAGACCACAAGTCAATCAACGGATGAAAGGTCCATGGGGTGAAAATTGATTCACTTCCCCTGAGATGAGATGACGAAATCAATTTCCTCGGATTCGCCCCCTCCCTTTTATGGATCAGCCAGAGGCCTACCAAATCATTCTTAGTCGGCTGTGTCACTGACCTCGCGAGTCATCGTTGCTGTTCCCATCGCCTCGCATGCCTCTTCCCATTTAGAAAGCCACTGCTCCAACTTCTGATCGCCTCGAGGCTTGTCCTCAAGGGCTCTGTTCAAACATTCACGGAATTCTCGGGAATCTGGAAGGTAGGGTCTCGGACAAACGGATTTGTGGGTCGAGCCTGTCTGGCTTTTTAGGCGCTCTGGTACCGACGTTGCGCTATCTGTAGGCTTCGAATCGCGGCCGCAAACGCTAGACCTACAGCGCTTCAGTCAGCTCAGGATAGAACATATGCCTCTCTGCGATGACTATTTGCAGGACGGTGCATCATCGCCTATTAATTTCGAATTTGTACTGCAGGATCAGACCGACTACCTCCGGAGCGAGCACGATGTTGATCACTGTTCTTCAAGCTCTATGACCAATGGAAATGAATCCAGCGTTCAACGCGAGGGTTACTTACGCCATGTTGAGTTATGACAGAGCTGCCTTTCTTGTATGTAAGGTATGATTGCAGGGTTTTGGTTGAGAAGAGGATTGCCAGTGCTCATGGAAGTCTCGACAACAGAAAGATCTGACGACCGGAGAGTCGCCACTTACGGGTCAATTTGGCCGCGACTTGGTGCTAACCTTGAAGTGCTGCTTTCCCTGCAGAAAGCAGACAGGGGCCGGCCTACGCCTGTGGACTTCGTTCTTGCTCTGTCACTTGACATCGAGAGCACTAGCTTCAAAGTTAAGGAAAAGCACGTCCGATGCGTTGTTCAAAGCTAATTTTCGGCCATTATTACTGAATTTATCAGTATGCACCGACAGGTGCAGCTATGAGACCAAGTCCCATGAGGTGATTTGGCTAGAAGTCAAGGTCATCGTGCGTCGTTGCCTCCTCACATCTTGACAAGCGTGTGAATGACTTAAAGCACGATTACACACAACCACCAAAAAGCCTTTGATGGCCAAGGAACTAAGCATACTACCATCTAACTACCAAGAAAGTTTTTAACTGTGATTGAACTGGCCAGAACCCTGCTACCTCGCTGCTGTTAGCAAACGTTGTATTCTCTAGTGAGCTCTTATGATATGGGCGCCCAGCCCAGGAGCGGCATTATGTTGCTGTTCGGCCGCAGTGTGCGGTGCAATTTGCCACATAATTGTGTGCAAGGTTTGGATCAAGTAGCCGGCGTGCTCGTCTCCGTTGTGCTGGGAAAGTATGTGCAACATCTTTCCATTACTAAAAACCCTCGTTCTGAGAGATCGCTCAAGCTCACACCATACCTAATGCGAATTCGGCGCTACAATCTGGTTGTCACATTTGGGGCAAAGGTGTGCAATGCTCGCATGAGACACTAAGGCTTTTCTTTGCTCTGTCGAACGTGGATTTATTGCAGCATCATCGTGCACCATCTCGTGATAACTACAACATCTCCAAACGCAACTCGGACCCACCACGTGGAAGCGAAGCACATGGATCAGCAATATCCTAGCTACGCCCCTCATGCAGGCCTAATGCACCTCGGTAGGTGCCAAACATGCCCAACCCCCGAAGCCAATCCACCACCGAGAAGCGAGAGTGTAAGGGCTGACGGCCCAGAACGCTACTTTCGAAAGGCGGTGAACGCAATTCCAAATGAAAAGGATCGCAATATCTCGACCGCATGAAGGCAACCAGGTTAACGCGCCTGAAACTGTTTTGGGGCCGCACTGGCCTTCCATGATAGTTTATCCTGGCAACTTACGTCGATTAAGTCGTCGATGAAGTCAGAAACGGCAGGTTAATTGTCCATTGGGGGTATGTGGGTACTATGCAGGGGCAATCATGCTGTCCGGACTTTCCCCCGACTAAAATCTCTCCGTTTGCGATCGTGCTACTTTATTTCTCGGCAATCATTCAATAACAGCCAAACGAAAATCGCTTACGTTTCTGGCAATCCTTTACAGCAGCTTCTCTCGAGACTTTTGCGAACTAGGTCAACGCTACTTCACTCTCTGTGCTGCACTTTTGGTTGGTGGGAGTATATTTCGTCCCTGCACATAAGCTGGGCTGGGGCTGAGTTCCTTGTTGCTGCCTTGCCCAGATTTTGCAGACAGTCCGCAGCATCTAAGTCCTGACGATACTCAGGACCACGGCTTCACAGATGGTGCCTTTGATAAAGCGGTGAAGGAGGCAGAAATCAGCCGCGGCCGCGAAGAAAGCAGGCGCAGTCCCATTGAATCTGTTCTGTGCAGGTCTCTGATTCAATCGTGTTGCATGTGATGATGTAACTTCTGCCTCCTTTTTCTGATATGCATATTGGGTGGTGTGAATAGTCAATTTGCATTTTTCAATGCGCGCCAACCTCATGCTTTCCTTTCCGTCACTCTTTTCGTTCCGGATGCATGAGCCGAAAATCTGCTTTATGTGCTGCTCATCTCGGTAGGGTCGTGTGTGGTTTTTGTTGATCTCCACAAATTGAAAAATAGGTTGGGTTTTGCGAGGATTGTTCTCCTGTACAACATGGTGGACTACGATCTGGCACCTGAGCACTGTCCTGTTCAAACCCGTCCCATCTACTACTGGCTGTTTCTTTGAAGCCACGATCCACCTGTGCCCTTCTCCGACCAAGTCTCCTTGGTCTATGGAATTCTCTTCCCGCCTTCGTTTCACTCAGGTAGTCTTGTCAACATGCCCCACTAACTGACTGACTCCCAGACAGCAGTTTGGGAGAGCAATGAAAACGTCACCCTCTGATCCTCTGGCCTGTCCGTGATGAGCAAATAGTGTATCAGGTCCTTTGGGTCCTTTTTGATGACCAAGACCGCTCCCTCGCTGCGTTTTGACTTGCACGTCCGCTATCAACTTCAAGTCCTAAGACATCTTGGCAAGTAAAGCTAAGTGTTGGGAACAGTGGATTCGCTGTAGGAGTGCACGCTGAGATGCTCTTGGATCTGCTTCGTTGGATCCCGTGAAATACATAGATCAACTCCCAAAAGCTGTCTTCGTCCGGCACCATTGATAGTAACACGGAATTATTCACCAGGTTCAGAGGCTGTCCTAGTATAACGAGAGTCGGGGAACCAATACAGTCAGTATGCCAGAATCTGGAGCAATTGAAGTCGAATATCCAGTCAACAGAAAAACCCTGGTGATTTGATGACTCGCCATTTCACACTTTTGAGATCTAACTCTCGTGGTACAAATTTGGATCAATGCTCATATCCATCCATAGCCTTCGAAAACTGGCACATCGAATTTGCAATGTTATCCAGATCATGGAGCGTCGAGGATTCGAAATTCCTCAATGCGGCCACGTACATATGTATTGTCGGTACCGTCCTTAGCGCTACCCAATTCAGTATTTTAGTAAAGATTCGCGGATCCACTAATGCCGGTAACCTCCACTGCATTTGAACGACCGTTATCGGGTTCTATTGACCCACACTCGGTATGAAGTGTTGTAGGCTCTGGTGGTAAAGTGTCATTGATTTTGTCATTGATGGAAGCAACGAGGACCTTGAGACTTGCAAGCGCAATGATGATAGCAGGGAAACTAGGAGACTGCAGCCGAAATGCACACGAGAACATCATTGAGCGAAGCTGTAAGTGAATGGGAACATGAGGAAGGCTGAGGCCTAAGGAAGAACTGGAGGCAAAGCTTCCTTTTAAGTCAGGTTGTTGATGGCCGTAAGATCTGTGACAACTATGAAGAGAGTTCGTGGGCTGATATGCAGCCGAAGACTAAACGAATGTATATTTGATCCCTTCTCATAAAACGACTGAACTCGAGTCACAAGCATTTCAAATGGACGAGAATGGCAAGCATCGAAAAGCGTGTCGTCAAAGTTTCCGGCTTGGTATGATGAGGTGGCCTGGCTTGGGTTTTTGACTTCTTTATAGTTCATCAGGGATGAGACCATCAAGTCATTCATGTGTATGTCACTGGCCGTTGTTGTTGCCCCCTTGGTTGTTGCCCCCGTTGCTGTTGCCCTCGTTGTTGCCTTCACTCATCGTCTCCTCAAATTCGTGAATCACCTCCGGCACAGATTGATCGCATTCGCGATTGAAGCGTATGCCGCTGTTCACATGTTCATACCACTCCCCGGAGCCTGGAGTATGAGGATGCGGACCATGAGGGCGCTGAACCGGGGTTCCCTGTGGGCTTTGTTCTTCATTGGGGCTTCATCATTGTCAGCAACTTTTCGGAGAAGTACAACACGTCAATGTATCTTTCTAGAGCGGGGAAGGTGTCAACCCCACGCAAGATCCGGTGAGGAACACGCAGTATGAATCTCGTCTCCCAGAAGAATAGGACCTTAAGGAAGTTGGCAAGTCTTCCAAACCATGACATGAATAGCAAGGGCCGAGCAGAGCATAGGGCGATTTATTGAAGGACAACTCACGCCATGTCAAACAGAGACTGAAACCTCCACGTGCGAAGCGTGGTAGCTTTGATACTGAGGAGCTGTCGAGATAGGGCGATATTGAACGGACTTAGTAGTTGCCGTTGTAAGCAGAGATTTTGAAAGACGGGTGGGATCAGGGACTGGGCCCTCCGATATACTTTAAGTACTGAGAGGGGGACATGCTTATTCATGGGTAAATGTGACAATAGGCAGGTCTGCCGCTTCCCGTACAATGTCACAGTAACAGAAGGCAAGCAGGGATTCATCAGAGCCCTTAGCAAACGAAGGGGCGAGAGCACCATGTACTGCAACATTGGAAACAAAAGGATCTGATCTCGGAAGCCTCAGACCCAATTGGTGGCATGCATCTTGGTGCTTTGCAGTCTGGAAGGCATGTAGGTAGCTTCTCGTCAGGACTCGGTGTCCAGTCAAAAGGTGGAGCAAAATGTCGACTAAATTTTTAGCTTTTGCACGTTTGCTGTCTCCTGTCCAGTCGATTCAATTCGTTGGATGTTATCATGCAACAACCCGAGGATTGGGCTTTTCTCGCCTTCACTGGTAGAGCCAGATGAAAGGGCCAGAGCCTGCTCCTGATTGACCTTTAGTCGCCTTGAGGTTGCTGGAACGTTTGAGCCAATTGGAGAAAAGAACAGCATATCTTTTCCCCTATCGTTTTTGTTATCATGCGCACTTTCATCTCTACAGTCCGTCATGGGGACCATAGGAGACCTTAGGAGACATGGTTCGGGAATCCTCAGAGAGAAACCTAGTCGCTATTCGTTGTGTCACATTGCAATGCAGCCCCTATTGCATGGCAATGCAGCCCCTATTGCGAGTTGAAAAAAGTGGTCTGCCTAACTAATGTAATGGATGACTCGATGATCATCACCCTGTCTCGCCGAAGATATTCAGAACGAAGTATTGAGGAAGAAATCGTCAGACTGCACATGCTGTGGAGCCAGTAATCGCGCTTTTCTAATGGGCTAATGCACTCACTGTCATGAAGCGACGGCTAGGACGTCCACGGCATCCCGGTCCATCTCCGCTTCGTTCGAAACCAAATTCTTGAATAGCATTATGAACGGGCGGTGAATAATGGCTGTCACGAGGAATGACGACTCACGTGGCCTCAAAGTAGCCCGTCAGCATCAAATGGCAAGCAAGGAAACCGGCAATGGTGGCCGCTGCTTCAGCCACACGGTTTTTTTTAGGTACCATTGGTAAGAGCATCGCGTCATAGCTATCTCGTGCAGTCCTGTGGCATGAATAACGGCGGCCCATCCGGCACGGATTCTTTGCATTCGTCCATGAGCTGGACCTACCAGTCTACACTAGCAGTGCGGCATGTTGTGCGCGTTTTTACACCTCTACTGAGCTTCTCCGCTAAGTATGCGAGAACAAAATAACATCTCGATTTTACGGATCTTTGCTAGTTTAACGGGTCCTCTGCGTTTGGGCTGAAGCTGATCTGGCCATTCTGGGTCTCTCGGTGCTGTACACTTGCATTGCCCCGAGGCTTGGCTGCGTTAGTCTATCAAAAAGTAACGAAGTTATGAAGATTGCAGAGGTACTGTACCATAAAAATGTGGCTGTTGGAACAGCAACGGAGCCGCGCCGGAGCTCACAAGCCAAGGCCAGCGCACCATGCAACAATCCACTAGGGAAAACATACTCCTAGTTTCCCCTCCCTCGGACCAGATCACTTCGAATCCTAGTCGGGTTGAGATTGTGGGATTGAAGCAGGACATGCTTGAAAAAATCAGCGCCACGATAACACCCTCTCGGCGGCATCTTGACTCCGAATGCAAGCTAAGTGGCCAGCACATCCGCCCACCAACCCAGGGTGAGTTGGAGTCACGTCCCGATCCAAAAGGCCACCCTATCATCGAATTTACGCGATAGACTCTCCAACAGAGCCTCGTAGATCCCTGGGTTGCTCTACGATCGCCGTTGGACAATCGTGGGGGCACTTTGAAATGATTGAGTGGGCGAAGCTGACGCTGAAATGCACCCCTGTGGCCCGTTGACTGTAAGGCCAGCTCCAAAGCCAATTGATCGTGTTTCAAACACGAAATCCGATGGAAGCTACAGCTCGGACAGTAGGATGCACCCTGGCGGTGCTATTGCGACGATGCATTAATATCGCACATTCAAGCTGCCTATCTTTCTTCCATGTGCATGGATTGCGGCCTCCATGTGAAGCTCCAGACTCCTTGATACGATGACACATGTGATTCACAAGGTTCCTTGCGGTCATTGGTGGGCATTTGGATGACACCATTTGCCTCTATTTGAACGATTGTGTGGGTGGGTGGAAATGGGATTTCGGTAACATTCACCACCCCAGACGGTCGCTTGACTACCACCCTACGCAAATTCCCTTCTTGTGCAGCATTGTTGTATGCTCCACACAAATCAAAGCCATCTTCCCTTTGATATCTGTACTTGCCGGTCCCGGCCAATAGCACCCTGATATCCCTGTCTGGTGGAGATTATCACCGCCTTTTTTACGTGGGGCTAGAGTAGCCTTGTGATTTGATCACCACTTTCTGATCCGAGTCTCGAGTAGCAAGCAAGATCAGTAGTCTGAGCGCGAACCCTCAAAATTATAACGCGTTAGAAACGAGGAGAGAAAAATATGCTAGCAAATGCCCACGAAGTCTTTGTTACTCGCCGCTGCCGGCAGCCTCTTGCTCCTCCCTGACTCTTTGTCTCGAAGGCCCACAATTCCTACAGAACATCGCTTGGGATTCTCATGTACACAATGCCTCAATGGACGATTCAGGTTGCGACTTCCTGAGACATGCTTTGTCGAATTACTCGACACGCCTCGATCGGCCTTTGGAACCACATTCCTCTGTTCTCGTTGGCCGTAAGACCAAGGCAGTGCAAAACTCGGACACTGGCAAGGTACAAGAGTTCTTCTGGAAAAGGAGAGGTCCTTCGGCTCAGAACCTCAGACATTGTGACAGTGTCTCGCACTACTGAAGGTCTCAAGCTGACTTTCCCTGTGCCTATATCCTAGTTCCTCTTTCTTCCATTCGTTCTCAATATTGCAGACTTTCGCCTACCACCAATACTGGAAAAGCAACCAAATTTGAGCAGAATTCAAAGTTGAAGGATGCCGTATAAGCCTGGCATCATACACTGGGACTCACCCTACTATATCTTCTCATACGAAGACCCTTATGAAGATTACTCATACCTTCAGATGTGAATCAAATGTGTCACTATGTGGGTCCAGATGATTCCTGCGACGGCGACATCGAAATTATTTTATCAAAATGTTTCAGCCGTCTGGAAGGGGGTTCGTGATTACTCCCTTATTCCTGCGAACTTTATTGAAGAATATGAACACTTTCAACACCTTCAAACTATGCAAACCAAAAGACCAGAACAGGCTCCGCCATACCCCTGATCGAAAGATCAGTACCTCTCCCTCCTTCTTGCTTTCCCTACGATGTCACAGACATTGCAAGCGACAGGAAACGTATCGAATTGCGAGTCACCAACCTCCTTCCGTCTCTACAGATCATAGGATCCTCAGACGACGATGCTCCGCAGCCCATCCGGCCAGCATTCCTCGAATCAGCAAATAAATAACCATTTCCATATACGAAACAAGAGCCACCATATTAGCACCTCGATACCTGAGCCTCTACACACAGAAGACATACACAAAGCCCTCAGAAGAGCCTACGGATTTCATATCTATCATTTGCCTCTGTTTTCCCCCCGACCCACCCAATTCACCACCTCGCTGCGTCTCGACAGACCTCATTCACCGTTCTCTCTACGCTCATGCGTCCATAAGGCCAAATGCGACCACCAAACGCTTCAGAGCCTCAAGTGTATCTCGAACAGAACCCAGCACCTTAGTATCTCCACACCTACTTCATGCACCGAAATTCACCAACAGAACCCACAAGATTCAATAAGAAGGCACTATCTCAAATCTTCCTCGATACAGCAAGCCGACCTCTTACATCTCTTTGTTCAGACACCCGACCTTTCCTTCTTCAAGTTCGTCGGCCAACATCTCCCAATAAATCCGACCAGGCCCCCACATAAGAAGAAAGGTTTCACGCGCAGAAGGAAAAGGAAACAGCTATTTCGATCAAACCTCAAACCTCACACGTCCACAGACCCGGCTCATACAAAACCTCTCCAACGAGTCGCAATGCATCTGGACAGCTACCATCATCTCCTTAGTACCCATATTGAGAATGAAAAAGCTTGAGACGGAACCCGGGCAGTAGAGCATGAATGATGCTTCGACCAATGGATGCAGAGCGGGACTTCGATGTCTACAAACGCGAGTAACAGGGAGGAGGACTAGGATCACACAAGCAGCCCGTGCGGACAGTGTTGCCTTCCACCGAAACCATTGCCGATGGGTGGTACAACATGTACTTAATCGAACGAGGGGAAATAATGGCAGCGGCAAGGATGAATTGAACTTCTATCTCTATCAAAAGCTATGGTGGTTGTACATCAATGGCCACTATGCAAGAAAGGTCCAGTGGCTAAAAGGCTACTGCAGGGCAAAATTAATACTGCAGAGCAATAGAAGATGATGTTCTCCTCCTCAACTGACTAACAAAAACCACGGCGAGCATCGGCCAATGCTTCAGCACCATCGAGGGGAATAATTGGGGAAGGGGCGGCCGGGAGTCTTGACTCAGATCTTTGCTTTGCCTATCGTTGGTCAGCCACAAGGCCATCGTGCCATATGTCGGCTCATGTGTCACTGACCTTGTTCGCCGCCACTGTTGCCTTCTTTGTTATCCGTCTTTCCCCAATCGTTAACCCATTGTTGCACTTTCTGGCTGCCGGAAGGTCTGTCGCCCATGGCGAACTTCAAGCAATTACGATACTCTGCCGTCCCTGGAGTAAAGGGAAGCGGAGCCTTGGCGTGCTGGACGGGGCATTCTTGAGAGTTTTGGTCCAACTGTGTCGACTTCGAATCGTTCTTGGTGTTGAGGGTGTTTGGTCTACAACCATGCTGAGTTAGCAGCCGTTTGAGAAAGACAAATGCTGATGAAACATCTAGGGAGAAACTCGACCCCAGCGTACCTTTCCATTCGCTACCAAGTCGCAACTCGCAGCAGTGTACAGCTCTTAGAGAAGCCTGCTGGTCTTTGGGTCATGACATAAAGAGCAGGATTGAAGGAGAGAAGACACGACTATTGAAAGAATACTCACGCCATGTCGAGCAAGCACTGGAGATACCTTGGCGTCAAGATCCGCCGCTTGAGCGTCGATCGGATGAGTGAGATAAAGGATTGAAAATGCCGAAAGAGTGATGGTGGTGTTTGGAATTCCGATCTTGTAAGTTGAACCTCGATGGAAAGAGCGAGTTGGAGTTCGAGAATGCAGAGGGAGTGTGGGATTTGAATGTTTAACTTGGTAAGCTCACTACCAGTGGGATAGGAGAGTCGAAGTCTAATTTGAATCAGGTCGTAGGTGTATGAGGCACCTTATTATATTGAGGGGAAATGAGCATGGTGTCGACTGGCACAGGCCAAGAGCCATTTTCAGTCCCTTGAGATTGCCACAGACAACAAAGAAGGGGTGGGTCGGACCCTTGGGCTCAGACGTATTACGACTGCACGTTCATTCGGATAGCCAGAAAACAATCCAACAAGCATAGAAGTCGGTAGCGCGCGATATCAACGAACTCTGGAGCTAGCTGGATGGCGTGCATGTTGGTGGCGTCTGATGGATCCCGGTTGGTGCGACTTGGAGCAACTATCCAAAGAGTATGAAATATGTGTCGCATCATCGTTTTCAATCGCTTATAATCAAGGCATCCTCATCTGCCGAGTGGCGAGTGCCAACAACCCCATGCGGCTTTCCGCTCCCCCCTCCGGTAGGATCCTATACCCTGTCAGCGATTGAATCGAATTGGAGGGTTTTCACCTATTTTAGTTGCACCAACAAAGTCACCCGATATCATTAAACACAACTAAGTTTCAGGCTAGAGCAGATTACGATTTGTTGGGCTTCAACAGTCGCCCTACTGATCCGGTCCCCTTCTTCGCTGTAATTCGTCACTCTTTACCGAGGACAGCCCGTAATAGAAAGAGGATACTTTTGCCCCTGACTGGAATTTCATCGGGTCACCCTTCCTGTTGTCCACGCCTCACTCTCATGTGCGGAGATGCAAGTCTCCGCACGAGGCTCTTACAATCTTCATACGGCTTAGTCTTAGATCATCTAGCTTCTTCGAGCTGACGCGCCTCATTGTAAGTGGGTACGTAGCCTGGAAGCAATCTGAGGGCTAGACCTAGAGAGGACGCATCATGATAAGAATTGCGGCATTAATCTTAGTTTGCGTCAACCGAAGATTCTACATGGTCTAAAATATCAAGTCGGCGTCCCGCTGGGTCGTGTGGAGCTCGGGGACCTTTAGACGTGCCCCAAACGTAGTCACAAGATTTCTGAGGATTCCATCAGATGACTTGTTAGCATTGACTTAGGCTTTGGCACAATGTCTAGCGAGATGGCAGTATTGCTTCCAAGCCAAAATTAAACGTCGATCGTCATACTGCATGGGTCGCTGATTATTCAACTCGGTGCACGACATGCAATGTTGCTGATCAGGGGTCTAGTGCACGCTTGCAGCCTTATTGAACCCCTGGAAATTATAAGCTCACCACTCACAACAATGCGGGCGGAGGTCATCCGGTCGAAAAAATGGGATAAATTTTGTAAGGCGGGGACGGTCGGCGTGGAATTACGGGAGAAGGACATAGTAGTGCGATAGGTGGCATGCAGTCATGCAGGGCTAATTCAAGGAACCTGCTTTGGCGTCTGACATGTGCAACGGCTTGTAAAAAGCCTCGAATCAAGGAGGTTTGCTTCTTTGTAGGTGTTGAAAGCGTCCGCGGGGGGCCAAGTTCGTCGAGTGCAAAAGGCGGTGAACCATGGTTGGCGGCAATGACAGATCATCCTATTGGTAGGGCGGCCATTGTTTCCTTGGTTCGTTCGGCCCTCCAAGCATGCCCGATTGAACGCAACAATCGCTGCATCAGTCATACAGTCTGCGAATCGACTGTGAGTGTGAGGTTCCTGCTAGCGTATCAGGATGAAGAACTACCTTAAGGTTGCTCATCACAGCGGAAGAAAGGTGATCCAATGGGAGCACGCGCTCCGGGCCGGACAAACCAACCAACAAATCGATACAATAGTCTCGAAGTCAAATCTAGTTCACTCTCAGAGTAGGGTGTCCTCGAAGGGCAAAGGGTGATTAGTGACGGGCATTCGAGGGCTAGAGATTGTCTCTCTTCCAGCGGCGGCCGCATGGTTCGTATTGCGGCCCTCTCCAAGTGCGGTACATAGCCAGATGGCACATGCCGAGTGGGAAGACGGGTCTTGCCTGGAAGCCAGCAAGTCCTCTCCGTTTTTTGTACAACAGACGCTCAATCCGTACCTCTGCGAAAGCCTGATTTCTCCCAGGCTTCAATCCCGGTATCGTCGATTCGGGTGCGTCGTAATCTTGGTCTAAATTGGCTTATAGTGATCCCTGTGCGGCTGAAGCGAGTTTCCCTCCAAATTGGCCCCATCTCCCACGTGCATCTGTGGGATGATGCCAACATCCCCAAGTCCGTTGGGTCGAGCTAACTTTGTGCCCCCAACATGCGATCGTGACTTTTCTATTACAAGTACAATGAAGGTAAAGTACTTTTACAATCTGCATGACACGTTGGCTTCGGGCCCACAAGCCGTCGCTGTTTTTTTACACCTAGCATCAACGGTTTCTCTTGTGGCACATGATCAAAATTAATGCCTCAGTGCTGCCCTTACGTCTCATGTTGAACCCTTAGGGCGTGAATCCCAGTATCTAATCTCCACGACCCCCACATTTACGTGGTTTGATTTCCTGCCAGGATCACTGCTGCACGACATCATAAGACGGCGCGATCGGCATTCTGGTCCTTGCCTCTTATTCGGTTTTCCTATATTCGTACCAAAATCAATTGGCGAGGGGCCAAAAAGAGATTAAATCTGAATGGTGCCCTCGTATCCATGTCAGCAATGTCTCCACTTTGGTTCCTCTTCGTAGCCTTGTCGTTTCACCTCGAGAAACCCCGTTCACCACAAAGCGACAAGAACGAAAGAGTACAGCTAGTTTGAGCGCAGCCCCAGGCCTGTGACTCGCCACTACCGATGGCAGGCTAAAGCAAGTGATCCAAATTTCCCACGCCTTGATAAACGGCCACTAGCCTCTCGTTGCCATTTCCTATTCCATATGAAGTACAGCGCGAAGCTCAGAGATCCTCGGCCCCCAGAGGCTTGAGCGTGGATCAATCTTTGGAAACAAGGGTCTTCCAAATATCATTCGTTGGACCTCGAGACACGTCTGAAACAACCTCGCTCCCCGTCTTCGTCAAGCTTTACTGTTAACAAACTAGAAGTCCTTGCAATACTCCCGGGTGCACTCAGATTTCTTGCCAGACATGGCAACCAATGAGCCAAAGCTGGACCGGTCAACCAGAGCCTTAAGTCAATGAGCAGCGCCTGCTAACTTACTCCATGTGCTAGAGTTACTTGCCCCTGGTTACTATGGAAGCCCCGGAGCTTACAGGTGACGAATGCTCTACTCCTCTACCAACATGACAGCGATGCTTTGGGACCGATCCTACCTCTGCTCTCTCTTTATTCCGTGAACACATCAACAACGGCCTATACAAATTGCCTGCGATAAGGACGTGGAATGAATACGAGAAGGACGGTTCCTGCCACCATGTCATAAAGAAGCTCTTCCAGTTATGCTTCTTCATCTGAAACAATGTGTACCACTGCCATAGGCTAACTTCAATTTAACATGGAGGTGACACACTTTTGCAGTCCCCAAAATCACATATCATCATGGACGAACCAGCGAAGATACGAAGCATCGACGACGATAACGTCCAATTCCTCCGACCGTCATTCCGACCCCACGACATATCTTACCTGATTATGTTCACTTTTCCAAGCAAGGCTCGAGTCTAGCCTAAGATCTGGAAACGATGATCACTAAAATCCGCTCTCTTTCCAATCCTAAATCGAAAACACACATACACGCCGGCTCTTCCCACCGAATCATCCGGATATCAGCAACCTAGACTCCCTCACCGTGGACCGAATCATCATGCACCACGTTCTAAAAGCCTTATGCATGTAGGACACCTCTCCAACCAGCAGTGCAAGAAGCAGAAACATCATACGCCTCTCCAATCAACTCGATGCAATGAGCCACTAATCGACGAACTTCCCAACCTATCCTCCTCCTCCACCTACTAACACCCTCTCTTCGACGCATAGAATCAACTCCTACCTCTGTCCGCCAATAGGCCATTATACCGCTTACCCGAGAAAAGCAAATAGCTCAGCTCATCGAAAGCCTGTGCAGCCAGGCTCACCTCATGGAAGACCAATCCCTTTCACAAAAATAGAAAGACTATAGAAGACCTAGGACATTCGGTACCTCCCCACACACCCCAAAACGTCCCAAACCCCTCCACCGTCTCTCCCCCCATGTCTCAAACCGCCCCTCCATCTCTCCCAATGCCCTCGCAGCTGATCCCGGACGAAATCAACAGCACCCTACCCCGTCTACATCCTCCCGGCGCTCTGGAAGGATCCACCACGTCCCCTCCCACGCAACCCACACCCACTCTTCTCACAACCGTTTGCAAACTAGCGTCCCCTTCTTCTTCCCCCACCTTCACCACCACATCCTCACCAAGGTGCCTTGCAACTATTGCTTCTTCTCCAGCATTCCTTAGCAATCCCATTCTCCCCCATCCACCTCCTCCCTCCTACCTTAACCACTACGCATCTACCCGACCACACCCTCCTCCTCGCGTGGCTCCAAGCGACAACTCCAAGATCTAGAGGCCCCGATTTGATAACTGACCCTTTGACCAGGTCCCCCACACTACCCTCTCTTTCCCCCAAAACAGAAATTGCTTGATGATCGCACTGCATTAGAGAGCAAACTCCCATCTGCCACTTCGTCCCTTCCAGTTGACCGTAAGACATTAGACAGTATACCCCATCTACGACTCCGTCCCTCCAGGCCTCCTGTTCTGCTGTCTAGGGAAGAAATGCCAAGGAAGAATGAACCTAGGAATGTCCATCCCGCGAAAGAGAATGACGACGAAAGGAAAATAGAAAAAGATAAATAAACACAACATACAATCACAGGTGCATGAGCACATCTCATCACCAACCGAAAAGTATACCTCAACGAATCAGCACACCTCAGAAGCAAAATGAACCAGCTAGCTTTCTTGACCCCCTCATCGCTCTACCCCCTTTTACTTGACCCTCCCCATCCCTCTACAAAACTATACTCTACCCTCCCCTCTCCACATTCTATTCCACCTTTTATATTCCACCCTCTCCACTCCATCATCCATTTTACACCCTCCTTACTCCATCACC
>JAABUQ010002839.1_pt1 | contig 33219 bp, 29 predicted proteins | sample 5560001 | NCBI WGS metagenome assembly JAABUQ01 (sample SAMN10711888, study PRJNA513371) | rock metagenome | isolation source: Antarctica rocks | place: Antarctica: Victoria Land, Finger Mt nord | collected 2015-12-18
GCGGATCGGCTCCACGGCGCTCCTCGAAAACCGTCAAGACGTGTTCGGCAACCGCGGGCGAGAACTTGTCAGCCAACGCCTCCAAATCTTGCCAGCACCGAGCAGTGATGGCAAGATCGGTCATGCTGTGTCGGCAGCGCGTGCGCGTAGCTTCGCGCGCGCCGCCGCTACCGACGTCGACCCGTTTTGTGTGGCTCCTTGAACCTCCTCCCGCAGTGCCTCGATCGCACGTAACCGCCCTACTGGATCGTCTAAGAATCGCATAGTCAACGCGGCCTCTAGCAGCTTCTCGTACTCCTCACCCATCAGTTTCGCGCGCAGTTCCAGTGCTTCCTCTACAATCATGGATTTATCTTTCCCCTCGATGCTCGCCGCGATGTCCAAAGCCGCCGCTCGCCGTGCGGCCAGTTTGAGATTAGTCCGCACTTTTCGTTTGAGCACAATGGTCATGGGTATCTACCTTTTGGCTATCTAGCTATCTAAGTAGCATCATAACATGGACTATCTGCCGGCAGTCTGAACAGGTGCTTCAATGGACGAGGTGGCCCTGCCCGACTACGACGTGATGCTGGAGTGCAAGGCCAAGGAGTTGGCGCTGCTGCGCTGCGCCTGCGCGAGGAACTGTGCGACCCCGACTCGATGCTGGAGGGCACGATATAACAGCACACGGTCTCGGGCATCACCGTTCAGCGACGCCCTGTAACTCACTCAGCCGTTTGAATGCCTGTGGCGCAGGATCGGAATTCAGATAGTCCTTGATTTGTTGCGCGCATTCCCCGGCCGTGCGGGTCGTGGTGTCAGTGAGCAGTATACGCCCACGAAGACAGTATTAACGTTTTTCAGACAGCGGACGAGGTGGTCAAGCGCGTAGCCCCACAGCACGATTCCATCCGCGATGACATTGTTGCCCGACGCGGGCGCACTCGTGGAGGAGGCCATTGCCGCCAGGATGCGGTGGAATCCCAAGACGAGTTTCCGCACGGCGATATCCATGCCGAAATCCCCTCCTTCACCCGTTCGATTGAGCGGTAGCATGCCCTTAAACTGGTCACAGTCGAAGTGCAGGAAGGGCACATCTAGCGTTTGCTGCAAGGCACGGGCAATCGTCGATTTCCCGCTGCTGGACGTTCCATTCAAGACGATTATCGTGCCATCGTCCGTCGACATACCTATCCTCACACGCTCGCCCAGAAATCCCTAGCGGCCAAGTCACGATTCAAGTAATGTATCGGCCATCTACCCACGGAGGGGTATGGCATGAAAGTTAGATGCTAGGCGAAGAGGTTGGCTAGGGGAAAGCTAAAACCGGCTATCACGCTCTCGCCGCTGAGCGTATCGCCAACACGTAGGGTGATTGGTTCATCCTCATTGGGATGCCACACATCGACCTGCTGACGCCTGGGCCACACGATCCATACAAGAGCCGTCCCACCGGCGAGATATCGCTCTGCCTTTGCCTTCATCGCCGGCCGATATTGTGTCGAGGACGCCACCTCCACGGCCAGATCAGGAGCAAAGGGGTAGGGCTCGTCAGGGTCCACCAGGGGGTCGCGGGACACGTTATAGAAGCCGATGTCAGGGAGCAGGCCCGTGTCCTTCTGTCCCGTTCCCTCGAAGTCGTACACCTCATCGGGCGGCGTGACCGTGCCAAGGCCGTGGGCCTGGACGTAGGCGGCAAGCGGATATAACAGGTTGCGCGTCACGCGGCCGGCCCGTGGCCTCGTCCCTACCATGCGGACAAGCACTCCCTCCACCAGTTCATAGCAATACCCCTCCTCACCAGGGTAGTCGAGAAAGTCGCCGATGGTCATCGGGAACGGCGCGTCAGGCACGACCTCGGCCCAGGGCGCGAGGGGATGGGGCGGGACGGCGCGCATCGCTGTCATGTCTTCGTTGTCCTTTGCTCAGTTTGCATTCCTCACGACCACGCCAACGCCGTCGTTCCGCCTAGCGGCGGGCCTAGAGCGCCGCGGTCACGTCCCGCGCGCCCCAGGATTGTACGGCGCGGCCTCCCACAGGTCCAGGAACTCGCGCGCGCCCGTCGAGTTGTGCAGGGAGGCAAACTGGGCCACCTGCCGTCCCACCGCCATCAGACGCTGGCGCAGGCGCTCGTCGGTCAACTGGCCCCGCGCGTCGACGTGGCGGCGAACCTCCGCGACGGCCGCTTGCTCGGGCACCACCCAGGCGTGCAGGGCGCGTCCGACCGTGCGCAACCCGTCGAGGGCGTGCAGAGCGCCCAACTGGCCGGCGGACACGCCGACCAACCCCACCATCTTGCCCTCGAACTCCTCGAAGCCGAGCCAGTCCAGGGCCGTCTTGAGCGCCCCGGAGAAGCTGCCGTGATACTCCGGCGTGCCCAGGATGATACCCTGCACCGCGCGCAGGTCGTGGCGCAGGCGCAGTACCCCTTCCGGCGCCTCCGCGTCGGGATGGGCGCCGTCGCACAGCGGCAAGTCGTACGAGCCCAGATCGAGCATGACGGTGCGCACCCCTGATTCCGCCGCTCCCTCCAGCGCCGTCCGCACCACCAGGTGCGTGCTCCCCCCGGAGCGTATGCTGCCCGGCAAGCCGGCGATGGTGACGGCTGAGCGCGCGTCCTCCACGTCGGCCCGTGCGTGCTCGTGCGCGATTGGCATCGTCGTCGCTCTCTTTCTCTCACCGCTCTCCCTACCCGCCATGATAGGCTATTTGCCGCGTGCGTCCAAGAACCTAAGCGCGCGTCAGTCACCATCGTGACCGGCGGCGGGGGACGGTGAGAGGAGTTGTCGGACGGCGTCGAGACACAGCTGCCGCATGCGCGCGGCGTCGAGCGCCGGGTTGCGTAGGGTCGCCTGCACGGCCAGACCGTCGATCAGCGCGGCGAGTTGGGCCGCCGTCGCGGCTGGGTCGACGGGCGCAAACTCCCCGACCGCGACGCCGTCGGAGATGATGCGCGCCAGGAAACCTGTCCAGCGCCGGTGTTGCCGCTCGCTGACCGCGCGCAACCGCTCGTTGCGCGTGGCCTCGCCCCAGAACGTCAGCCACAGGCGCCACTCGTCGCGCACCTCGTCGCTCTGGGGCAGGCTGGCCTCTACCAGGCGCTCCAACCGTTCGCGCGCGTTGCGGGCTCCAGTTAGGGCCGCGCGCAAGGCCAGCCCGGTGCTCTGCACTTCGTCGAGCAGGGCGGCCTCCAGGACGCTGTCCTTGTCCCCGAAATAGTGCACGACCGTCCCCGTGCTGACCCCGGCCGCCTCGGCCACGTCGCGCACCGTGACGCGCTCGTAGCCCAGGGCGACGATGCGGCCACGCGCCGCGCGCAGGATCTGCGCGCGGCGCGCGGCCTCGTGTATCCCCGCCTTCGGCGGCATACGACTCCTCTCCCCAAAGCCTGTGACTTCTCGCTTGCATGGCCGTCGTGGAGATAGATCCTGGGAGCGCGGGCGCTCCCAGGACGAGAATTCACAGGCCGTGCTCTCCCCCCGTCCATGGTATACCAGGTGTACCGCTGCTTGTTTATAAATCGAACGTTCGTTATATAATAGAGGCGGGCGCGGATGACGCGCCCCATGCGTGCGGCGTCCCGGCGCCGCCATCACGATCTGAAGGAGGCGTCCATGACCCTATCGAGTATCCCTGGCTACCCGCGCATCGGCCACGACCGCGAGCTCAAGCGCGCCTGCGAGTCGTTCTGGAACGGCTCGCTCTCCAGCGACGAGTTGCGTGCGACAGGAGCCGCGCTGCGACGCGCCCACTGGGAGGCGCAACGCGCGGCCGGGATCGACCTCATCCCGACCAATGACTTCACCTTCTACGACCACGTGCTCGACGCTATCGCCCTCGTCGGGGCCGTGCCCGCGCGCTACCACTGGGACGGCGAGACGGTCGACCTGGACACCTACTTCGCCATGGCGCGCGGCTCACAGCGCGCGGGACTCGACGTCACGGCAATGGAGATGACCAAGTGGTTCGACACCAACTACCACTACATCGTCCCCGAGTGGCGCGCCGGGCAACGATTCCGCCTGGCCTCGACCAAGCCGTTCGACGAGCTGGCGGAGGCGCAAGCGCAGGGCATCCCGGCCAAGCCGGTCCTGGTCGGCCCGCTCAGCCTTGTCCTACTAGGTAAGGCGCAAGACGAGGGGATGGACCTGCTGGGCGAGACGCTCGACGGGGTGGTGGCGATCTACGGCGAGACCATCGAGCGGTTGGCCGCGGCCGGCGCCGCGTGGATCCAACTCGACGAGCCCTGCCTGGCGCAGGACCGCTCGCCCGCCGAACTCGCCGCGCTGCGCCGCGCCTATGAGATGCTGGCGACGCGCAAGGGTCCGGCCCGGCTGCTGGTCGAGACCTACTTCGGGTCGGTCGGCGAGAGCTACGCCACGCTGGCCGCCCTGCCGGTCGACGCCATCGGGCTCGATCTGGTGCGCGGACAGGAGAACCTTGACCTGCTGCGCCGCCACGGGCTGCCAGCCGACAAGCTCCTTGCCGCCGGGGTCATCGACGGACGCAACGTGTGGGCGGCCGATCTCGAGGCCGCGCTGGCTACGCTGGAGAGCGTCGCCGAGACGGTTCCGGCGGAGCGCCTGATCGTCTCGACCTCGTGCTCGCTCTTGCACGTGCCCTACGACGCCGCCCGCGAGACGCACCTGAACGGCGAGGTCCGCGCCTGGCTGGCCTTTGCCGAGCAGAAGTTGGCCGAGGTGGCGACGTTGACGCGCGCGCTCAATGAAGGGCGCGAGGCCGTGCGGGCGCAGGTGCAGGCCAGCGTCGCCGTGCACGAAAGCCGACGCGCCTCGGCCCAGACGCACGACGAGGGGGTGCGCGCCCGCCTGCGTCAGGCCGCGCCAGCCGCCCGCGCGCCTTTCGCCGAACGCGCACAGGCGCAGCGCGCGCGTCTGAGTCTGCCCCTCTTGCCAACCACGACCATCGGCTCGTTTCCGCAGACCGCCGAGGTGCGCCGCGCGCGCCGCCGCTTCGAGTCGGGCGAACTCGCCGCGGACGACTACGACCGCTTCGTCGAGGGGGAAATCGCCGCGACGATCCGGCGTCAGGAGGAGTTGGGGCTCGACGTGCTGGTCCACGGCGAGTTCGAGCGCAACGACATGGTGCAGTACTTCGGGGAGCAACTGTCAGGCTTCGCCTTTACCCGCCACGGCTGGGTGCAGAGCTACGGCTCACGCTGCGTGCGCCCGCCCATCATCTTCGGCGACGTGGCGCGTCCCGCGCCGATGACGGTGCGCTGGAGCGCCTACGCCCAGTCCCTGACCGCCAGACCGGTCAAGGGCATGCTGACCGGACCCGTCACCATCCTCAACTGGTCCTTCGTGCGCGATGACCAGCCGCGCGAGGAGACCTGCCGCCAGATCGCCCTCGCCCTGCGCGATGAGGTGGAGGACCTGCAGCGGGCCGGCCTCGCGGTGATCCAGGTCGACGAACCGGCCCTGCGCGAAGGACTGCCGTTGCGGCGCGCCGACTGGGCGGCCTACCTGGACTGGGCCGTGGCGTGCTTCCACCTGGCGACCGGGAGCGCCGGCCCGGCCACGCAGATCCACACCCACATGTGCTACAGCGCCTTCGACGACATCATCGACGCCATCTCGGCGCTCGACGCCGACGTGCTCTCGATCGAGAACTCGCGCTCGGGGGGAGAGCTGCTGCAGGTCTTCCGCGCCACGGGCTACGACAAGGAGATCGGTCCCGGCGTCTACGACATCCACTCGCCGCGCGTCCCGAGCGAGGAGGAGATCGCGGCCATGCTCACGGCGACGCTGGCGGTGCTGCCGTCCGAGCGCGTGTGGGTCAACCCCGACTGCGGGCTCAAGACGCGGACGTGGGACGAGGTGACGCAGGCGCTGGCGCGCATGGTCGCCGCGGCACACCAGGTGCGTGCGCGGATCACTTGCGCAGGATAAAGTATAGCGCTAGCTGGTAAGATAGCAGTAGTAGGTCTGCGTATGACCTGCCAGGCCTCGACGACCAGGCCTGTAAGACGGAGCAGATCACAGAGGAGACGTACACATGAAAATCGGCATCATCGGCGCGGGCCACATCGGCGGCGCCCTCACCCGGCGCTTCACCGCGCTGGGGCATGAGGTCTCGGTCGCCAACTCGCGCGGACCCGAGACGCTCACTGACCTCGCCGCCGAGACCGGCGCGCGAGCGGTCCCGGTCACTGAGGCGGCGCGAGGCGCGGAGCTCGTCGTCGTCACCATTCCCGAGAAGAACATTCCCGCTCTTCCACCCACGGTCTTCGACGGCGCGGCCGAGGGCGTGGTGGTCGTGGACACCGGTAACTACTACCCGCAACAGCGCGATGGCCGCATCGACGCGATCGAGGCCGGGACGACGGAGAGCCGCTGGGTGGCGCGGCAGCTGGGCCGGCCCGTGGTCAAGGCCTTCAATAACATCTACGCGCAACACCTGCTGGAGCGCGGCCAGCCGGCGGGGACGCCGGGGCGCATTGCCCTGCCGGTGGCGGGCGACGACGCGGCGGCCAAGGCCGTGGTGCTGCGGCTCCTCGACGAGCTTGGCTTTGATGGCGTCGACGCTGGCGGGCTGGATGAGTCGTGGCGGCAGCAGCCCGGCGCCCCGGTCTATGGCACGGACTTCGACGCCGACGGCGTCCGGCGCGCGCTATCCGAAGCGCGCAAGGATCGCACGCCGGAGTGGCGCGCCACCGCGTAGCACGCCAGCAATCCCCGCGCCATCGTCACGCCTCTCTCACGCGCCACGCGGCAGCTCCCGTTATGGGCTGCTGCCGCGTGTCCGCATTGACGCTGGACAAGGGCAAGGGGTACGCTGCGTAGACTAGGCGCACCCGCCGCGGGCGCAGCACGCGCCTGGAATTGCTCCTGTTGCCGACCACGACCATCGGCCCATTCCCGCAGACTGCCGAGGCGCGCTGAGCGCCGCCACTTCGAGTCGGGCGAGTTCGACGCGGACGACTACGAGCGCTTCGTCGAGAGGGAAATCGCCGCGACAATCCGGCGGCAGGAGGAGCCACGGCCGCGCGCGGCCCTACTTGCTGCGTGGGTCGAACGCGTCCCGCAGGCCGTCACCGACGAAGTTGACGGCCAGGATAGCGATTGTCAACAGGACGCCGGGTGCAATCGTGAGCAGCGGATTGACGGCGATGTAGCTCTCCGACTCGGCCAGCATGTTGCCCCACGTCGGGATCTCGGGCGACAGGCCGAAGCCGAGGAAGTCGAGCGCCGCCTCGATGTACATCGCGGCGGCGATGGAGAACGTCGCGTTGACGATGATCGAGGCGATGGTGTTGGGCAGCATATGACGCCATACCGTCCGCCAGCCGCCCACGCCGACCGCGCGAGCGGCCTCGATGTACTCCATCTCGCGCAGCACCAGGAACTCGCCGCGCACCAGCCGCGCCAGGTACATCCATCCGAACAGGCCGATGAACAGGATGATCGAGAGCAGGCTGACGCCGGCGGCGGCGGCCAGGATCAGTAGCAAGAACAGAGCGGGGAAAGAGAGCACCAGGTCGACGAAGCGCATCAGGACATTGTCGACCCACCCCCCGGCGTAGCCGGCCACTGCGCCGATGACGATGCCGAGCAGCAGCACCACGGCGGTCGCGCCGAACCCGATGGTGAGCGTGACGCGTCCGCCATAGATGAGGCGGCTGAGGATGTCGCGTCCAAGGTCGTCAGTTCCCAGGAGATGGGTCGAACTGGGTCCGATCAGCGTGTTATTGGCGTCCTGAGCCAGTGGATCGTACGGCGCGATCAGCGGGGCGAAGATGGCGGCGAGGATCAAGAGCGCCAGCAGGACCAGGCTGATCACGGCCAGGCGGTGCCGGAGAAAGCGCCGCAACGCCAGCCGGGTCGGCGACATCTGGCGCGCGGCGACGGACTCGGATTGCTCTTCGACGATCCCTTCCTGGGTTGTGGCCGATCCTATCATGTGTGGCGCCTCCGGTTCTGATTAGGCGAAGAGACGGCCGGCGTCGGGACGGAGAGCGCGGCGAGGGGGAGCGGATCGCCGTCCGCGCGCGGCTCAGCGGCTCATGAGAACTTGACGCGCGGGTCGAGCACGCCGTAGACAAGGTCGGCGGCCAGGTTCCCGGCGAAGATCAGGATGGCGCTGATCAGCAGGATGCCCTGCAGCAGGATGTAGTCGCGGGCGTTGAGGGCGTCGAAAAACAGCCGGCCCATGCCCGGCCACGAGAAGACGACTTCGACGAGCAGGGCGCCGGTGAAGAAGGCGGGCACGTCCAGGGCAATCAGCGTGACCAGCGGGATCAGCGCGTTGCGCACGGCGTGCCGGTTGACCACGACGCGCCGCATCAACCCTTTGGCCGTGGCAGTACGGATATAATCCTGCCCTAAGATCTCCAGCATCGACCCGCGGATGTAGCGGCTCCACGACGCGATGCTGCCCAGACCGAGCACGAGCGCGGGCATCAGCAGGTGTTTGAGGAAATCGCTGAGCGACCACGCGACACCCTCGGTGTAGAGGCCGGCCGTCGGCAGCAAGTGCAGGTTGACCGAGAAGACCAGTTGCGCCATGAACCCGACCCAGAAGACGGGGGCCGACCAGGCCACGAACGAGCCGAAGGTGGAAAGGTAGTCGAAGAAGCTGTACTTGTGCGTGGCCGAGTAGATGCCCAACGGAACGGCCAGCGCGATGGAGATGACGAAGGCCGCGACCACCAGGATCAGCGTGTTGCCGATGCGGCCGCCAATCGTGCTGAGCACGGTGTCGCCATTGGTGAGCGAGAAGCCCCAGTCGCCGTGCAGCATGCTGGTGAACCAGCGCAGGTACTGGACGGGCGCCGGCTGGTCAAGGCCCCACTCGTGCTTGATGGCGGCCAGTTGCGCCGCCGTGACGTGCGGGTTGTGCGTGTAGGCGCTGAGCGGGCCGCCGGGCGTCAGTTGCATCACGACAAACGAGACGATCGTGACCAGGATCAGCAGCGGAACGGCCTGCAGGACGCGACGTATCAGGAACGAGAGCATGGGCGCCAACCTCCAACGAGAGAGTCCCATCGGGCCCCCACTCCCTATCTCATCGTGGGATGAGGGGGTGGGGGCCGAGAGAACTGGTTTACTGCGTCAGATACCAATCCTTGGCGTTCCACGCGATGAAGAAGCTATAGGGCTGCGGGGCGTAGCCGTGCAGCTTGGGCGTTGCCGCCGTGAGCACGCGCGTCCAGTACAGGAACAGGTCGGGCTGATCCTGCGCCAGGATGGTCTGGATCCGCCTGTAGATGGCGATGCGCTGGCCTTGGTCGAGCGTGGCCACACCCTGCGCGGTCAAGCGATCGATCTCCGGGTTGCGGTACCCGCTGAAGTTGCCGCCCGCCGTGACCGACTTGCTCTCGATCTGGTTGCTGGCCCAGAAGTACGTATCGTCGGGCTCACCGCTGGTGAACCACGAGTAATCGACGGCCGTGGTGGTCGGCTTGGAGAGGCGGTCGTCGCCCTCCAGCGGCCCCTGATGCGCCGCGAAGAGGATCGAGACGTCAAGCAGATCGAAGGTCGTGCCGATGCGACCTTGGCCCAGGCGTCCTTGAGGATCTGCACCCTCAGCTTGACGTCGCTCGAGTTGGTACCGCCGGCCAGGATAATGGAGAGCAGCTTGCCGCCCTTCTGCAAGATGCCGCCGGGCCCCGGCTTGAAGCCGTCGGCCAGCAGCATGCTCTTTGCCTTGGCCGGGTTGTAGGGGTAGGAGTTCTTGATGGCCGGGTTGTAATACTTGCTGATCGGCGGCTGGTCTGCGTCGGCGATGACACCGTAGCCGAGCGCGACCTGATCGATCAGTTGCTGCTTGGGCGTGGCGTAGGCCAGGGCTTGGCGCACCGTGCGGTCAGTGAAGAAGCCCGTTTCCATCAGGTCGAGATGCACCCAGTTGAAGCCTGGCGTGTTGTAGGTCTGCACGGTGGGGAAGCGCTTGAGCAGGTTGAACTGGCGCGCCGAGAGGTCAGAACTCGACCCGATCAGGCTGATCTCGCCGGTCTGGATCTGATTGATCGCCGTGTTGTTGTTGGGCACGATGCGGAAGATGATCTTGTCCAGGTGCGGCGCGCCGAGGAAGTAGTTCTTGTAGGCCGTCTCGGTGACGTGGTCGCCGGAGGCGTACTCCGTGATGCGGAACGGCCCGCTGCCCAGCGGCATCTTGTTGTAGGCGGTATCGTTCTTGATGTTCTCCGGCGCGATCCGGCCAAGCACGTGCTGCGGAAGGACAAACGCGGTGGCGTAATAGTTCAGGAACGGCGCGTAGACGGAGGTCAGCGTGATGTCGACCTCATCCTTGCCAATCGCCTTGATCGTCTTGATGTGGTCGAAACCCTGCGATGACGTCGCGCCGAACTTGGGGTTGTTGACCAGGTTGGCGGTGTAGACGACATCGGCCGCGGTCAGGGGCACGCCGTCCTGCCAGGTGGCCTTGGGGTTGAGCTTGAAGACCCAGTGCAGGCCCTTGGCGTCGTGCGTGTAGCTCGAGGCCAGATCGGGCTGGGGGTTGCCGTTAGGATCAAACTTGACGAGGCCGTCGAACACGGGGCTGTCCACGTCGGCCGTGGCCAGGGCCTGGTTCTGCAAGGGGTTGAGCGTCCCCTGAATCTCGGCTTCGGCGGCGATGACGGTGCCGCCGTTGGGAATGGAAGGCGCCGCGGGCGCGCTATGGCGGGGGACCGCGCCGGTCATGATGCCCGCGCTTGCGATGATCGCCGCGCCGAGCGCCGCGGTCGACCTGTGCCTGGGCTGAACAATCTTCATGGCCATCTCCATCGGATGAGTGATGTGGTGGGTAAGGCGCGCCGTGGGTATAGATACCCGCAGCGCTGGTCTACAAGCGCCGTTTCGCGTGCGGTATCGCGGCTCTTCCTCCTTTCTAGCCTGACTAGCTCGCGTACTGGGGGCTAAGAGTACCGCGACATGCTGTTAAGTAGTTATACCAAGAAGGGGACGGCCATGGGTAGGGTTACTCTGGCCGACAACAGCTCGGACATTCCGTACGTCCGACCAGCCTACTACCGTGATAGGGCGAACAGGCGAACAGGCTGGTCATCTTGTGTGAGCGCCATGGCCGTGCGGCGCTGTCGTACGACAACGTGACATCGACCTGCGACTAAAGCCGCAGGCTGGTCCTAACGTTGTAGTACGCACCGTCATGCGTCCTGTAGCGCGGAGAGGGCGCGGGCGGCGGCGCGGGCCACGTCGGGGATGGGGTCGCTCGTGGCCACGGTCAGCGCGGGCGCATAGTCGGCCGCGTGTAGTTCGCCGAGGGCGCGCGCGGCAGAGGCGCGCTCCACGGCGCAGATCGAGCCCAGCCCTTCGGCCACGCGCGGAGCCAACTCATCGAGGTCGAGGCCGGCGATGGCGCGGTAGACGCGCGCCCGCTGCCAGGGGATGCGCACCGTGTCCAGGCCACGGGTCGCCCCCTCCAGCAGCGGAGGGATGCTCTCGTCCAGGTCGATGGGCAGACCGTCCTCGGCCGCCAGGACGTAGGCCGGCGCGCGGTCGCCCCCGAGGGCCCGGCTTAGCCATGTGGGCAGGCCGTCGGGCAGCGCGGCACGGCCGCCCGCGTAGGTGTGGATGTCCATCAGCGCGGGGAACAGCGCGGCGTAGCGGGCGGCCAGGGCCAGGGTCAGCTCGGCGTCGCGCGCGGCATAGTGGCGCAACGGGCCGGAGATCGGACGCATCAGCCAGTCAGCCTGCTGTCCCGACTTGTCGATGCTGACCCGAAAGTGGCGGCGCAGCGCCTCGCGCAGGCTCTTGTCCTGTTCGCCGTAGGCCGAGCGCGTGACCTGCAGCAGGTCGGTCGCGGCGCCCACATGCACGCCGGCGCCCTCCAGCCAGCGCACGTCGCCCGGCGCGTCGAACAGAGCCACGGGGACCGATGCCCGCAGTGCCGCGTCCAGAGGACCCAGGCGGCCGGACAACCTCAGCGGATCGATCAGCCATGTCTGGCCGGGCGCGGCGATCTGGATCAGGGCGGCGACAGGAGCGGGGGCGTCACGCGGCTTGCCGGCCTCCACATCGAGCGCAAGGGCGGCCGCGCCGGCGATAGCCTCGACGGCGCGGGCGAGCGCGTCCGGGGTGTCCACGAAAGCGCGCGCGTCGGCGGGCGGATCAGGCAGGAGGGCGGAGAGCGACGCGTTGGACATAGATGGCGCCTCCCTATAGATCCTCGCCACGGATGCGGCCGATCTTATCTTCGATACGGGCGAAAATCTGGTTGAGCAGCGTGCGGTCTTCCTGGAACTCCAGCACCGGCATGCGGTCGAGCACGCGCTCGAACTCCAGGGCGCGCTCGTAGACCGGGACGGCCAACCGGCTGCGCGGCCCGCGCGCCCCTTCGCTGCGCAGCAACGCCTCGGTCACGCCGCGTACGACCTCGATGGGACCGACCGGCGCGGCCGGTGCGCGGCCGACCTGGTCAAGCGGGACGGCGGAACCGATGGGCGTCGGTTCCGCCGTCCCAACCTGATCCGAGCCCTCGACGGTGACGCCATTGTCCCTGTCCTGACTGGAGGCGCCTATGATGCCGGGATGGTGCTGCTCCGTGCCGAGGCTCTCCCGCACCCGCTGCACCAGGGCTTTGGTGCGTCGCGTGCTGAAGCCGGCCGACTCCACGGCGTCGAGCACGGGCTCCTGGTAGGGCTCGGGCAGGCGGGAGATGGTGCGCGCGTGGTCCTCGGTGATGCGATTGGCGCGCACGGCGTCCTGCAGCGGCGCGGGCAGGCGCGGCAAGGCGCGCAGTTGCTCCACGCGCCGCCGGGTCAGGCCGACGAGGTCGGCCATCTGCTGCCAGTTGCCGGGCATGATGGTCTTGAGGTGGTCGAGGGCGCGGCCCTTGTCGACGGCGTTGAGGTCCTCGCGCTGCAGGTTCTCCATCAGCTGCAGCACGTAGCGCCGCGTGCCGTCGATGTTCTTGACCACGGCCGGCACCTCGGTCGCCCCGGCGAGCAGGGCCGCTCGATAGCGCCGCTCGCCGGCGATGATCATGAAGTCATCCTCTTCGTAGCGGTAGCGCACCAGCAGCGGCTGCAGCACGCCCTCCTGGCGGATGCTCTCGGCCAGTTGCTCCAGGGCCTGCCCGTCCATATCGCGGCGCGGCTGGGTGGGGTCGGGGCGCAGGCGGTCGATGGCGATGACGCGCGCGCCCTCCAGCTGGCGCACGCCGTCGTCGACGGTCTTGCGCAGGATCTGCAGGTCGACGGCTGAGGGCTCGAGGTCCGCGGCGCTCTCGCGGGGCGTGGTGAAGGTGAACGTCTTCTTAGGCATAGCGCGCCTCGCGGTCGACGATCTCGTCCACGAGCTTGCGGTAGCGCTTGGCGATGGCGCCGCGTTTGGCGTAGACGGTGACGGGGACGGACATCTCGATGGCCTCTTTCACCTGCACGGAACTGGGGATGACGGTGGTGAAGACCTGGCCGTTGTAGAGTGAGCGCAGATACTCATCGCGCGCCTGGTCGAGCTTGGTGCGCATGTTGACCTGGGTGGGCAGGATGCCCAGGACCTGCAAGGCCAGGTTGGTCGAGCCGCGCACCAGGTTGATGGTGCGCATGGTCGTCCCCAGCGCGTTCATGCCCATCTTATCGAGGTTCATGGGCAAGATGACTTCATTTGCCGCGTTGTTGGCGTTGGCGGTCAGGTAGCCCAGCGCGGGCGGGCAGTCGATCAGGATATAGCTGTAGCGGCCGCGCAGCGCGCGCATCGACGCCTGGAGCGCGGCGCGCAGGCGCATCTCACGACCCTCCAGCTCGCTCATGGCCAGCTCGACGCGGCGCAACTCGGGGTCGCCGGGGATCAGGTCGATGCCCGGGATGGTTGTCTGACGGATGAGCGAGGCGAGATCCGTGTCGTCGCTCAACAGCGCGTCGGAGAGGCGGCCGGCGCGCGGCGGCTCCATGTCCAGCGCCACGGTGAAGGAGGCCTGGGGATCGAGATCCACGACCAGCACGGACAGCTCGCGCTCGGCCAGAGCGCCGGCGACGTTGAGGCACGTCGTCGTCTTGCCGCTCCCGCCCTTCTGATTGACCAACGCGATCACGTGGACGCGCCCATCGCCGCCGATAGCCACTCGTACCCCCTCCATCCTATTCTTAGAGAAGTATACTCAAAGCCAGCATCAGCCATGGGCGCCTTTGCGCCGCGGACACGTCTGGCTCATGGGCGAAGTCTGGCTGACGCGCGCCGACGCGATGGCGCTGGCCGCCGCGTCTCGTCTGGGTCCTCGGGCGTGACGATGTCCCACTCGAAAGCGTTGATAACCTCGAACACCTCGTGCGCCATCCAGGCCCGGTTTCGCTTGCCAACGGTGATCTGTCGCAGCACCTTTGCCTGCTCAAGCTCGTTGAGCGCGTTGCGCGCCGCTACGGCGGACACACCGGCGATGTGCTGCACCGTTGCACTGTCCACGATAGAGAAGGCCGGCAATTGGGCCAGCAGGGTATCCGCTGCCGAGCCTCGCCGCGGATAGCCGGCGCGCTCACGCCATGCGTCTTCCAGCAACCGCAACTCGCCCGTCAAAGCCTCGGCTCTCCGAGCCGCCGACCTCAACGCTGCGGCAAACAGCCCGCACCACTCGGCGACCAGACCCACCCGGTACTCGGTTAGGCCGCGGACATAGGCGGTGGCGTTGGCGGCCAGGATCACGCTTACAGGAGGGACGTAGCGATCAGCTACATCCCGTCGGCGCAACACCACGTGGATGAGGCAACGCCCTACACGGCCATTGCCATCGGCGAAAGGGTGGATGGTCTCGAACTGGGCATGCACGATCGCTGCCTGGACGACCGCCGGGATGTCATCGCGGTCGATAAAGGTACAGAGGTCTTCGAGTAGTCCTGGCACCTCGTCCTCAGGGGGCGGAATGAACGCGGCGTCGCGCGGGGTGTTGCCGCCGCCTATCCAATTCTGTTCCTGACGCAACACGCCCGCGATACGCGCGTCGATTGACGTATTGAGCAGCGTGCGATGGATCTGCTGGATGTCCGCGACCGTAAACGGGCGCGCGACACCAGCAAGCGCGATGGCTTCGTCCATGGCCGAGATGTTGTTGAGGACCGACCGCGCCGTCACATCGCGCTGGTCAGGCGAGTAAATTGCCTCGGCCAGACGCCGCTGCGAGAGCTTTAGCCCCTCGATCCGTGAGCTAGCCACGCTCTCTTGACGCAAGAGCTGGCGAGCCACCGCCTCCAGACTGGTCACCGCCGGCAAGCTGTTAAGTGTGCGGACCTCTTGCTCCGCATCGACGACGACCTGAGCGATGTCGCCGGGCAGCACGGGATTAGAGTCGGCGATGGGGTCGGGCACATAGGCCTCGTAGGTGAAGGACTGGCGCGACCGCCGGCCGCCAAACGCATGGAGGTCAGGAGTCCATCGACGCTGGACCAGCCGTCCTGTCTTCCTGTCGTTGTTCATCTCCATACGAAAGTTTATCATGTTAACCTTTCGTATAGCCTACGCGAACGAAAGGTTGTGACACGCCATCAACGTGGGATAGGGAGCTATTGTTACCGTCACGGGAAAGATGGTCCGCGGCGCACTCGATGATACGCCATTGTTAAGAGGGGTTCGAGCGTGTCGCACGCGTCTATGTCGGATGTCGTTGTGGAGCAGACCGCCAGTATCAGGCGCTGGCGCGACCGGCGACGACGAACTCGACGACCGTGTCGCCCAGGACGCGGGCGGTAACGCGCTCGACGATGGCGCGCAGGCGGCGGTCGAGCCACTGCTGGTGGAACGGGTCGGGCACGCCGACGGTGAGGCGGGTCCCGCCATAGGACAGCGCGACCGTGGGGGCAAACCAACGCTGGTAGTTCTCTGGGGTCAACTCGACGCGCAGCTCGGCGCGGATGCTGGCCCAGGCCGTTTCCTCGGGTGTCATGGTCTCTCCTCCCTCGTTGGCTGTATCGTCCGTGCCAGCGGTGTTCCGTGCACGATCATCGTGTGCTCGCACATCTTGCCCATCGTCGCTAGGAAAGGGCAGCAGCGCCTGCATGACTTGCGTAGTGAGGCCAGCGGAGAGACGATAGCGGTCGCGGATGGCCTGGACAAGCCATCCGGCGGGGTTGGCGACGGCGTCGCGCTCCAACTCGTCTTGCAGGCGTTCGACCTGCGCCAGCACCTCGCTGGGGTCGGCGGTCAGTTCCGCCAGCAGGCGCTCACCGCGCACCCCGTAGGCCTGTAACGCGGCCCGAGCCATACGAACAGCGTTGTCATCAAACGGGGTTTGCGACGTTGCCCGTGGCGCATCCTGAACTTCCTTCGACGGTCGGCGTCTCACTGGTTCATCGTTCAACTCTGAAAAACCAGCAGCAACAACAGCAACAGGCGCCTTCCGAGCACGTGTTTGTTGCCCTGGGTCTTCTTTGGTGTGTCTTGCTCTGGATACGTTTTCTTTCCGTGAAGCAGGCTGCACTTGCGGTGCTGCGACATCCTGCAGCTCTGGACGTGCAGCCGGTTGCAGCTCTGGACGTGACGTTGGTATCACTCCTTGAAGTGAAGTAGGCTTCATCTCTGGACGTGAACTATGCCTCACCTCTTGATGTGAATCGCCGGTAGAGCCGCGTGGCGCACGGGTTTTCGCGGGTGTTGGCTGCGTCTGGGACGTGGCGGGCGTGGGCTGTATCCCAGACGCGGTGGGCGTGGGTTGTGTTCGGGATGTGGCGGGTGTGGGACGGGATGGAGGAGTCGATGGCGTCGGTGTTGGCACGGGTGGATAGCGCAGCACGTGGTAGATGTTGGTGCGCCCCAGCCCGCGCCGCTGGATGCGGATAAGGTTCTGGGCGACCAGTTCTTTGAGATACTCGATGACCGAGCGGGTCGACACTTCGAGGTCGCGCGCCAGCAGGTCCTGGCCAGGGAAGCAATACTCGTGCTGCCAGGCGTAGCTCAGGATGAGGGCGTAGGTGAGCTTGGCCCCATGGGAGAGTCCGCGAATCTGGAACAGGTAGTTGGGGAGTTGGGTGAATCCCAGGCGCAGCGCCTCGTCTTCGATGACGATGGTCGGCTCGTCTTGGCCCGGCGGCGCGGCGCCCAACAGACCGGACTGGGACGCGGTCTCACGGACAGCCATCCGGGATGGCCGCCCTACCTCGCTCCGTTCCTCGTACACGGTCTCGCTCTTCCTCCAGCTATTAGCCATTAGCCATTAGCCATTAGCCATTAACTCAGTTATCAACGTCGGCCACCAGCTGTTGTTCCATCGCCTCGTTATCGGTTGACTCCCGACAGCTAATGGCTAACGGCTAACGGCTAATGGCTAATGGCCCGTTGACAGAGCGTGTGGGTCGTGCTCTAATAGAGACAGACGAACCCACACGGCCGCGCCCGCGCGCCGTCGGTGTTTGGGTCTTCGTAGGGGCCTCGCGACGCTCGTGCTTGGCGGCTGGAGTCGCGCGGCCTACATCATAGGCGGGAGGGATAGGTGTGACGGCCTGCTCCTCCCGCTTTTTTATGCTAGTCTCTTGCCACTGCTACATCGTCATCGTCGCATCGTTCCATTCCGCGATACCCTTCAGATCTCCACGCTATTTCACACATCGCATCCACGCGATGCACACATGGGGTCCCTCCCTCGGTCGCGTCGGCGCCCCTTAATTGATCCACGTCAGCTCCATCAACTCGTCTACTTTGCTCGGCTTGACCTGGAACCCGGACAGCGTGCCCTCGTCGACCAGGCGGCCGAGAGACTTCTTGAGCGTATTGACCGCCATAGAGATATTGCGGTTTCTGATGCCGGCGCGTTCCAGCAGCGCGTCGCGCGTGACGACGATATGCTGCCCCTGCGCCCCTTCCTTGCAGCGTTGCACGTAGGCGCGCAGCAGGTCGACCGTGCGCGACTGGCCCCGGTGCGGCGCGCCGGGCTTGGGTCCGCGCCGGCCGCGCACCGGCTGCGGCGCCTGCGGGTACGGCAGCAAGCGGTAGTCGCGGCCAGGCCGTCCGTCGTCCCCGCGCACACCGCGGTACCACATCGGCTCGATGGACACGTCGACCACGTCGGCCAGACCTTGCTCGAAGACGGCCCTCACGTTGAGAGCGCCGACATCCTGATTGGTGAGGTACCCAACGCCGGAGAGCAGCCGCGCGGTGAAGGCGGCGGTCCCGCGCCCATTACGCGTGCGGCGCGTCACCTCGACGCTGGTCAGGTACAGCGCGAACAGGGTCTGCGTCAGGCGCTTGCGATTGGTGCTGTAGTGGATGCCGCGCCGGTCGCGCGTGTAGCCGAGACGGTCCAGCAGCTCGGAGATGGAGACACGAAAGGTATTGCGCCGGTAGTACGGAGGGTCGTTGGCGATGGCGTAGAGGTGGTGCATCACGTTGGCGGGGAACTCGCCCACGACATGCCGGATCAGCTCCACGATGCTCTCCTGCCCCGACTCGGCCAGGCTGAGCGGCAGTTGGAGGCCCGTGCTGGGACGATGTAAGGCCAGCGATTCGCCATCGTGGACCAGTTCGTCGTCCGAGACCATCGGCTGGTGGATTTGCAGCCGCAGCGAGGCATAGGTCGTGTCCACGGCGATGAAGCCGTTGGCGGCCTCTTGGTCGATCTGCAGGCGGAACTTGATTTCGTCCGGTGACAGCGGTTCGCCGGTCACGACGTCGACGGCATTGCTCGTCTGGACCGTCCGCGACGTCTGGTCCGTGACCCGCACCAGGTCCTTTATCTCTACGCTCATGCTCTCAAATACTCCTCTCGTTGTCTATGTGGGAGCATAGCGCAGTGAAGGGAGCAGGACAACGACCTTTCAGCCCTGTGCTGACGCCACGCGCGATTAGCGCGCACGACTGCATAACGGCTAATAGAGGGGTCTACCAGAGATGAGTATCCACGCTATTTCACACATTGGCTCCACGTGGCTCACACCCCCGTTCCATTGGCCTCACACAACTTGCCCACGCCTCTCACGCACCTCATCCCGTTCACACCCAGGATCTGCTGTTATGCTGAAGGTATATGGCCCCTGATGATGCACCGCAATCATCTCGACGTCGACATAGCCCGCGGCAAGAGGCGGTGGTAGGGAGATTGCGCTACGTTGGGCGGGGAGCAAACTGGGGCGATGATGGGGGCTAGGGACGACGATCCGTACGGACAGGTTTTGCCGGATAGGGGCGACCCGCAAGGCGCCATCGACGACCTGCCGCGCGACCCTGGGAACGCCGACGCTGACGCCCACGTCGCTCGTGGAGTGGCGCGCGGTCTCGTCGGCGACCTTGCCGGCGACGCCCACGATGACGACCGCGTCATCGCTTCCAGTCCTCACTGTGCTGGCGCTTACAACGGGCGTGGCCAGCTACGTCAAGCCGAGGGCGATGCCCTCGGCGCATTGGCCGATTATCTCCAGGCGCGCGAGCTTGACCCCGATGATCCCGCGACGCACGTGGGCATGGGGCTGGCGCTGGACCAGTTGGGCGACGATGCGGCCGCGGTCGATGCCTATTCCGAGGCGTTGCGCTTGCGTCCAGGTGACGTTGCCACCCGCGTCAGGCGTGGTCTGGCCAGTTATCGCGCCGGCGATTCCGGGGGCGCCCTGCCCGATGCCGTCACGGTTATCGCGCATGATCCGGGTTATGCGCGCGCCTACGTGCTGCGCGCGCTCATCCGGTGGTCGACCGGTGACCCGGAGGGTTGCCTCGACGACCTCACGCAAGCCATCCTGCTCGATCCGCATGACGCGGCGGCCTACATCGAGCGTGGCCACGTCTGCACTCAGTATCTGCGCGACGATGCGGGGGCGATCGAGGACTATACCGTCGCCCTGCGCATCGACGCCGACAACATCCGCGCCTACTACAACCGCGCGCTGGCCCATAGTGCGCTGGGCGACGAGGCGGCGGCCGTCGACGACTATAGCGCGGCGGTCGAGCGCGACCCCGTCTACGTCGATGCCTACCTGAACCGTGGCATCGCGCGCTACAATCTGGGCCTGATGGCGGAGTGTATCGCCGACTTCGACGAAGTGACGATCCTGGCTCCCGAGGACACGCGCTCTTATATCAACCGGGCCACGGCGCGTGGTGTGCTCGGCGACCATCATGGGGCGATCGAGGATTTGCGGGAGGCGGCCAAGCTCCACGCGCGCGACGGACGGAAGGAGGACGAGCGCCGGGTGTGCGCCGCGATCAGGGCGCTAATGGCTAATGGCTAAGGAGGCTTATGCCAACCGGAGAGATCGCTCTGTTTGTGCTATTTGGTGTCGTCGTGGGCGCCTATGGGACGTTGGTCGGCGCGGGAGGCGGTTTTGTGGTCGTGCCGATCCTGCTGCTGGTCTACCATGCCACGCCACAGCAAGCCATCGGTACCTCACTGGTGGTCGTTTTCTTCAACGCCCTGTCCGGGACGGCGGCCTACATACGTCAGAAAAGGGTCGACTACCAGACGGGGTGGCGCTTCGCGGTGGCGACGGTACCCGGCTCGATCATCGGCGCGTACCTGTCGTCGTTCTTCACCTCGCGCTTCTTCGATGGTCTCTTCGGCCTGCTGCTGATCGTCCTGGCGGTTTTCCTCAATCTGCGCCCCGACGCGTCACGGGCGCGGCGGCAGGCCGCGAGCGACGGGACGCCCTTGCCGTCACACGAGGTGCGGAGAGAGATCGTCGACGCGGATGGCGCCCGTTACGTCTATATCTTTAACCTGCGTCGCGGAGTCGTCCTGAGCTTCTTCGTTGGCTTCCTCTCCAGCATCCTGGGCATCGGCGGCGGGATCGTACACGTGCCCGCGATGGTGTACTTCTTCAGCTTCCCGGCGCACGTGGCCACGGCAACCTCCCATTTCGTGCTGGTCATCACGGCGCTGACCGGCTCGGCCTCGCACCTGGCATTGGGCGATGTGCTGTGGCTCCCGGCCTTGTCGATGTCGGTCGGGGCCGTGGTCGGGGCACAGGGCGGCGCGATCATCTCGCGCCGCCTCAAGGGGCGGACGATTGTGCGTGTCCTCTCGCTGGCCCTCGTGGTGGTCGGCCTCCGGCTGCTGGCCGATGTGTTCTAAGCCAGTGCTGCTATCTTCTGGTTTGACGGCGGCCATGGCGCGCCTTAAGATAGGGTATCGTTGCACGCGTTGGAACACCGGGATACAGGCCTACGTTATGAGTACGGCGAGGATGACCGGACACGCCGTTTTTGGCGCGTTGCTCAATCGCTACCGCCGCGCCGCTGCCGCTGGCCTGACCCAGGAAGAACTGGCCGGGCGGGCAGGTTATAGCGTCGTGTACATCAGCATGATCGAGCGTGGCCGGCGCTTACCTCTCCCTCCGGTGGTGCGCATCCTCGCCGACGCACTGGCCCTGTCCGCGCCCGAGCGGATGCGGCTCGAGGCAGCGGCGCGCTATCCCAACGATACGCCCGCGCGCACCTCGCTTGTCGGCGGCCATTCTGCTACCTCCACCTTGATAGCTCGACGTGGCCGCGCTGGTAGGGCGGCAGGCGTCACGCGCTCTACTCGTGGCCCTGGCCACGCAGACGGAGGAGATGACGCTAGCGGCGCTGGCTGTCGCCTGTCGGAGCCACCTGCTGGAAGAGGCCGACGATACGTACCGGTTCGTACATGACGATACGTACCGGTTCGTACATGATGTCATCCGCGAGGTGATCGAGAGTGATATAGGGGCGGGGAGACGGGCACTGCTCCATCGTCGGGTGGCCGAGGTCCTGGGCAGTATGCCCGGTGAGCCGGCCATCGAGTTGCTTGCCTACCACTATGACCGCGCCGGCATGGAGGAGCAGGCGTCGCGCTATCTCGAGCAGGCCGGGGACCGTGCGCGAGGGCAGGCCGCGCACATGGCGGCGGCGCAGTACTATCGTGAGGCGGCCGCGCGGTTGGAGGCGTTGGGGCGGCGTGAGGACGCGGCGCGGGTGCGGGTGCGGCTGGGGACGCTGCTCACCACGGCCGCCCGCTACGAGGACGCCCTGCGCGTGCTGGAAGAGGCGGCCGCGTTGTACGACGCGGCGCACGACTCCGACGGTCTGGGGCGGGCGGTGGCCCAGATCGGCTATGCGCACGCGGACCAGGGGACGCTGGAGGTGGGGATACGACGGTTGCAAACACTGGTCATACCACTGACCCGTGATGGCGCCGCGCGCGGGCTGGCCGCGCTCAACGCGGCGCTGGCCAGTCTCTTCTTCGTCGCCGGCCACTATGACGAGCAGCTCGCGGCGGCCGCGCAGGCCGCGGAGCTTGCGCGCACGATCGGAGATAGCCGGGTGTTACTGCAGGCGCGTCTGAGTCTCGGGACCGCTCTGATCATGACGGGACGATCCGACGAAGCCCTACCGGTGCTGGAAGAGACGATCAGCGTGGCCGAGAGCCTGGGCGACCTGGATAGCCTGTCGCGCGCCCTGACCAGCGCCGCCTCCATCTACATCAATAGGAGCGCGTTCGAGACGAGCATGGGCTATATCGACCGCGCCCTGCGCGTGGCGGAGCGCGTCGGGGACCCCGTGCGGACCTTGCGCGCGCTGTGCTATCGCGGCTCCATCGACCTTTTCACGGGACAGTGGCCGCGCGCGCGCGGCCACTTCGAGCGCGCCCTGGCCGCCAGCCACGAGGTCGGCATGTCGGCGCAATACGCCTACCCCGTGTTTTACCTGGGCTTCCTCACTCTGTGCGAGGGCGGGTGGGGCGAGGCGGCGTCCTTGCTCGACGACAGCATCCGCATCGCCGAGCCGATCGGCGATCTGCAAGTGTTGCGCTGGGCCTATGCCACGCGCGCCGAGTGCGACCTGCTGCAGGGGCATCCCGATCAGGCGCGCGACCGCCTGGCGGCCTTCTGCCGACCGGTGTCTTCTAAGTCCTCCATTGCGCAAAGCTGGCAGGGAGCAAGTCGTCGTCCCCGGCGTAGGCGCGTGCCTGCTAGACTTAGTGCGATAGAGTCGCGTGGCGCTCATGTTGTTGGAGACGAGATGCGTCGTCCCTACGCTTGACTAACTAACGACTAATGACTAACAACCAATGACTGTGAGCAAGGATAGCCGGGATGCAAGAGGAAGAGCGCACGGCCCGTCTGGTGCTGGGCGACGGGACGGTGTACGACGGCGTTGGGTTCGGGGCAGCGGTTCCCGCAGCCGGCGAGGTCGTGTTCAGTACCGGCATCGCCGGCTACCCGGAGAGCCTGACCGATCCGTCGTATCGCGGACAGATCCTGGTGCTGACCTATCCGCTGATCGGCAACTATGGCGTCCCCGAGCGTAGCGCGACCGACGGTCTGCTCGACTACTTCGAGTCCGACCGCATCCAGGTAGCCGGCCTCGTCGTCTCCACGCTCTCGCGCACGCCCAACCACTGGAGCGCCGTCTCGTCGCTGGACGAGTGGCTGCGCGGCGAGGGCATCCCCGCGATCGAGGGCGTGGATACGCGCGCGCTGACGCAGCGCCTGCGCGCGCAGGGCGTGATGGGCGGGCGGCTGCTAGCGGATGGGGCGGGCGACGTCCCTCCTGTTGAACGGGAGCGCGGCATCGACATGGCTACGGCCGTGGCCAGCGTCTCGGTCGCGGCGCCGCGCGTGTTCCATCCGACGCCGGAGCGCGCGCGCGGCGTCACCGTCGGCGTACTCGATTGCGGCGTCAAGAACAACACGATACGTCTGTTGCTGGAGCGTGGCGCCACGGTGGTACGCCTGCCCTGGGACGCCGACGCGCTGACCGCCGCGCCGCGCCTCGACGGCCTGATGGTCTCCAATGGGCCGGGCGATCCCAAGGACGTGCCGCAAAGCGTGGCCGTGGTCCGGCGCGCCATCGCGCACGGCTTGCCCACCTTCGGCATCTGCCTGGGCAATCAGATCATGGCCCTGGCTGCCGGCGCCGATACCTTCAAGTTGCCCTACGGTCACCGCGGTCAGAACCAGCCCTGCCTCGACCTCACCACGGGCCGTTGCTACATCACCAGTCAGAACCATGGCTACGCGGTCGACGAGCAGAGCCTGCCCCAGGGATGGGAGCCCTGGTTTCGCAACGCCAATGACGGCACCAACGAGGGCATCCGCCACCAGAGCGGGCCGTTCTACGCCGTGCAGTTCCATCCCGAGGCCGCCCCTGGACCGGAGGACATGAGCGGGCTGATTGACATCTTCCTCGATGGGCTAGGATGAACCGTCCACCACTTTTGCCGTCTCGCCTCATAGCGCACGCGGCCGCGGGGCGCGTGCGGGCCATGCGATGTCTGGACGCGGTGCGAAAGTGCTTTCGCATCCAAACGCTAGCGCATGCGTCATCTTAAGCCCAACCACGTCCCGCAACCGGGGGGGATTTATCGCACATGGCTATGTTGAAGAGCGCGCGTCAGCGCCATGGACACAAGGTCTGTGAGGGGTCGCCAGCGCGGCTAGGGGAGAGGCATCTTTGCCGACAATCCACGGATCCCGACCACGGACGGCGAACCGCGCGGATCGCGTTGGCCATGACCGGCCTGGCGGCGACGATCGGGCTGCTTGTGCCTGTGCGCTATGCCCCGGCAGCGGAACATAGCGTCGCCGGAAGACCTGTCTCCGCGGAATCACGCCTTGGTCCGACCGTAGAGGTAGGGCGGATTGGCCCCGGTCAGGAATCGATGCATGACCAGCCGGCTATGACGGGGAGAGCGCGGTGGGCGGCAAGCGCCCCGACCCTGACCGGCTCCGTTGCGCCCGCGGCTCCTTTGTCCACGCCGACGCCGACGACAGCGCCTGTGCCGACGATTGAGGTGTTCGGACCGGGCAGCGACGAGTACCCCCTGGTGACCCTGATCAACGCCGCGCAGCGACGTATCCTGGTCGAGGCCTTCGAACTTGGCGATAGCGCGGTCATCGGCGCGCTCGAGGCCGCCGCCCGTCGCGGGGTGGATGTGCGCGTCATGCTGGACCCCAATGGGCTGAATAGCGCCAGCGCCACCTATACGTTGCGTGGCGCGGGCATTCGCACGCACGTGCCCTACTCTGGCGGCCAGAATCCGGCCTACGCCGTGACCCATCAGGAGACCGTCGTGGTCGACGCCTCGGCCGTGGCCGTCTCCACGGCGGGGCTGACGACGGACGGGCTGGGCCCCTCTGGCGGCGGCTACCTGGTGATCGACCATGACCCGCTCGACGTCCTGCAGGCTGCCAGCCTCTTCTATGATGATTGGTTGCGGCGGCCGGTCACTCTGTTCGGGCGCAACCTGCTGATCCTGCCCGACAACGCCGCCCAGATCGCCGCGTTGATTGGGCAGGCCGGCGCCCGCGTGGAACTCTATACGGCCGGCGCGCTCGATCCGGGCATCGTCGCCGCGTTGCGCGCCGCTCGGTTGCGCGGGGCCGTGGTGCGGGTGTTGGCGCGCACGGGCGGCGACCTCTCGGCGCTGCAGTCGCTGGCGCTTGGCACGACGATTCGTCTGCGCGACAACGGGCCGGGCACCGTCCTGGTGATCGACCGCCGCCTGGTGTTGCTGGGCAGCATGGATCTGACCGCCGCTACCCTGGCCAACCACCGCGAGGTTGGTGTCGTCTTCGGCGGCCCAGCCATCGTGGCAACCATCGACGCCACCTTTTTCACCGCCTTTACGCAGGGCGTCGTCGTGGCGCCTCCCCTCGCACCGCCAACGCGGCGCGCGCGCACGGCCACCGTGGGCCATCTCAGCGTGACCACCGATGTGCCGTCGTACGTCCGTCCCGGCGGCCAGTCCACGATTGTCATCACCAGTGCGCCTGGCGTGACGTTGACCCTGACCATCTCCTACCCCGGACCCGGGGGCCAGTTGTCCTCGGGCAGCGCCGGCTATACAGGCGTCACCGACCGACAGGGATCATTGACCTACGCCTGGAGCGTCCCGAGCGGTATCCCGGCGGGCCAGGCTCTGATCCGGGTCGTCGCGCGACGCTCGGGCACTGTGGTGCGATCGTACGCCTACGTCCCGGTGATTCACTAGGGGTATGTCCATCATGTGTGTCAGAGCCAGGGGTGGGGCCGCCGCGGTCGCCGTTGCCGTGGCGCTCACCGCGTGCCACGTCGCGGCTGGCGCGGCCCGTGTCCCACGCCGGCCAGCCGCGACCGATCCGACGCTCGCCTCCGTGGTCCAGGTGGAGCGCGTGACCGAGGGGGTACGCGGGCTGCATGCCACGCGTCCGGTTCCAGCGGTCCTGTTGGCGCCCGCGGCCTTTAACCGGGTGCTGGCCCAGGTCATCGCGGAGTCGAGTTCGCCGGACGATCTCCAGGTCGAGGCGCAAACGCTGACGCTATTGGGCCTGCTCTCGCCGCGGGTCGACCCGCGCCGCGTGCTGGCCCCCGCGTCGGACGGCGGCGTGGTCGCATTCTACGATCCGGGCGGACGGCGCTTCTTCCTGGCCCGGCGCGCCCACGACCTGTCGCTGGACGACCGCGTGACGGTCGCGCACGAGTATACGCACGCGTTGCAGGATCAGGCCTTCGGACTCGACCAGGTGCGTCCACCGGATGGGGGAGTCGTGCGCAATTCGGACCGTGCCCTGGCCGAGACGGCGCTGATCGAGGGCGACGCGACCGTGACGATGGCGCTCTATGCCCAGGCAGCCTTCACGCAGCAACAGTACGTGCAGTGGTTAGGCGACTCGTCGCCCGCGTCGTCGGCAGACGGCACGACGCACGGCGCCGGGACAGGCATGCCTCGCTACCTGCAGGACCTGGCTTCTTTTCCGTACGACGCGGGCATGGCCTTCGAGCAGACGTTGCTCGACCAGGGGTTGAGCGGGCCGAGTTTTGATCGTGTCGACGCCGCTTTCCACCATCCGCCTACCTCGACCCGACAAATCCTGCACCCCGAGCTTTACCGCCAGGATCCTACCGCGCCCGCGCCCGACCTACCACCGCCGTCCCCCTGCCTGCCGCGTGGGTGGCAGCGCGAGGTTAGCGATGTGATGGGCGAGTATGGGCTCCGTGACATGTTGGCGCAGCGTCTCGACGAGGATGTGGCGGTTCGCGTTGCCTCCGGCTGGAGGGCTGATCGCTACACCCTATTTGACCGCGGCGGGGACACGCTACTGGCATGGCGCCTGCGGCTGTGCGCGTCTGGCTGCGCGCGAGACCTGTTGCGGGCGCTCAGCCGCTATTGGCCGCAACTGCCCTCTCCGCGTCCAATGTACACTGGCGGTGTGGCGCCGCGCCGAACCGGGGCAGGTGTGATGTTTCGTCGGACCGGGGCGGGCCTGATGGCAGCGCGCGTGCAGGGCGGCGATCTCCTGATCGTGGTCGCGTCCACCGGCGTGACGCCGGGCGCGGTGCTGCGCGCCTTGTCCACTATGAGCTGAGCGCGGCGCCACGCCCTTACCACGTCGATGACCCGTGCTAGCCAAGACGGACCAGGGCCCTGACGCATACCGGACGTGCGTGGCGTATACTGGGAATACAAAGATGTCAGAGGAGAAGAAAATAGATGCTCGCGCCGATTGCAACCGCGACAGTGCCGGAAAGGGGTGCGCGGTGAACGGCGCCACTGTCGCGGCCCTCCTCGAGTACACCGCTCTGGCCCCCGATGTCACATCCGAACAGGTAGCGAACCTGTGTAACGAAGCGCTTGCGCGGGGTTTCGCCGCCGTCTGCGTCAATCCGATCTACGTCACGCTGGCATCCTCGCTCCTCTCAAGCTCGCAGACCTCCGTCGCTACGGTCGTCGGCTACCCTTTGGGCGCGCTGACCACGCGTCAAAAAGTATACGAGACGGCCACGTCGCTAGAAGAAGGCGCGCTTGAGATTGACCTGGCCCTCAACGTCGCATTGCTGCACACTGGCGATAAGGCACAGGTACGGCAGGAGATTCTGTCCATCGCCCAGGTTCTCTCGCGGAACCCCTTCGCGATCCTCAAGATCATCCTGGAGACGTCGCTGCTCAACAATGCGCAACTCAAGCTGGCGACCCAACTCGCGATAGAGGGAGGCGCGCACTACGTCGTGGCCGCGCGGAACTACGGTAGTGCGGCGCCATCCAGCGCCGAGGTGGCGGTGTTGCGGTCCGCGGCACGGCAGCTGATCGGCGTGAAGGCGAGTGGTGTTACTACGGCCGCGCAGGCAGCCGAGTTCGTGGCGGCCGGCGTTGCCCGCCTTGGGAGCAGTGATCCGTTGTCGCTGCTCGTTCGATAAAAGGGCGGGCTCTGGATGTCGTCAGCCGCACCCGTGGGTGTGGGTTTCTTGGTTGTCTGGGCCGGCTACGACGTGGCGCTGAGCGACTTCGCGGCCGCTCCGCTGGCGTCGGCGATGATTGCCTCCAGGCGGCGGATCTCGTGCTCCAGCCAGACGGGGTCGTCCTGGGCGTTCTGGGCGCCGTTCCCTTCACAAGACACGCCCGTCCCCACGCCCGCCGGTAGGTCTTCAGGCATTCCTTGCGCTGCGGTTCGCTGCGTCCTCAACGGGGCTTGACGCTGGCGGAGCGTGGCCAGTTGTGCGCGGGTTTCCTCGACGAGCTTGGTTAGTTGGAGAGAGTCCAACTCGCGTCGTGCTCGCGTGCGGATTGTCTCCAGGTAGTGCTCCTGGCGTCCCAGTTGTTCCATCCGCGTGTCGATGTCGAGCAGCATGGATAGGGCGCGGTCGACGCCAGCCTCCCCATGGACGGTGAGGTCGACGAGGTGGGCGATCTGCTCCTGGTATTGATGGCGCGTGTTGGCCAGCGCCTCCATCCGGCCGCCTATCTCGGCTAGCAATAGCCTTAAACGCGCGATAGTAATGTCGATCTTGTGCACGTCTAGTCCCCGTTAGTGCCCACGGAGAAGAGCCGCTCCAGGTCGTGATTGGAATAGGCCCGGAAAGCAATCAACGTGTTGGTGCGGACGATGGCGCCTATCGGCGCCAGGCGCTCAGTCACGACCTGCGCTAGGTGCTCGTGCTCGCGTACGCGGACCATCGCCACGATATCCCAATCGCCGGCGACGGAGTAGACCTCGGACACCTCGTCGACCTCCAGGAGCGCCTGCGTTGTCTCGGGGATACGGCGACGGTCGACCTGGCACATGATGATCGCGGTGATCATGGTATCTCCTTTCGAGTAGGCAGTAGGCAGTAGGCAGTAGGCAGTAGGCAGTAGGCAGTAGGCAGTAGGCAGTAGGCAGTAGGCAGTAGGCAGTAGGCAGTAGGCAGTAGGCAGTAGGCAGTAGGCAGTAGGCAGTTGCCAGTTGCCAGTTGTCAGAAGGTACGTGCGATGATACATCCTCCTCATCATGCTTGGCCACTCGCTTTACTGGCAACTGGCAACTGGCAACTGGCAACTGGCAACTGCCTACTGCCTACTGCCTACTGCCTACTGCCTACTGCCTACTGCCTACTGCCTACTGCCTACTGCGTTAGTTGTCGCGGCGCTGATAGTTGGGCGCTTCCTTGGTGACGACGACGGAGTGTGGATGGCTCTCGAACAGGCCGGCGTTGGTGATGCGCACCATCGGCTTGGTGCGCAACTCCGCCAAATCGCGCGCGCCGGTGTAGCCCATGCCCGCCCTAATGCCGCCGATGATCTGGTAGACCACGGCGCCGACGGGACCCTTGTAGGACGTACGCGCCTCGATGCCCTCGGGGACGAGTTTGGAGATCTCGGTGACGCGCTCCTGGCGGTAGCGGTCGGCGCTGGTGCGCGTGCGCATGGCCCCGATCGAGCCCATGCCACGGTATTCCTTGAAACGCTCCCCGTTGTAGAGGATGACCTCACCGGGACTCTCGTCGGTCCCGGCCAGCATCGAACCCAGCATCACCGCGCCGGCGCCGGCGGCAAGGGCTTTGACGACGTCGCCGGAGTACTTGACGCCGCCATCGGCGATGACCGGTACGTCGCGACGGTTGGCCTCCTCGGCGCACTCGGCGATGGCCGTGACCTGCGGCATGCCCACTCCGGTCACGACACGGGTGGTGCAGATGCTGCCCGCGCCGACACCGACCTTGACCGCGTCGACGCCCGCCTCGATCAGCGCCCGCGTGCCCTCGCGCGTGACCACGTTCCCCGCGATCAGGTCGACCTGTGGGAAGCGTTCTTTGAGCCGCCCGGCCATCCGCACGACCTCGCGGGCGTGCCCGTGCGCCGTGTCGAGCACCAAGACGTCCACCCCTGCATCCACTAGCGCCGCGGCGCGCTCCAGCGCGTCGGTCGGACCCAGCGCGGCGGCGGCAAGGAGACGTCCCTGCGCGTCCTTAGCCGCGTTGGGATAGGCGCGCCGTTTGGAGATGTCTTTGACCGTGATCAGGCCCTTGAGATAGCCGCCGCCGTCGACGATGGGCAACTTCTCGATCTTATGGTGATGCAGCAAGCGTTCGGCGTCGGCCAGCGTGGTCCCGACCGGCGCCGTGACCAGTCCCTCCTTGGTCATCACGCTGCCGCAGGGGCGGTTGGTATCCTGCTCGAAGAGGAGGTCGCGGTTGGTCAGGATGCCGACCAGGCATCCTTCCTCGTTTGTGATAGGCACGCCCGAGATGCGGTAGCGACGCATCAACTCCTGCGCCTCGCTGAGGGGACGGTCCGGGGTCAGGGTGATCGGCCGCGTGATCATGCCGCTCTCGCTGCGTTTGACCAGGTCGACCTCCGTCGCCTGGTCGGCGATGCTGAGGTTGCGATGGATCACGCCAAGGCCGCCCTGCCGCGCCATGGCGATGGCCATGGGACTCTCGGTGACCGTATCCATGGCCGCGCTCAGCAAGGGCACGTCGAGGCGGATACGACGAGTCAGCCGCGTGGCGACCTCGACCTCCTGCGGATGGACGTCGGATGCGCACGGGACGAGCAGGACGTCGTCAAAGGTCAACGCTTCAATGTCGTGGCGTAGGTTCATGGGATGCCTCCGCTGATGGCGATGCGCGATGGGTCACCTGGATGGCGTGAGACCATTGTGCATCTACAGATGATGGACGTCATCTCCGACTGTTTGGATGTGCCCCCCCGCGAGGGTCCGCGTTCGTGGGGCGACACGACCGGCCTGGGATAAAACGGCCTCGGGCGGCGTTGCTCTATTCTCCCAGAGCGTCCGCACAGTCGCAAGCAATTGACACTCCCTCACTCCCCACTCCTCTCTCCCTCACGGGGCGAGGGGGAGCAAAGACGCTTGACCCACATCCACAGGGCGGTTATTCTTAGTGTATCGGTCACACTAACAAGCGGCTACAAGTGGCGAGAAACAGGCGCAGGGGGTTATGCCCAACCACGGCACATACGGCACACACGGGACGCGGGAGCGGCCGAACACCTCCCATGACCCTGATGCCCCTGGTCATCAACAGTCCGAGCATCAGCATCCCTCCGTGACAGTCGATGTCGTGGTCTTTGGTATGTTTGGCTCACTGGATGGCGACGATGGCGTCGACAACGGGAACGGCGGCGAGGCGGACGCGGACCGCCCGGAGTTGCGGGTCCTACTGGTGCGAAGGGGGCACCCGCCGTTCCAGGGCGCATGGGCCATCCCCGGCGGGTTCGTAGAGATGAACGAGAGTCTTGACGATGCCGCCAGGCGTGAGCTGGGGGAAGAGACGGGCTTGCATGATGTGTATCTGGAGCAACTCTATACGTTCGGCTCCCCCTATCGTGACCCGCGGACGCGCGTGATTAGTGTGGCCTACTATGCGCTCCTGCCGGGTCATGTGCAGGAGCCGCAAGGGGCCGATGACGCGAGCGAGGCGCGCTGGATCTCGGTTACAGCGCTGCCCGAGAACCTGGCCTTCGACCACGCGCACATCCTTGACGTGGCGTTGCGGCGGCTGCGCGCCAAAGCCGACTACGCGGGTATCGCCCGCGAGTTCCTGCCGCCCCGCTTCACCTTGCGCCAGTTGCGTCGCATCTATGAGACGGTCCTGGACCGCAGCCTCGATCGCGCCAATTTCACGCGCCGCATCCTCACCGACACTGCTGGCGAGATCGAGGAGACCGGTGAGATCGACCGCAGTGGCGCGCATCGCCCGGCCAAGCTCTACCGCTATCGCCGCGACCGCGTCCACGGCACACGCGATAAGGAATAGCTATTAGCCATTAATAGTTAGCCGTTAGCCAACGGCGGGCCTGTATGAGGTTGGGCAGTGATGTTTCACGTGATACATTGCCGCCCAACCACACGCGCTAGCCACCGGCTAACAGTTAATTACTAAGACAAGGTTCGTGGGCACTTTACAGTTCGAGCCTGTCACAGGAGTCAAACTGTAAAGCCAGAATGGGCTGGGAAGAACCTTGTCTAAGAGCCTGTGTGTAAAGCTGAAAACAGGCTTTTAAGCGGCTGAAACATGCGAAAACGGGGGTTATCAGTACCGTTGCTTTCGAGGATGCCGCCCATGCGAAAGCCCGTTTACCCCCACAAATTGCTTTACACACAGGCTCTAACAGCTAATGGCTAATAGCTATCTCTCGAACTCGCTCGCCGTCTCCAGGCTATTACCGTCGAAGCCGCCGATCGGCGTGTTGGCGCTGGGGCCAACCACGGTTGATTCGACCAGGGGGTCATTGCCGTAACCTGCCGGGGCGCCCTCGTCGGCTGGAGCCGCGTCGGTCCCCGTCTCATCATTGGCCGCGACGAACTCGCCCTCGGCGCGTCCTGCCGACCGGCCCACCTCGTGAAGCGCCTCATCGGCGGTACCGAAGCGTTTACTGTCGGGCAGGTGCAGGTAGATCGCGTCGGGCAACTCTGGCAGCTGCGCCCGCATGTCGTTGCGAGTAAGACCACGCTCACCGTAGTCGAGGTGTTCCAGCATAGCGTGCGCCTCGGCGGCGCTGAGGTGTCCCGCCGCTTCTGGTTGTGACATCAGATCTCCCTTCATCGTCATCCGTTCTCGTACAGTCTGCCCATGCGCATGGAGATGTTCGCGTCGCCGTCCCACGGCGAACCGTAGGCCAACTGACAGCCCGCGCATTGCGATCTAGCAAGGGACAATGGGCGCGCCCCACGATTGTGAGGTGGCCTGACCTTGAAAGGTCATGGCAGAGCACGGACCCTGAAGGGTCTCCCTGGGCCCCTCAGTGGGCGCGCACCCGGCGGGCGCGGGGCTCTCCCCGCCGACCTTTTAAGGTCCGTCCCTGCCATGACCATTCATGGTCAGGCTGTCCGCACGCACGATCACAATCGCGAGGCGCACCCAGGGACAATTTTGTGCTGGCCCTCGTAGCGCATCCCAGTATATACTGCAAGAAAGAATCCACCTTGTAGCCGGCCAATCTGTCGTGCCGGTGTGGTTCTGGCGCCCCCTACAAAGCCCAGCAACAAGTGGCATAGGCTAGGTAGGGCAGGCCGTACTTTTAGCGCATTGACAGGGATGTCGTGGCGGCGTAGTATGCCCCAGAATCCCTCTCCTCCCCTTGTAATCGCCACGTGAGAGGTATAGTACGATGACAGGCGCCGTC
>JAABUQ010002840.1_pt1 | contig 33202 bp, 34 predicted proteins | sample 5560001 | NCBI WGS metagenome assembly JAABUQ01 (sample SAMN10711888, study PRJNA513371) | rock metagenome | isolation source: Antarctica rocks | place: Antarctica: Victoria Land, Finger Mt nord | collected 2015-12-18
GTGTTGGGGGTGCAGAGGGCGGGGTTTGGGGGTGGGGGAGGGGGAGGGGGGGGGAGGACAGTGCTGACGATGGAGGATTTGGGGTGTGCGGTTGGGGAGTATGGGGTTAATGTTAGGAGGGGGGAGTTTTATCGGTGAGGTGGGGGGTGGCAGGGTGGGGAGGGGGTGACTGTGGTGTTGGTGGTGGGTGAGGAATTGCATTCATGGGGGCGTTCGGGGGGCTGGGGATGATGGATTGGGATGGAGGGTGGTACTGGGAGCTTAAATACTCCAGTGGGCATAGTGGGATCATGCTGTTATGCTAGATACCCGGGATACCTTGCGCCATACCAATAGATGTGTTTGCGGATTCCCCAAGACCTACGATCCGAGTGATGATATCGATGTTGGTATTCGAATGAATCTCAGAATACAGTATGCACACACAAAGTCATACCCATTGAACAACTTGATCGGAAATGGTTCGGCTCGCACTCTGCTACGTCATGAGTTCCGTCAGGGATATATTCGTTTCCATACCAGATCACCAACAACTTGACTCCTCGCTTAAAGACCAATCACGTATGGTGGGCTTCCTAGCAGAAGTATCTCGAAAAAAAGATTCAGACGGACCCCACTGAAGACCTGGCTGAGTGCCGAAATACCTTCACAAATATTCAGAACAGGTCAACACCGTTCATTGTTGCAGACAATTGAGTTCTGTTGGTACCGTAGGCATTGGCTCGGTCACTCGCCTCTGTGTTACTCTACAGATTAGGATCGACATTGTCATCGTTGCCGTTGAGGTTGACAGATATGGGCATTTGGGCCTGCTGCGTAGCGTTCCCAGCTGCGATTTCGCCAATTGGCTGCTCGCCATCCTGCATTGAACCTCCAGCAAGAGCCATCACGCCCTCGATATGTGCACGGTCTTCTGCTGACATTTCTTTACCCTTTGCTTCATGCTTGGCCGCCTGCGCAGGAGCTCTCGTTTTCAATTCACCAGTGACGAATTGCAAATAGTATGGGACTTCAATGTTGCTCTTGAGGAAGAAGAGCTTTAGATTACGAGCTTTGTCTTTGAGCTGGACCTGGTTGCGGTCCTTGAGAACCTCGTTGATGGTGCCTCCTGGCCCGAACATTGCGAGGATCTGGCTCCAGTGAGGACCTTTGACGCGATCAAGCCCAGCCATCAGAGAATTTTCCTCATCGGTAGTCCACGGACGACGCTGGCTGGGAAGACCAGGGTGGCGTGTGTTCGGAGATACTTTGGTCGCAGCGGCCATGCGAGCTCGCTCGTAAAGAACCTGTGTAGGCGCGGACTGTGTTGGATAAGGTATGATACTTTGGTCTCCGTATGAAGGGTGAAGACCTGATGATCCAGGATGCCATTGGTTCTGCATATGAGGATTCTGGTATGGGATGTGCTGGAAGTAAGGTACGGGAGGTGATGGAACGTTTGGGTGAAGCTCGTTCTCAAACCGGAACTCATACTGTGGCTGCTGCGGATGAGATGCTTCAGCTTGGGAACCAGCAGTTGCTGAGGATTTGTCACGATTCTTCTGAAGGGTATTTGAGCTAGAGCTTTTGCCTTGTCCATAGTCCTGCATAGCAAATTGAGCTGCGCGATGGGCCTTGCCTGCAATATCATCGCCGTTTGCGGCAGGTTGATTGAATGGCGTCAGCTGGGTTCCTTGCTGGCCCAGATGAGCTTCTTGAGCCTTTTGCCGTTGTTTTTCGTGTGTTGCTGAGATGTTTGAGCCACCCTGAGGTCGAAGGGTCTTTCGAGCCTGGCTTATGTGTCAGCAAAGATGTAATCTGAAGGCTGCATGTACTCACAGTTCCGCCAGCGGTCGTGTGGAAGTTTCTGCTGATCCAAGAGCTAACATTCCTGACAAAGTCCTCCCAGTCGTACTTTTCTGGTAAGGCCGCGGACGCCTCTTCGGTATCCGGTTCATCTAGCAACGCTTTACGCCTATTGCGCGCTCGCTGGAGAAAGTCTAGCTCGCTAGGTGCAACTTGTTTCGCACCAGGCCTTCGACTCAACAGGCGGTTTTCAAGATCGGCGGGAAATAAATCATCTAGGATCTCCTGCCGACTACGATCTTTGCTCGTTAAGGCCGAGATGTAGGCTTGGGTCTTCAAGTCCAAGAAGATCTGAGCTTGTGTCTTGAGCATTTTTTGACCGTCCACCATGAACGTATTGAGGAAATACTCATTCAGATGATAGAAACCCACGTCCTGGCTTCCGAAAACGCTCGTCACAAATGTAGCCATGTTTGCTTTTCGAACCGTGTCAATGTGAGCGTTCTCCACAAGTCCAAGCTCGTTCGGCGAGAGAAAGGGTTCATGCTGGGAATACACCTTTTTGGTATGATTGAAGAGGTCTTTTAATGTCTCGTAGGCCTTTCCAGGATCAGTGTCAGGTTTGGTGGCCATCTCAACGATAGTGCGGTATGAAGACTTTGCCAAGATGTTCAAGATTTGTGTTGCCTAGACTCGTCAACAGAGATGTCTTGCCGAGCGCATGATTCTACTTACCAGGTTATCAAGGACCGGCAAGCTCTGGATCCTCAGATGTACACCCGCCTCTTCTGGCAAAAAGCTGGCTGTATCTATCATACCGATCTCGTCATAGCCTTGCGATGAGTACTCATTTGCTGCTTGCCCTCCATGGTTGATTGTTTCCCCAGTCGCCCGCTGCGCATCATCCGCTTGATGCATTACCGCAGGTGTGCCTAGAAACAATTAGCGCCAAGTCTCCATGCTTCAATTTGGAGAATGTTATCTGTACCTGCAGGAAAGACCCGGTTCGCGTTATGTTTGAAATCCTGAGAGCTGTGTCGGAGAGCCTGAGACAGACCTGCAGCTCGGCCTCGAGGGGCTTCTGGAGACGCCGGTGTCTGCCTGTATAGGCGTTTTGCGTTCCGGGAGCATCCTTCATCTGATGGAGATGGGCTCCGGCGTCTCTTGCGTAATCTTGATCCCATCGTCCCTGACTCTTCTTCAGCAGCAGCGCGGAGGTCTGGGGTCTCGTGCGAGTTCAATGCAGCATCTATTCCAACGGAATGAAGAGTCAGTATCTCCCGACGAGTATCAGTTCACTCATCCTCAAAACAATGACTGGAAACGAGTGTGCAGCAAGAGGCGTTGCTAGAGTAGTAGTGAGGGGGCTGAACCAACCTAATTGCGCGACCAAATCCGCTTGGACAGTCTTGGTAGATTGTTTCTGCTTTACAGGACCGGCATCTGTCTGCTTTCCGCGGGTCGAGACCATAATGGTACACCAATTGGGGCTTAATTGGAACCCTAGTAGGCTATCAATTGTCTATCATGGGAGTAAAATATCATTAGGGCGTGAATTTAGGGTTACCCTAACAATGCCTGCTTTCTGCGGAGATATATTGAGCCGGACCGAGAGACGCTAGCAAGGAGGACTCGGACGACAGGGATGAGAGTTCAAACGGCCTTGACTGCATGCTCATTTCTCATAGCAAGACATTATACCGTTCAGAGCTTAGAAATCTGAGTATCAAATTACACAGCGAATCTCCCTCTTGAAGCAGCCCCAATCTGCTGAGATCAAGGATAGGCCGGAAGGGCAGGTACAAGGGCAGCCATGAAACTCCACCGGCAGAGGCAGCTAAAAGTGTCACGGAGAGAGTATCAGACGTTTTGAAAGAGGTCCAAGCTGGCTCGATGGGAGTAATGCTATAAGATGATAGCCTTGTGCCACCAATACTGACTACTTAAAAACCGTCCATCGCACTTGTACCATACGCCTTCCCATTCCATACTTGCAGCTCTGGCCGTATAGTTTTCTCATTATTCAAGCCTTTGTTTTTGAGCTCTGAGAAGAAGAAAGATACTCGAAGTACAAATTAGGGAATTTGTTGGCGTTGCTTCTGAGAGTACTGATAAAACCGTATGTGGTCTACATGCAAGGCTTTTGCATACAGCTCTGCTTGGCTAAGATTCTGATAAAGTCCGTTGTTCTCAAGCGTGCAAAAAGCTGAGCAAATGACCTCTTAAAGTCTAAAATGGTAGAGAAGGAAGGTGCCGACCACCATGCTCCTCTAAGTTGCTGTTGTTATGGCAGGAGATGGAGGTGGGAAGGCAAGACCTTGGGCAACTTTCAATATGTATACACCATCATACCAACTCAACACATTGTACACTACACGCTCACTTCCATCGGCATATCGTGGCTTGTGCATTCATACGACTCAACGCCGAGAAGCGCTAGTCTCCACGAGAATTGATACAATAACTTCCAGCTGTAAGTGTTCTTCCTCCATCAACGTCTCCTACCCAACACAACCCACTCCATCGAAGCCATCATTGCATTCCATTGCATTGCAATGACACCATCATGTACTCCACGGAGAGCTGGACAAGGGTCCGCTCGGCCAAGGAAGGCCAGCAAGCTGATCCAGACGCAGATTCTGATTCGTACTCCATCAATTTCAGTCCTACCTCTTCCTCTGCCTCTTTTGAGCTACTCTCTCCCAGCTTCACGATGGCAAAAGCGTCCTCTGATGGCTCTGAAATGACCGCACCGACTGATACGATTAACGTTGACGCGAATATTGACTGGACTCAAGATCAGCCAGAGCCACAGCAAATCTACAGCAACGTGACTGCTAGCCATCGTGCCAATCCCATTACTCCTCCGTCTATGGGCAAAGACCTCAACGGCTCACGAAGAAAGTCAGAGCCGGTTGGCTCGGAGAACCCAAGACATCTGCAATCGCAAAATCGCGTGTATACGATCGACTGGCTGCTTCAGCGGAACCATTCGCTGACACGACCGGGCATTGATATCCTGCCAAAGATCAAGCCAGAAGCTATTGCAGGTGAGTACCCTTCCTGATATGATCCCATGCATTGCATACGCACGCCAGCCATCTCCTAACTCTCTTTCGCTAATGTTCTTTAGAAAACCTTCTCGACCGCCTTGGTGCAAACCAAACGCTTCGTCGCGACTCACGCTCCCACGTACTCTCTGAAATCTCGAACGTATCATACAGCAGTATGGGCTCTTTCGATGTTCAAAGCGTCAATGAGGGTGGAAAGAGATCCTTAAGGACTGCTCGCCGTCGTCAGCATCCTCCTTTGACCATGCAACACCGTGAAGGCCTTGCTCGCTTTCTGAAAGAGCACGCATCCCCGCCGCATCAAAGGGTTACAGCCGGTGGCCGCATTGTTCCTGCTGGACCATTGTCGCCTCCACCAATGTTCAATTTCGCTTCACTCAACAGTCTAGCCCAAGAGCAGCAGGCCTATCCACAATCAAGACCAACAGGCCGACAACTCGGGTCCAACGGTCAAGCCTCGGGCATTTATCCGCAGTCTATTCCATGCTTGAATCCTGGTCAATACCTACATGCGCCTAGTATCTCCTCAGCGTTCAGCATGCAACCAGCTCAAGCAATACAAGCTGTTGGACATTACTCCCGAGCTCCATACACTTCCCAGCAGCCAATGACCCCAGCCCCGCAATACCAAATAGTGCAGATGCCGGCAGAAATGGAGCCTGTCATGATTTTGGACGATGGCAGTACCCTGTTTCATTGCAAAGGCGTACACTACCGCTGCTATCAATATGACACGGGAACGATCTTTGAACGTGTCCAATCGATCACCAATCCTGCACTTGCACCAAGTAGTGCTACACCATATGCTCTAGCGTCGTCTTATGATCCTCAACATCAGCATAGCCTGACATCAGCCTCCATGTCAGGTGTTCCAACACTGACACCTCTCGGCATCACTACAAACCAGACACGAGCCTTAAATGCGCAACCGATGGGGCCGCCAGTCGACGCATCGTCTATAGCTATGGAGGAAAATCTCAAAGAGCAGCTTAATCAAATTGACCGGCACTTGGCTTCCTATCTCCATGATCTCCCGACTGAGATGAAAAATTCTCTCGTGGCGCAACGGAAGACTCTTGTCACCATGCTTGACGAATTTCGTAAAAGCAAAGGACATAGGGACCGGGAAAAGTCCTCCTTTCCAGGGTCTAACAGTCTTGTACAGCAACTTTACGATTATGCTGGCTACACTTCTACCTCGTCGGGTAAAATGATAACGCCGTCTCACAAGCGAGAGACATCGAGGAATTTGTCCAAAACTATCTATGGATGTTCCACAAAGGCTCTCTCTCCAGCTGCACCGGCTTTTGTTCCCAGGGGTCTCCAAGGTACTTCCTTGGAGGAATCAAGCTTTGGCAAATCAGAAATCAATGGCTCTAGTATCGACACCAATACAGCCGCGAAAGAAAATCATGCAAATGTTGTATCTAATGATGAAGCACACCACGATGAACACGGCTCAAGTGATCCATACATGCGCATAGTTCACTATGACCACATCGAATACGCTGCCAGGTATCTATATCACCACACAAAGGGTGCCAAGAAATATTGCACCACAGTGCCGGAATTCCAAGAAGCGATTCGTCAAGTACGCGAACAGGCAAGATTGTACGGATGCTTGGGGGGATCTAGCAAAGACCCTGCTTTCGACGCAGAGGAAGACATTTGGTGGGCCATAGGCTCTCATGACCCCATTCCAGTACCAGAGCTCGTACCTGATCATGCATCCAATCCACGTCCGTGGAACTGGGCAGAGAGTGTGTTCAATTATCGTCGTTTAGGTGCTCCAGAGCCGGAGATGCCGCCAATGGATGGACGAATGTCCCCCAGACTGCTCGGCTGGAGCAGTGAGACGACCGAGAACAACAAAACCATTGTCGATGTATCGAGGTCCTACTACGCCCTTCAAGGCCTCCTTCCGTCTGTCCCTTTCCGTAACCACATTCATGACGAAAAGGGCAATAAGATACCACTTGAGTCTCTATCCGAACACCACTCACGTGTGGCAGAGGCTTTCCAACGCGCATCTCCCTGCACAATACCTGCAGTGACCAATTTGAGACAGAAACACTCAGATCCTGTGCAATGTTCTGCGACCGTGTTGGCATTGTATTCTGCAGGCATGGAAATCGATTTCACTCAACATCTTCTCATCGCTGAGCCTGGCCGTAGGACTAGAGCCGAACAGGCTTTGCAGCAATTTCAGAATGCTTTGGCCGGGCGAGCAAACCACGACACGAGCGCACGACACTCCGAGCAATCCAAGTGCCAAGGCATGAAAGATCTAGGCAAGTACCCGTGGCTCCGCGCTCCTACGAAAAATGATCAATTCAGGGCTTTGATCGCTTTAGATGAGTATTGGGAAGTCGTGACTGGTCATCGAGGGAATGGCAAACTTTCGGAGGACAACGCAAAGAAGTTGCACGGACGTCTTTGTAGCTACACTGAACAGAGCTCCGATGCGTCGGCACAAATCCACTCGCAAAGTGCTTGCACTGCTCATCTACATTCAACGAAGAGCAATAGTGCGCTGCCACCCACATGTACCGAAGTATACAAATATCATGGGGAAATTCAACCGTCTGACGCAGTTCGGATGGCCAACTTTGCCTTTCCCGATCCCAAGACGCAGAATAAAGCGGATTACAATACCCTCAGTGCCACATCAAAGAAACAGTGGGGACCCGAGAACGATGCTGCCAGTCGTCCGAAGGTCAATATCCCGATGAACAACACTACTGTAGGTTCGAAGACAAATGCTCCAAAAAGGGTTATAGATATGCCTCTCCATACCAACCATGCCCAGAGCCCATCTTCCCTCGGACGATCAGGTGAAAGCAAGGTGGAATATACAGCGAGCACTGTCGGTATGGCACGGTATGCGATCTCATTGATTCGCCCCTCATCTTCACAATGCACTGATAATCTTCGGTCTAGACACACCCGGGCCGATTCTAGCGCGCTTCTCCGAGGTTTTCTGAGGTGTCTCACCTTCTCACCTAACTGGTCACCGCCAAAGGCGAATGTCGCACGAGACATGTATACTATCCCACCGCCGACCGGGCAAGTGGCGAGTAAGGAGAATCTGAAGCAGCAAGTTCACAAGAGCCGCAAAGTTGTCAACACCGATCTTCCAGCATCCAATTCTATGGCATCTAATCCTTCCGAATTCTTCACCAGCAAAGCACCGTCTTCGCTGGCTTCATCTACATACCAGGCTTACGGGCAATTACCACAGTACGATAAATCAACTGCTGCTAAGACTGAGATCCGTCGCCAGGGAGACTTCGGACCTCGCGTGAAACGGGTACATGCGGAAGCTCGCATGGGGAAAGAGGCTTTGCAAGAAGGTGGTCGTTCCGAGACTCTCGCGGTGGAGGAGCATTGCAAGTACGGAAGTCGTGCCGAGCCAACTGAGCCCGGCTTCCTTTCACGGCCGCGAGTCCTTCGGTCAGATTTGTCAGACTGCCAGTCCATCTCTGCCCTCAACAAGTTCCTCTTCGACGGAGGAACAGACTCGCCACTGCCAAAGAGTAAAAACAACCCCAAAACTACGCAAGAGAACAACAACCAGGCGGGTTCTGACTCGAAAATCGCGAATCCAGCGGGTTTTGACCGGCAACGTCCTGATCCCAACAACACATGGCACACAGGCGATGTCGAGGATCTGTTCAATGAGATTAGAGAGAATGACGAGATGCAAATGACAACACGCAAGCGTGCCAAAGCAAGGCGCATCAACAACAAGACGGCACCATGAAACACGATGTCTGCTCACTGCTCTGAGGAAGGTAAGAATCGGCGAATCTATACCGTGATACAAGAGTTTTGACTGGCTTCTTCTACAGTTCAACGATACCAATGACTCGTCTTTTGAGCCTTCAGTTACTCCTGTGTTACCGTTCCTTCGTGCCTCGGTCGACAGCAGGCTTGGTCCTTGAGAACGAAGGGAGGATTTTGCGGAAGGACATTGGATGAGGTTCTTCTTACGTCTGTCTTGTTGTTCACCCGTGAACAGCAGGGACTGCTTTGATTTATTGCCTACGGTATCAGGCATACATTTACCAAGCATGTCAATAATACCGGTGGCTCATCAGGAGTCGCCGTTGGTGTGCATGCATTCACAGGCAAGAGGATGCAGGCGGATGGAAGATCTTATTCCTATGCTACAGACTGCCAGCGAACATTGCCAAAGCTCCTCGATGTATCGAGACGACATCGATTCCATAGCATCAGATAGGAAATTAGTATTCACATGTGCAATATTCCTGCACAATGGAGGGTGTTTGGAGCCGTGCATTGCCCACTCCAAGTCCGTAGAGAATTTTGGCAGCATAAACGATTGAGAAGACATTCCCGGCCATCAGTGATGCTGCTCAACAGCCATAGGCATCCTCGGATGTCTTCACCTCTTCCCCCAATTTGGGTGGTGGCAGCTCGGTAGCGCGCATATCAAAGTCTCCTCCACGCGACCAACGAGCGATCAGCATTCCAGCACGCAGCAAGGGCAGTCCCGTACACCACCAAAAGCCAAAACATCCTAGTCAATGACGGATTGATACCCTCAACACTCGTGCGACCTCTACTATTCCTGTGAATCGAAGACATCGAAACCCTCAATCGCCATTCAACACTATGTCTGTTCAAACATCGCCCTCTCACCTGCACTTCGTGCTATTCTGCAGGACTCGACTGCGTCCTTGAGATTGGCATCAGAGCAATTGCCTCCAAAATTGACCGCCACTATTGCTACTATCTCACAGCATGTTCACATAGCCCAAGATGAAGTTTGGGAGAAATCTGCCGCGCAACCAGGTGCCCGAATGGAGCACATCATATATTAACTACAAGACTCTAAAGAAGCTTATAAAGGCCGTCGTCCACGATGAGAATAGTGGAGATGGAGCGGACACTGCTGGTATTGCATATCGGCAAGGGAAGCTCTGTCGTCAGCGCTGACCGGCACAGAATTCTTCTATTCCCTAGACCGCAACCTGGAAGATGTGGACCAATTCTACAACAAGAAAATTGCCGATGCAATTCGGCGCCTAAAGCTCCTTCAAGACTGCCATGGCCGATATACCGACGTTCCACAAGGTCTGGATAGAGACGAGGGGGAAGAGGTCATGGCCGCCTTGTTGGAGCTACGGGGCCAATTGAGAAAACTACAATGGTACGGGGAAGTCAATCGAAGAGGGTTCATCAAGATCACGAAGAAGTGGGACAAAAAAGTCGGGCACACACTCACACAGCAGCGATATCTAGAATCCAAGGTAGAACCAAAGCAATTCGCTACAAATATCGAGCTTTTGGGGACAATGAAGGCAGTCAATGGGTGGATGTCGAAGCTGGGAGAGGTGAAATACGAGGACGATGCCAGCTCGACACATTCTTCGCACTCTCTTCAACAAGTCACTTCAAAAGCAATGCCCAAGCTCCCTGCTGAACTCCTTGACAGCATGGAACAAGCAATTCGAGCGGACAGAGCGCCAACGCTGGTCGGACTGATATCAAGGGCGGAAACGCACGATCCTGATGCTAGAGCAGACCAGATATCATCGCTGTCTCTGAGTCTGCTACAACGAGCCATATTATACCAAGGAAGACGGTGTATTGATGAACTCTTAGCGAGGATCACCAACCTCGAAGAGGAAGACGATATAAACAAGCGCAATTGTTTGCACCGGATTGTGATCAAAGCGGGGCGTTCAAGGCCATCCAGTGACGATGAGCCTGGGGCCGCCGCCAAGGAGATTGTGACTATCGATGACAGTAACTACATCAAACCTGCTGCTCATCCTGTTTTGAATGGCCAGCAGGCTCCGACCAAAAGGCCCGACCGTACAGTGGAGCTGCATGGATACGACAAATCTGTCGCCCTCCTCAATTACATTCTGGACAAGCTCCGTCCCCAGCAGCGAGGAGCGCTCCAAGCCCGAGACACGTACGGACGCATGCCTCTTCACTATGCTGCACAGTATGGTTCTGTGGTCATCTGTGAGGTCATTATTGCACGCATGAAAGCATGGAGCCAATACGAAGTTAGCCAAGGAATCGATGCTCCATTCTGGCAAGACATGGAGGGGCTTTCTCCCTTACATCTCAGCGTTATGGGAGGTCACCCTCTTACTGCGAAGACTATACTAAACTCCGAGAACGAGAACAATGGAAGCGCAGTCCATATGTCTAGATCTGGCGAAATTCTCGCACTTGCTGTCAAGGCCAACTTCGTGCTCATTGCGAGGCTCTTAGTCGACGCTGGCGCTGATGTAGACTTCCAAGATGGCCAAGGCGAGACTGCCCTCCACATAGCTGCTCATTTCGGCCATACTGAGTCTGCTCGCATCTTGCTGGCCGGCAACCAGGGTCATAGAGCTAGCACGGAGATTTCGGAAAGTACTTTCGGCTGGGCACCGTTACATATTGCATGTGTCGATGGTTGGCTTGCTATGGTGAAGCTTCTAGTTGCTGCTGGAGCAAATGTGAGCCGCAATGATACCTCCGGCTGGACCGCGAAGGAACATGCAACCCTACGAGGGCATCTCGACATCTCTCGGGCGCTGATAGAGGGATCGCCTCCATCTATCCAGCCGGCCACAGATGCAACTAGGAATAGTGATGCGAATGCTTCGCAGCCAGGTCAGGCCTTTTCTGGCAATAGAACACAAACCACCACGAACGGCAACACCAAAGAAAACAGCAGAACTCGGACTACAGAGCCTGTGAAAACATTCGGGCATCGTTACCTGAGAAAGGAGAGCATGATACTGGTCAGCCTCGGGACCATGGATCCACGAAAAGCCGTCGAAGCGGTAAACTTGGATCGTATCCCCTTGACCGATGCTCACTTTACCCAACTTGATACAGCACTCTCGGTCGTGGTGTCTGCCAGTGGAGCTAATGGAGAGCCATCGATCATCGATTTACCGGTGCAGGACAACATTAGTACAGAGCCTATCGTCTTTACTGCTATCGATGCCGCAAAGGTCAAGTTGCTGTTCGACATCGTTCCGACGTACTCTGGATCCAGTGATCGAGTTGTAGGCCGAGGTGTTGCACTCCTCTCCAGCATCAAGCCTAGTATCGGTTCGAAACGTATCACCTTGCAAGGGGACGTGGCAGTCCCTATCATATCTGCAAACACTCTCGACGTGATCGGATCTGTCAATTTTAACTTTCTAATTATCACACCTTTCACCCATCCGAACATGACGATCTCCGAGGATTTGACCTATTGGAAGCGCATGAGTTCCACTATGGTCATTGGCCATCGAGGCTTGGGGAAGAACTCCGTTGGGCGAGACTCGCTGCAATTAGGCGAAAACACACTTCAGTCCTTCATCGCTGCCGCAAATCTCGGAGCCTCATATGTCGAATTCGACGTTCAGCTGACCAAAGACCTCGTTCCAGTCATCTACCACGACTTTCTTGTCAGTGAGACCGGCATCGATGCCCCCGTCCACACACTGACTCTGGAGCAATTCCTTCATATCAACGATGGCCGTACCCCTCGCGCCTCTCGCCCTGCTTCCCCAACCCAAGCTTCTAACACACCTCCCAATGGCGCCACTCAAAAACAACGCGCCATGTCCGTCGGCTCCCTCAGCAAAGATGACCCCACGTCTTCAATGAGCGAGCGCATGAAACATACCCGGGACTTCAAAGCCAAAGGCTTCAAATCCAATACCCGGGGCAACTTTATCCAAGCACCTTTCACAACACTCGAAGAGATGTTCAAAACCCTCCCAGTGCACATCGGCTTCAACATCGAGATGAAATACCCCATGCTAGACGAATGCGAGGCAGAGGAAATGGATACATATGCTGTCGAGTTGAATTCATTTGTCGACACCGTACTCACTGAAGTCTACGATTTAGGGAAAGGGAGGAATATCATTTTCTCGAGTTTCAACCCCGACGTCTGCCTATTGCTGTCCTTTAAGCAGCCTAGTATTCCTGTTCTGTTCCTGACCGGGGCGGGCTCCTGGCCTGTTGGGGACATCAGAGCGAGTAGTCTGCAAGAGGCGATTCGATTTGCTTCAAGATGGAATCTCCTGGGGATAGTGTCGGCAGCAGAGCCACTGGTAATGAGTCCGAGACTGGTGAGGGTCGTTAAGGAGAGTGGGTTGGTTTGTGTAAGTTACGGGACGTTGAATAATGATCCTGGGAATGTTAATGTACGTATTACCTCCCTTCACATACGTTCACGGGGTTTTGGAAAATGCTAACGGGAAGTGCAGTTGCAAGTCAAGGAGGGAATTGATGCTGTCATTGTGGACAGTGTGCTGGCTATCAGGAAAGGGCTGACTGAGGGTGAGGCTGCCAGTACGAAGGTTACTACGGAGACCCTTGCCTCTGTGTAGGATGCGGTTCGGTGAAATGGAGGAGAAAAGCTTCACCAAAGTAAGTTCTTGCTATTCCAGGTTCGTACCAAGGCTCCGCCAGCGAAATTGATGGGGGGCCTTCATGGGTCAATGGGAGTGGAGTGGTTTCCACATTCTTTGACCCAAACGAGCAAGGCCACAGAGAATTACAAGCGGTGTTCATACCATTGAAGTAAGAGAGGAATGAACAGGTCAATTGATCATTAGACAGGAGCCTTACACAAAAGCATACTTCTTGGCAAGCCTCAATGCACAATTTCACATCCTGATCACATCGCTCAGAGGTTGGCCAGAAAGCGGTCATCACCAGGGATATTGTCAAGGCTGCGATATGTCAAAGCATCCTCACCCATATCTTGAAAAGCGGCCTCATCTCTCTTCTAAAAATCCATATGCCAAAGTCCCCTCCATCAAAGGCTGACCCCACGCCCAGCAATGCCATTTCCCTCCTCTTTCCCAAGCCATCACCGTAATCCCCTCCCCCCCCCTCTTCCTACCGAATTACCCCGCCGCACCACCCTTCCCAACAAACCCATCCACAACGACAAAAAACCCCTTCTCCCCCAACTGCACAATCCCGCCAATCTTACTCCCCCTTTCGATCAAACAAACATTAACCACGCGCTGGGCCAAACTCGCCACATCGATCAACCTGAACCTGTCCGAATTGAATTTCTGTGCGGCGTCGACGAAGATGCTGCAGGCGGGCCCCTCGCGGTCGCCGCTCTCGACGGTCCACTCGTCGGGGACGTGGTGCGTCGATGGTGTGTAGGGGGATGGGGACCAGGATTGTTCAGTGTAGGGGGAGATGCCGTAGTCGCGGGTGAGGACGAAGTCGATTGAGAGGGCGCAGGCGGGGGGGGAGGTGGGGTGGAGGGATTGGTCGGTGGGGAGGCCGCAGTACATGCCTGCGGGGGAGGGGTCGGGTTTCGTGTTGTTGGTGAGGAGGTTGGTGGTGAGGTTTCTGAGAGATTGGAGGTACGGGAGGTTGAGGGGGTGTTGGGGAGGTTTAGTTTGTTGTGAGGGGCAGGGGAGGGTGAGAGCGTTGGGGATCGAGGGGAGGAGCGGGAGTAGGACGAGGAGGAGGAGGGGAAGATGCATTGAGTGTCACGTGACCGAGGGGTGAACGTGCGTGCAGCTAGAGAGGACTGAGGATACAGATGTGTTGTTTAGTATTGGGTGAGCGGTTCCATATATTTTATTTTGACGTTTGCGGCTGTAGAGTTGCATGGTGTCCGGCTTGAGGCAAATCGCCTTTTGGGTCGCATAGGTTGATTGAATCATTGACAGCGATGCGCGTGTAAGCAGAAGAAAACAAAAGGGTAAAGCTGGACAGAGATTCTCCATTCCTCATATTTGCAAGGGATGGGTACTTCAATTGAAACCGACTTGACATCACCATCTGATGCGGTTCCAGCTGCGGGGTATTGTACAGTCTCTCGGGTATAGACAGTCATTTATCAGAGTCGTTGCGCCGTGAATGTATGGTACAGACCAAGTGCCGTGAATACTATCCAGCATCTTAGTATACGTTTTCTTATACGTTTCCTTATGCAAATGTCAAATGCCCGCTGCGCGCCCGCTATGCTGGGTATTTTGAGGGTCAAGGCTTCCCACTGTTTATAGGAAGTATTCGGTGCGACGTGGATTTGCAGGTGGGACGTGACGCTGGCTGTCAGACACAGCCGAGTAGATGATAAACTTCGGATCGAGATCCTCTTGCAGGTTCATGATGGAGGCGACGTTACCACAGCGGTAGCAGTAATTCGGTGCGCTCCATACTGTAACGACTGATTTGTCCTCGAAATGCCACTGCAGTCAATGATTAGCATGGAAACAAAGTGACCGGTGGGCCGTATATGTATACCTTGTAGCCTTCATTGACCAATTGATGAGCACGAGCAATGAGTTGGAAGCCATTGACATGATTGAATTCCGTGGCGACTTTATTCCCAAACAGCCATCCTGCCCCACGCGGAGATATAGCCCAGGTGCCAACGTCTTCCGGATCACTCCAGACCAAATCGCAGAAAGCACCTTCGTGTGGGATTTCTTGCGCTCGGGCAATGACCCGGATCTGATCGAGAGTGCGTATCTCTGGGCTCAAGCCGCCATGGACGCACAGGACTTTGCCGTCGATGATTGCTCCCAGGACGAGGAAGTCGAAGACCTGGCAACAAGCTTTCCACACTGAGGCATTGCCGTATTTCTGCTGGCATTCTTCGTAGAATCCATACACTTGGGTGATCTGGCGGGATTCGTGATTGCCTCGCACGAGCGTTACCCGATCTGGGTATCTGTTGGTGGGCTGTCAGTGATGATTCTTACCTGAAGGCTCTGGTCCTCACCTGGCTTTCAAGCATAGTAGCAGAGTCAAAGTCTCCAAGCTGAAGTACCCACGGTCCACAAAATCCCCCAAGAAGATGTAGTTCTGGTTCCCCGGAATGCCTGTATTCCCCTCCTTTTCTACTCCTAAGGTAGCTCCTTTGTTACTCTCACGTGAACGACCTCTCTCCTCTTCTTCTTCTTCCTCAACATCGTCATCGTCAGTAGCAGCGCTTGTATCACCTTCCTTGCCCTTGTCCTTGTCGCCGACTTTGGCTTTCGAACGTATCTTCTTCTTCAGCTTAGGATCGGTGATCTCACTCGGTGGTTCAATATCATCCGAGGTGATTACCCCAGTTGGGGCAGGTGAAGGCTCAACAAGCTTATCGCTAGGGACTCCTCCAGCAACTCGGAAGAGCTCGAGGACGTCGTAAAATTGACCGTGAAGATCGCCGCAGACGGTGACTGGAGTTGAGACTGGCTGGATATTCGATTCTGGCAAGATCGTCTCTTAGAGATGGATTCCTTTCTGGAGGGGAACTCAATACCTTCCATCAGATACTCCTTGCATATTTCACACAGCTTCTTCATCACCGGTTCTGGAAGATACTGGTTATTTAGTGCCTTTTGAAGCCAGTCGTCGACACCAGAATTCTTGGTCAGCTTTGCTGGCCCCGGCTTGGGGACTTTTGTCTTGCCTTCTGGCATATTGAGAGGTTTGAGACGAGGGTAGATCGTTGAAGGGACAATCCCAGCATTGGCTGAGGGGAGAAACTACTGTCGAGTCCTAGAGGAGGGCACTTCACCACCTGAGCTCCTTTTTCAAGGCGCTTCTTCTTCTTCTTCTTCTTCGGGCCGCGGACGATAAATGTTCTGGTTATTTCCGGGACTAGTCCTCATTGGGCTGGACCGAGTGTCATGGCTAAACTTCGGCAGCTCCTTCTCATTCTGATGGTTCTCCACTCGACAAACTTCTGGAACTCAAGCAATCAGTGACTCATCACATTTCTCACAGTCTTATATTGGGACCCCGAACGACGCTGATATTGAATATCGAAACGGAACTGAAATAAGCTGAGCGTCCTTGCACGCTGCAAGATATACACACAACGCTACAATGACATCTCCTCCACCCCGCGTCACCATCCCGAAGTCAGGTCGGTCAAATAGTGTGCTTTCAGTCCCAGCTTCTGCAACACAACGAAAGACTGTGCATACGCCAGATACAAGCGTCTCTAGAGCCCCAATAGCTAGGCTGAAGATCCTCATCCGAAGACTCCCCCCTGGGCTTACACAAACGGAGTTCGAGGAAGCTCTGGGAGGGGAATGGAAGGTTGCTGGGGGTAAAGTGGATTGGGCCATGTACAAGCCTGGGAAGGTCTCAAAGGAGTGTGTATCCTTTACATCTTCCTTGCCGTATGACTTGGTACTAATGCTGAATGTATAGTCCCGCCAAGCCCTCTAGGCCTAGTAGAGTCTACCTCCATCTGACCTCTCAAGACTACATCGGCCACCTCTCCGAGAAAGTTCGCAGCACCTCCTTCCTGGATGCAAAAGGATCTGCAAGAGATTCTGCTCTGCTTGGACCTCCTTCGGTTGAATTCGCTCCGTACGGACGTGTCCCGAACAGCAGGCCCAGGAAAGATGCTCGACAAGGCACCATTGACCAGGATCCGGAATTCATCGACTTCTTGGAGAGCCTTACAAATCCAATCATCAGGTCTGCTCCTGTGGACCAGGAGAATGAGGCAGCAAAAGGAAAGGATAAGATTACGGTGACCCCGTTGATTCAATACTTGAAGGATAAGAAGGCAATCAAGGGCAAAGAGAGTGCTACAGCTGCGAAGATTGCAAAGCAAGGCCGTCATGACCCTAAAGAGAGGAAATCTTCCACAATTGCGGATGCCAGGTCTGCGGCCCAAGCTGCGACAGCACCGAAGAAGCGAAGCGCTCAAGCTGTCAAAGTTGAACAGGCTGCTCGTGATGCAGTAAAAGTGCTGAACAAACACTCGGCCGGTGCAAAAGGGGCCACCTCTGCAGCAAATTCAGCACATACACCAAGTTCTGGGTCCTCTCCTGCAGCGCCAAACAGCACAGCCAATGCAGCCCTTGCGGACAAGAGACGTGAACGCGGAAGTGCTAGTGCTGCAGCAAAAATTCTACAGCGTGATCTGGGCATTGGCGGAAACCCTGGCGTCAGAGGTGGAGGAAGACGTGGGATGCCCAACGTCGCGGCAAAGGGTGCGGCCGTCAACACACAGGCTACCCAGAAATCAGATCAAGGAGAATCACAAGCAGCAGAGGCAGTGGGAAAGGAGAACGCGACGTCGAGCGCAGCAGCTTCGACGCCAAATGTTGAATCTACTCCAACAAAGTCTGAAAAGAGAACCCAAAACCCTCCGAGCGGACCAGCAGCTTCACGAACCCCTTCAAAGACATCTTCTACAACCCCCAAAGTCCATCCAACACCTGCAAGGCCAGCACCCACCCCTTCAATATCAACACAAGCCTTTCTCAAGCATGCAAACCCTTCTCAGGGAATCACTGAGCCGCTTCTGGAAGAAGCCTTTGCGGTATTTGGCAAGACCAAGAATCTGGAAATTGACAAGAAGAAAGGCTTCGCGTACATTGACTTTGTTGAACCCGAGAGCTTACAGAAAGCTATCAAGGCAAGTCCGATCAAGGTAGCGCAGGGGCAAGTTGTTGTGTTGGAGCGCAAAACAGGACCTTCGCTCCAAGCTCGAAACGCCAGGGGAGGAAGTCCTGCAATGAACAATCGTGGTGGTATGCCGATGGGCGGGAGAGGAGGATCTATGAGGGGACGGGGTGGATCTGGACGCGGTGCTATCAACACGACCCATGCGAGCAATTCGACGGGCACAGCGGCTCCTACTCCTCCACCTCCCAGTAAGACCAATCCATCAGTTTCCGAGGGACCACCGCCCTAGTTTACACGCAATGCTTAGTCTACACCCATTCCCCGCGTCGTCTACAGGAATGGTATAGCATTACAATATTCCATACCTCGGCTCAAGCCCATGCACCATCAGCGGTAGTCCAGGGAGTACCGGACTCGCTGAGCAACAATTGGGGAAGCCTCGGACCAAAGACTACAATCCTGACGGTGCAGTGACCTAGCAATGTAGGTGTCATGGCTAAACCGTCTTTCAAAGAGAAGAGACATAAGAACGGAAGCCGGTAGGACTCTTTTCGCGGGGCCAGTGGGTTGCCGAACAATCCTTTCATCAAAGTTCATGCCGCGCGGAGAGAGTCAGGCCTGTAGCATATTGATACTGAGATACCACATTGTTAAAAAGGCAAAAATACAGGCAGTAATACCATTGTACAGTCGTACCTTCGCAATCGCAAGCCGCGGGGTTGTAAATCCCACGCTGACTCCACGATTACGGCAGTGCTATGCATAAGATCCCTCCAAGTCGCAACAATTCAAAATGTCAGAACATTTTGCGCTCCAACTAAATACCTGCACGTCTCACGTTGCAGGCTGAGGGGGAACATGATGACGGCGTGGGAAGTCTGTTGTATCAGTCTCACTCATCATATATTAGCTGCATGCAACGTCAACAAATCATCCAGTCCTTAGGTATGTGAGAATTGTGTTGTTTCACGATCTCGCCGCTCTTCGCCGCCCCCAGATCCTCTCTTCGCCTCCTCCGCCTCCTCCTCCATTGCTTGCAGGAATGTACCCAGGAGCCGGTACTTGCACTCACACCAGCTGGATACATTTGTAGTGTAGTATCTACCCTAGGGAATCTTGATGGTGGCTCAGAATGTATTGACATCGTACTGATACCGTTTTGCAATGTGAACAGTGGTATTGAAAAGCGACATGGTCCGGTAAAGCCGGTATCATACGACAAATATATCACAGATATGAAAACGGAATTTTTCAAGATCACATTTCTCTCTTGTATGCGATTTTTTGAAAAGAACGGTTCTTTTATGGGTTATTACAAAACTGTAAAGAAGTTTCAATACTTCGAATTCACTTAGTCGTCCCTGGCCTAGGTTGTTTTTACTGAATTATCTGATGTTTTAATGCTAGGTAACTTCAATGGTGTAAGGTAAGACGGATTCTATCAACGGGCTCGTCAACTGATTTATGTTTACATATCTATTGTAATCACCCCGGACTCAGGATTGGCGATTACCGTTTTCGATCGGGAAAGGGAGCAGGGTCGCTTTAGAGGGAGCAGCGGGGGAGTACAAGGACAGCTGACGGGTACCTTCAGATTAGATCTGACAGGATATCACTGATATCGATGTCGGCTGACCCGCAGATGTTGGTCCACAAAGAGGATGAGGAGCATTGGGCATGTTGAATGCTCGAATCCTCAGCAACGGGTGGAGATCAATGCATGCCAGACTGTATGTCGGAAAACAAGGTGCACAACGCCATGATAGTAAGTGATAGAGAAAGCCATTGTGTCATGTTGCACCAAGTGATTTATGTTGCCTCAAAAGGCACATCCCGTATGTCTTTTTTGTTGTAGTCTTTGTTCGCTTGTCAACCCCTTTCATTGACCATGGCTTGATTGACATGCTAGCGCTAGCACACAGTAGCATTATCAAACATACTTTCTAATCCACTAAGTCGTATGCTCCGTTGAGAAGGATGCGACGGGCTGTCAAAGATTCATCTGGCTGATTAGGAACATTAGAAGTATCATTTTTTCGGAGACAGCAAAGTCCGAGGTTGCCAGAGAATCTTACGCGGCACAAGGACAGAGTCAACACACAAGCGAGAACAAAATAGAAGGTAGCCAAAGCTTGCAATTCCTTGCCGTAGGTTATACAAGATTTCCCTGTTCAAACGTCTTATTTTAACCAAGCCAAAGTCATTACCTCCTCGTCTCTGCGAAATGGAACGACTTCTATAGTTCCATCCAAGGACTTGATTGATTTAGGGATTCTTTTACCTTTTCGCTCAAGTCGAATGCTATGCTTGTAAGTCGCTTCCAGTTTCGGCTGAGCGATTTTGTAGAACGTCCGACCAAAATGTGAAAGAAAACCCTCGATCACCTCCCGCGAGACATCCTTGCTGATCCAACCCAGGCTCATCGCGCGTTCAAAAGCGCCAATAACGAGAGATGTACACCATCTGTAGAGTCGATGTTAGGGTTGAAAACGTTGTTTCATTTCATCAAAAGCCATCAGCTGCCTGATGGTCCAAAACGAAGAGTAGGCATTGTTTTGGAAGGATCACCCTCGAAGTGCAAGAGAAGGGTGAACAGAGGGCCAAAAACATATTGAAGTAAAGCCGAAAGGATGACGTACGGTTGTGTGAAACAGCCTGCTGCGGCACATCCCTTCTCTGTCTTTAATTGTATGCGGTGGGGAGCGGAGTCGCTTCCAAAAAAGAATTTCGATGAGCCATCAACAGCAGCTCTTATGAGCGCGAGACGGTCGTCCGGAGTCTTCATGATCGGCTTGCAAAGATTGAAAACATCCCTTTCAGCATCTTCAATGGTGCCCCATAGATGGTGAGCTGTGATAGTTCCCCTCACGTTGAGTCCACATTGCTTTACAGCCTCGACGCCCTCTTTCGTACTCACATGCTCAAGTACCTACGTGATCCCAAGGGTGTTAGCGCATCGTTCTGAATAAAGAGGATCCAACTTGACCTTACAATACGCAGATCTGGAAAGTCCTTATGGAGTTTGAATAGTTGTGGCAGAAAATTAGATTCGGCATTCATAGAATCATGAATGGTTGCGGCATTTGGCGTACAGTTGGTGAGCTCCCCATGCAAGTTCAAAACCAGCCCTACTTTCTGCATGGCTGCAAAAACGGGGTAATATCGCTTTATATCCCGTACACCATGTTGAGAGTTGGTAGTCACTCCAGCAGGGTACAGCTTCACGCCAAATATGATGTTTGTTTTGGCAGCCAATTTGATTTGATCTGGTGTTACGTCTGGGTGTAAATATATCGACATCAGAAACCTAACATTTGGAGCAAGCGAGCTCAGTTTCTTTTGATACGCTAGGGCTTGTGTGACTGATACGATAGGCTTCTCTAAATTAGGCATGACGAGAATCGTATCGCACCCTCCACTCGTAAGTGGAGTGACGAGCTCCATCATGGCACCCTCGCGTAGGTGACAATGAAAATCGGCCTAGCAGTAGAAGTCAGCGTACCCTAGAGTATGTGCACTCGAAACCAATTGGATTTCACTCTCACAACATACAGTAGGAGGTAGGTCGATCATGGTAAGAGAAGTCAAGTCCATGGCGTCGACACTTTCAACCCGCCAAAATTCGATCTGAGCTGGCAAGTAAGCAGGGCTATCTTAGATATTTCCGTCCCAGGCTGTCTTTAGAATATGTTCTGCGAACCCAGGTCTCTCGAAAGACGTCAAATATCTACAGACTGTGCAATCTTTGACATGTACTAGCTAACCTGAGCATGTTAGTCAAGGGCAGTCTCATCGTAACGAAACGGAATGTGCCGCTAGAGTTCGGTACTCGGGTTGACCCGGACCCCACCAGACGCAAAACGGCAGCCCTCGTAATTAGCGAGGGGTCACGTATTGTACTCAATAAAAAATATTATAGTATACTATAATAAAAGTTCTAATGGAGTCAGCATCCGAGGTGGTGTAACGGCTAGCATTCGACGCTTTCATTTGACATGGCCCGTCGCGACCGGGGTTCGACCCCCCGTCTCGGAATCATATTTTTGGACATCAATCTACTGGTATACTGGCGCCATGGTGGTGCGCTTCTCCCTCAAGGGTCAGCAGCCTCGCGCCAATCGGACGGTGCCTTCGGTCTGCGTAAAAAGAATCCCTTCCATTCCCTTCCATGCCTTAGCCCATTGATACTAACATCACGCGAATTGTCATTGATGGTCAATACGAATGCGAGATACAACGTGGTCGTTTGATTATATCATCAGCATCACCGTATGATTCCAGATACTTACAGGCGAGCAGGCTTATTCACAAACCTGCATCCTCTTTGCCTCACCGGTCTAGTAGGTGAGGGATATTCAAGGTACATAGTGGAAAAACGCGGTCCTTCACCGCCTGCTTTTTGTCTGTAGTACGGAGTATAAGTACAGCAGTGGAAGCCAGATCCAGACCGAGTACGGTAGTAGCGTCCATCTGTATCCAAGCCGCGCAATCATCCAACAGCGTCCAGTCACAACTCCATTCAAGATGATTTGTGGGATTTCTAGAATTCCGCGTGGCAGTCCAATCCAAACACAGCATCCGCATCCTGCATCCTGTTTCGCTGGCTCGCGTGCCCCCCAACAGCTTTGCCGTCACGTCGCCCCTTCACGAGGCAATCCATCCAATCCTCTTGTAAATGTTGTAGCCTGTAGAGAATGGAAGTTCAGTGGCAGCCTTTTATGGAACGAAGCCAAAGTGTTCGCAATCATCACCTGCCCTGTTACTTTCGCCCGATCCGATCCAGCTTTCGGTATCCTATTCCAGTCAGTCGCCTCGAAGCCTAACCAAACCCCCAACCCAAGGCAACAATAGCACACGCCCGTTGGCCTTCGCACGAAGGCAGTAATAACGTAGATAGTGAAATCCTGCTTCCAGAACAAGCCATCCGAGCCCTTCCCAAAGCATCAAAGTAAAATTTAAACCGTTACCCAACCCAATCACCGCCACCCAACCCCCCAAAACATTCTCTCGGTGAGGCCCTAGAATAATCAGTTGACTCATCACCCCCAGAGACGGCGGATGTCAGCGTCGTAGTCACCGAACCCCAGCCTCGGCCCGTCGCACCCCAGACAGCCCCTCCACTCAGGGTGCGCCCTTTTCGCGATTATAGTGTTTACCTCATCATGAGTGATGGGCGCGCTCACCGTGGTGCCCCGTTTTCGTTTTTCGGTCCGGGCGAGTGCTTGACCGCCTATCGCCGCCTCACTGGGGGAATATGCGATATTGGGTGGGAGTAGTCCGTACCTGGGGTAAGTAAGGTACCTAGGCATTGTGTGTTGCCTGACGTGATACGTCGGCCACAGTGGACTGTGACCGGTGGTGGGCTACGGAGATGTGGGATCGGATGATTGGGGGGAGCGTGATGATTATTCTTCCTTGTTGTTGACTGATTGCTGCCTCTTTGTCACGCCCGCGTTACCTGCGGATTCCGATATATGAAGTGTATGTTTCCCCGAAGGAGGTTTAACATCCTGTTTCCCTACCTACCTTACCTACCTCCCTCCCTACAGACTACCTATCCATTCTGATTACTTACTCGCTTGCATTTGCATCTTCGACGTTGCGTCCGTGCTATTCGTATTTGTTTCAAAACGTGACGTGCCATACCTTGCCTCCCACCCACATCCACATCTTACGTACGATGAGCGATCCTGCACTACGGCACCCGAACACCCTGCGCATGCATGCACCGCACGACATCTACATCTCACAAGTCACGGGTACCTGACAGAGGCTTGGTTGGAAGCGGCGGTTAGGTACATTGATCGGGAATATCTTGGTGGAAGGAAGTAAGGGGGTTCTGGAAGCAGGGAGAACAGTCGTATTTTTTTTCTGAATAATCGGTCTCTCGCAAGGAGGGAAAGGGATATATTATCTTGCTCCTTGCCCTCTGATTATTCCGGCCACTCGCCTCGGCATTTCCAAACACCAAGACCACTGTCACCACCGCCCTCATCGGCACCGCAACGATGTCTTCACCAAAAACACCACCGTCCCTGCGATCACGCACACCCTACCCTTCCCTCGCCTTTTCCGCCGCCATCTCCATCCCCTTCAAGTCACCTCCTTCACCACCCTCGACGACCCCCTCGCTCTCGCTCTCGCTCTCGCCCTCCCCTTTAGACACGCTCACATCTTCCACCGTCACCTCCCCCCTCAGCAGCGCCTGCTCCTATTCCGATTGGCCCAAACGCGACAACCTCTCCCCGCCACCATTCACCACCTTCAGTGCCAGCGGCAACAGCTGCGCATCCTCCTACATCTCAGACCAAGACCTGGAAGACCTGGAGCAGTTGCCGCTGTACAACAACATCCGGATCCCGCAGGACATGTATGCGAAGAAGACCAGGGCTCTTGATTGGGAGAGCTTGGACCAGCCGCCTGTGGTCTTGCAGCAGCAGTCGATGCCGGTGTCGGTTGAGAGGAGGAAGGTGGGAGGGAAAAGGAGGAGGAGAAGTTCGCCACTGAAGAAGGCGACATTGGAGTTGAGTCCGATCGCTGAGGGCGTGGAATGAGGAGTCTGCTTTTCTCTGTCGCATCAACTGCGACACTGGCCATCAGCACCTCGCACCACCAGTAACCTACAGCGACTCTACCAAGGGCACATCCTCACGCTGTCAGCGACGCAAGGCACATCGGAATGACACTGCCACGATAACAGCGGGTCGCAACGAAATCAGCCATGACACCGACACAGCCTTGCGCAAGAAGCCCAAGACGAGAACATCATCCACTGTCAGCGCGGCGTATCGCCGTTATGATGATCTGATGGATCACACCCGGCACGTTCCTAGAGTCTGGATGCAGATCGACAACGTTGATCATCCATTTCCAGCATCCCAGTGGTTTGGCGCCGGATCATTTTCAGGGTCTTTTTGCTTCCATTACACATCAATCTTCTCACCGAGACACGCAGGATGCAATCAGTCCCTTCGACGAGGCGCTCAAAGAATAACAACTTATCCAATCTTGATGCCAGCATCTCGACTGATGATGATGTTGACGGAGGATTCACACTGCACCATTCTATCTAATTTGTGACGCAAAATTGCGATCGGGCCGGCCATCGCCGTACCTTTTCTCTATCCGAGCACGCTACGGGCGGGGATGAGGAAGCCGAGAAAGCAGTTGCGCACAAAGCGGTTTGTTTTCGGGCATCCCTGCGTTGGAACTATCAGAAGCTATCAGAAGCTATCGGTGCCTTGCATGATGGATTGTGGGAGGAACCACTGTAATGGGCCGGGCGGTGAGAAAGGATGCGATGTTGAATCGGCTGTTTTGGGAAGGACGAAGAAGAAGTTTGGTGATGGGAGGGGGTGGGGTGAAGGGGGGAAGGGGAAGACAGCTCGAGGGTGACAGCAGCGCGGAATTCTAAGCGAAGATGACAGTACGATTAACGATGTGATGGTCGGATTGATAGAGCGCATAATTAATTAAACGAGAATGAGAATGAGAATGAAAATGAGAATGAGTAAACGAGAACAATGTGATTGTCCCTGCGGAAGAGGGTCTGAGGGTCTTTCTAGAAGGTGGTCCCTTTGCCTCCATCATAATCCTATAGTCCATCCTCCCACCCACCATCAGAGGCAAACAAATTGACCGCCACACTTTCAGAAACGCGGTGACAGTGAGCGTTTCAAGTCCATTCGAACCCAAGGCCATGTCGGTGGGCGCTGGGCGATTAAATTGTGAGAAGAAGGTTAGGTATTTCCTTGCGGGGGAAGTCACTGTATCATGTGTGGCGCGAAGGATTGGTACCTCTCGTCTTCTATTGTCCCCACCACCAAATCTATTCCCGTATAGCCACTATCACATCCCCCTGTTCTCCCTGCCGTGCCTGATCCTCGCGACCAGGAAAGGATCGTGTAGGCGCTGCACTTTGCCCGATTGCAGCAAAGAAATGCTCATCAGAGTCAGTCAGACCCGTGTCTTTCAAGCGTGCTGAAGAAAAGATTCAGCTTCTAGCCGGCCATTGGTCAAATGGTCACTACTACTAGTGCTCTTTGGCGTCAAGCCAACAATGACTGGGAATAGCTCCATCACATTATTATCGCCGAACACTGCAACAAATCCTTTTCTCCCCCCCCCATGCGTCCCCCATGCCACTTGATGCAGTCTGCTAATCTGTTCGGGCCCTGAACACTATTACAGGCAAGATCAGACGGGCCATGACTTCTGTTTCTGCAAGGGTGACTTCCCAATCCTCGTCAATGGTTCGCTCTTTTCGCTGATTCGGGCCATTCCTAACTCCCTTCACTTCCTCACTATGCTCTCTAGACTTGAACTGCTTCAGTCCAGTAGAGCTTTCTACTACTACTACTCTTCCCCAACTCGTCTCTTCTTCTCCCAACGCTGATCACGGGATCTCACAATAAACACCATCCCCGTGCTGCGATGATCATGCTTGTCAGGCCTGATCCAAGCGCCAGCTCCTCTTTGGCCAACTGTTGACCTTCCCCCCCCCCAAATCTGCTCAATCTGCTCAATGTCCTTCAACCACCGGACTGATTTCGATTGAATTTACAAATTAAATCTCAATCTCAAATGACTTTTCTTGAAACACATATTCATAACTCTGGCCCCCCTCCCCCAGGATTTTTTTTGCTCGTTCCTTCTGTTGCGTGCGCTGTTACCCCTCCTCTCATGTCACACAGGAACGTGCATGAGGTGGAGTAGCTGGTGCTAGCCGCAAAATTGACTCGCAGCACCCTCTTGTTTCATCTTCCAAGCCTCCTTCCCTCCATCCTACCACTGAAGGCATCTTGCATTGCCTGCATTGCCTGCATTGCCTGCATCGCCTGCATCCTGGACTGTTTGATCAAAGACCGGGTCAGTATCTCATCCTTACCACCACACCCTCTTCCTTGGGAATAGTTTGCATGAACTCCTCTCACCGTCGGGGCATCTGTTCTTGTGATACCCTCCGGCGCTTCCATTATCGCACCTCGACTTTGCAATGAGCAGAGCTAAACATCTCCCAGGCGTCAATTGCGAGGCCTTCGCCATGTCCGCGGGGCATTTGGCAAGGCGACGCTCGATAACATCAAACGGCAGCGCAAGACCTCCCCTCAGAACCGCGACTCCCATAGACCCTCGCACCACCGATACGGAATTCGAGCCATGCGCTGCGACCGGTGCCCTCTTCCTTTTTGCCCAAGGCTCATCGATTCTATGCCTTCACCATGATACACTCGCCCTCGATCGACGCTACGAGAGGCATAGCCAGAAGGTCATATTGCTAGTAGTGGACAATGTCAGCGAAAGAGATGCCGGTCGTTTGTGCTTCAGCTACGATGCGGGGGGTACGGCGATGGTGTGGGATCTACTCAATGGGGATGAGATTGTACGATTTCAAAACCAAATGGACTCTACATTTGGATGCGCGGCGTTCATGGCCAATGGCAACATTGTGCTCGGTGAGCATGGGCGATGCATCGGTAGGAGGATGTGCGGCTGATGATGTATTCAGGCGATTCCCTGGGCAAGGTCACAATAATCGAGCCTTCCACAGCGGAGCACGTATCGGTGCAGACAATACACGATCCCATCACGGCCATCGCCCCTGCGTCGGACTGTCGCACATATGCAATCGGGTACCTACCTCGAACACATATACAATGTGCGCAGGCGTGGCTAACATGCGCCTAGTCACATGAACGGCTCAATTCTGCTTGTCTCCCTAAAGCCCAACTTCACAATCCTCCACACGTTGACAATTTCTCGCGCGCCCTCACCGATTGCTAATTTATCGTGGCATACATCGTCTTCAAAGCAGAAGTCTGACATGCTCGCGACGCAGACCTTTGATGGAGATTTACGAGTGTGGAGCGTCGCCAAACCACCTACGGCCGAAGTCCCGAGGACCATTCGCGTGCTGAAAAGAGGCGATAATGTAGAGCCGGGCTTGAATTGGTTCGCCTGGTCAAAGAATGGCCGCGTGCTACAATACTCCGAAGGGTATGCTACCTATACTCTTCTACTTCCCAATCTACTTTGCTATCTTATATTGCTGCTAACGAGGCATCTGGTCTCAGGGAGACTTGGTCCTGGGATGTGAGGACAAAACACACAACCAACGAAATGATTCCAACTGTCGATGGCGTCAGAGGATTGGCGAATTGGGGTCCCCAAGCGACACTGTTCACCCTGGGACCTAATCACTGGGTGCAGCAATACGATGTCACGCGCCCCAGCATAGTCAGAGAGGCCCAGTACCACCCGATACATCCTCCGTCGATTCCGATCAAGTCGCAAGTACAGCACATTCCGGGCACTGCTCCTCCTATGCCTGTCAGAGCGGCTTCAAGAACATCTGAAACCGAACGGACCGACCGGAGCCAATCTTCGTTTTCTAACATTCAAAGGGCCACCAACGAAATGGCAGCCATCGAACAAGCGCGGATTCGCTCGGAAATGTCAAGCCCAGTATCGTCAACGAGTAGAACCGATACCATGAGTTCTCGCTCTTCCAACCGAATGGGCTACCAGGCGTACGGCAGACATCTCCCTTCGATCTCTTCTAGGGCTGCAAGCGGCACGACCTTTTCGACCATCTCACCATCCATGGTGGGTCGTGACAGTTTGTTTTCTGCAGGATCAATGTATCCATCTACAGCGTCATTGACATCATCGGGACGACGGTCCAAAGGATCCCGCCTTCGCCAGGAAGTCATGAGGAGCCCAGAGTCAGATTATGTTGATCTCTTCCCAAGGACCAGAGAGAGACTGGCAACTATTGGGGTAAGCCAAGCACGACAACTCGATCAGGAGAATTCACGACCGGAAGATCTGCGAAGACAAATGTTGGAAGTCGTATTTGGATGGCCAGACGATATCGAGCCCTTGATCAGAGACGAGTTGCGTTTTCACACAACCGGCTCGACCAGTGCTGTTCTGTTATCTAAATGGCTTGGTGAAGTGGACTCCGATATGATGGCCGCTGCAATCAGCTCGGGCAACATTCATTCTTCGGATTGGATGGTCCTCGCTCTAAGCCAGATGGGTGGGTCCAGCTCTATGGGAAAGATGGGACAAGCGTTCGTGCAAAGATTGCTTGCGCAGGGAGACTTCCACACATCGGCAACCATTCTACTGGGACTCGGCGATCGAGAAGATGCCGTTGAGGTTTATGTGTCGAGAAACTTCTACATGGAGGCTATCTTGCTCACATGCCTCATTTTCCCTGACGATTGGGAAAGGCAGGCTCATTTGGTCCGACGCTGGGGGGAGTATGTGGTTGAGAATTCTCAGCAGCAGCTTGCCATTCGATGCTTCTCTTGCACAGGAGCCGAACCGCCACCAGCGTGGGGCTCTCCATCTCCGCGGCTGGAAGACTCGATGCTTGCGCAAACGCCTTCAAGTATATCGTCGATGCTCAGTCCGCCGCTGTCGCCTCCTACTGCACCGAATAGCGCTCCCCCTACTCGCATGACAACAAAAAACTCGGCTCTGAAAGTCATCACGTCTTTTGAAGCTCCAAACAGCCAGGCACAGTTCAAGTTTCCGGGTCTCAGTTCAACAGACCGTACGCCTACCAACGGACCTGGCGTGACGCCCATCAATGACTCCGCTCTATCTCCAGGAGGGACACCGGGAGGCTTTGGCCGACCGCAGCGAGGCTCAAACAGAGCCATGACCCCGGGTGGATACCGCAAGAATCGACTCCCATCTATCGGAGAAACTCCTGTGGACGTGAGCTTGCCTCCATTCCCGAGACCGAGTCAACTCCCCACCCCTGATAACTCCGGATCGGATTTGGAGAAGGAAAAGGAACAATACTCCAGGTCGCAACCAATTCTAGATAAATTGCAAAAGGACGATGCAGGACCGCCCGTTCTTCTAAGCTCGGCACGTTATGAGCCTAGCAGCGCGACAAGAACTCCTACGACTGCACTGCCTCAGACGACACCTCAGACGACAGTCCGAACGACTATTCTGCCAAGCCCTGCGAAGGATGCATTCACTGCCCTGCAAGAAAAGTCAAGAATACGCAATACGTCCCGAGATAGAAAGCCCGACGGTCTTCACATCCGTATGCCTTCACAAGACCAGATCCAGAGTACCCATTACATCTCGACCGATATAATCAACTCGGGACGAGGAGATCATAGAAGGTCTACTACTCTGAACTCTCTCCACTCGTTACCTTCTGGTGGACTTTCAACAGGACGCAGTGATATGACAAGGAGTGACACAAAGAGCCCCTCCATCAGCGGCCAAAGCTGGGCATCTGCAAAGAGCCCAAGTGTCAGCGGCCGGAGCATTGACCAGTACATCAGTAGCTTGGACGAGGCAAACAGGAATCGACGAAAGCATAGGTCGAAGAAGCGAACCGAAAGTCGCGAGGGCCGAGACGCTGGTGAGCATAAACCTCGGAGCAAGCACAGGACACATGATCGATCCGAAGATCGTGGCCGAGACAATCGTAGATACATCCGTCCTGCGAAACGATCTCCATCCTCGCCTGTTCCGATGTCACCAGAGCATTTTTCTGAAGCTGCCAGCACTCCAGGGTTCGATGCAGATGGCTCGAATATGCGGTCTGGCACCGAAAGTAGGGACGGTCGAGAGGAGTCCATCCAACAGAAGAGCTTCTCCAAGCATCGATCTGGCTCCAAAGCGTCAGATTACTCTCACCGAACTGTCCGTCATCGGTCTCCTTCCGAAAGCTTAAACGAACATCGACCTGGCAATGAAACTAGCTATATTCGAAGCAAGGTGAACAGCAGGCAACCCAGCCCACGAGCCATGTTGGATCCCCATGGGCGCGGACGGAGTCAATCGAAGAATCGAGCTGGGTCTGCCGTGAGATCACCATCATCTCCGCTTCCATTCTCCCCCCAAGCCCAGCTCTACCAGAGGAGTGACGATGACGACGATCCTTTACGCTTGGTTGAGGCGAACCGCCAGCGCATCCGATCCAGACATCGAAGCAGTAGCAGGAAGCCACGCGAACGTGGTAATTCTTCTCGCAGAAACTTATCACCAGACCGCAGACTACGTGCAGATGACCGCTCCAATCGTGCCTCTGAGAATGATGAGCCAAGATCTGCAGTTGATCCACGTCGTGGCTCCTCCGGTCATCTATCTGTCAATTCCGAGCAACCTCGAATTCGCCGACAAAAGTCCGAAAGAACTCAAAAGCGAGAAATTGCTGCACGAGAACTGGAAGCACGCCGAGAGTCGTTGTTGCGGAACCCAGAGGCACCGCCGATCCTGCATCCTGATGAGGTTAACAATACCAGGCCCAGCTTCATTAGTCGCTCACAAACTGATATGAATGATTCTCCAACATCCTGGAATCCGACGCAGTATCTTCAACGACTCCCAATGATGTCGTCAGGAGGTGAAAGTGGTGACTTGATCAACCGTGCTGCAAGCGTTGGGCCTTATGGATTACCAGCGACTCCTCGGGCCATGCGTCATCCTCGATTTGATAACAAGAGCCACGAGGCGATTCCATCGGTGCCAGAGATTCCTGATGTTGTTCAGCAGGTGCCTGTGGAAACATATTACACTGGTCAGCCGATGCGTGAATTACCTCGTTCGATGTCCGCTCCCATCCCAGAGCAACAACAACCACCGATGCCTGCAGATCTGCCGACTCATCCAGCCTTTCACAAGGCTTTGCGTCCTACCAAACGCCAAACCAACTTCCAACCTCTCGGCGAGATTGGCCAGCACCGTCGCAAGGGATCCGGTGACACCCAATCCATGATGTACCCCACTGTCCACGCTGGTATAGATGAGACTTTGCATGCGGCCGACTCGATTCAAGTGGTCAACGTCGAGGATCCGCCCTTGCTACCGGAATTGCAACATCTCAACAATCAAGCGATGCCTCCCCCACCGCCCCCTCCGCCACCGTTCCCTAGCCGCAATGACGCAGAATCTAGTTCTCTAAGCAGCAATAGCAATGTTGGCGTCATCAACATGGTCCTAGACAACGAGCCGGAGGACGAGGCGAACGTGATCGAAGTCCCCCCACCACCACCCATGCACCTAGGACCAAATGCTCGATCGCCAGTTCCAGGTACCACAACGTCACCTCCGCCTTCAATGAGTCGCTCCGGATCAAGCCACCGACGGGGTCGCAGCGACAACTTCAAGAATGGCATCAAGGGTATCACTGAGCGGTTGAGAAGTAACAGCCGTGGACGCAACACCAAGTCACCCGAACAAGTCAGCAACACCCCATCGCCGTACGAGAGTGTGCCGCCTCTGTACTTCTAGATCACTCGATCCTTGTAAAACGACAGCTGTGCAATCACGCCGATTACAGGCGTTCCACTTTTGCATTTTTCAAATCAACCCGGAGACTCCAGTCCTGAATTTCAAACCTTCACATCTTTCCAAGCATGCATTATCAGTTCAATTCTAGACACACGATTTCACGACTCCACCACAACACCACTTCAATCCAAAATTAACGACTTCAAACGACGACTTCAATCATCAGCATCCCTTCCCAGCTCTCCCTCCATACCCCAAAGCGATCCGCTCAACTGGCTACCGCGACCTTAAATCTGGCGATGCAGCCTGGATACGCACGTACGCACCTATGCACAGCGATGGCGTTATCTCCTTTCCTTTCGATTCCGCTCTCTCATTAACATCTTTCCGCGTGCCTCTTGCACGCTCAACGACTTCAGCTCATCTGGAATTCACCCAACCACACTCGTTCGAATCGCACTCATGCATTTCATCCTCGTAGGGCCATCACCACCTCCACGGAACGGATACCCAGGCGGCCAAACTCTCATTCAACATATACACGGTCTATCTACTTTCGACAATTCGGCCTTGGACGAGGGAAAAGCGGGGGTGGCATTCTAAAGCTCCATGGCCTCACGGCTGATGTACGTGTACTGCGAATTAGCTACAAATTTTAAATCTTCGGATCTCTGTTTCCGTGCGATGTAGTTGGGGGGGTGGGG